>TARA_R110002020_G_scaffold113236_2_pt1 | contig 33429 bp, 42 predicted proteins | sample TARA_R110002020 | Tara Oceans TARA_R110002020 (sample SAMEA4396489) | marine metagenome | biome: Westerlies Biome; feature: [MES] marine water layer (ENVO:01000295) within the mesopelagic zone...; material: water (ENVO:00002006), including particulate matter (ENVO:01000060) such... | reverse complement strand
TTTAGGTCACGCAACATCATTTAACGGTTCTGACTCTTTACCTGTAATTGCGGCATCTAGAGAATATTACAATGAAAAGGGGTTTGTTATTGGTTCTGTAAACGCTACTGAACACTCTGTGATGTGTGCAGGAACTAAAGGTGATGAAATTGGTACATTCCGTAGATTAATGGATACCTACCCTACAGGTATTTTAAGTATTGTTTCAGATACTTGGGATTTATGGTCTGTTGTTACAGACTATTTACCAAAACTTAAATCTGAGATTATGGGTAGAGATGGTAAGATTGTTATTCGACCTGATTCTGGTGACCCTGTAGATATTATATGTGGGTATAACTCATTGACAAATAATGAATTAAATGATAAACCGATTACACTATCTGATAGTCACCCTTCATATAAGGGGTTGATTGAGTTGTTGTGGGAAACTTTTGGCGGTACCGTTAACAAACAAGGTTATAAAGTGTTAGATACACATATAGGAGCTATATACGGTGATAGTATAACACCAGAGAGAGCAAGACAAATCATTAAAAGATTAAAATCTAAAGGATTTGCTTCTACTAATGTTGTATTGGGTATCGGAAGTTATACATACCAATATAATACTAGAGATACGTTTGGTTTCGCAATGAAAGCAACATATGTTGAAGTTAATGGCAAAGGGAGAGAAATTTTTAAAGACCCAATCACAGACGATGGAACAAAAAAATCAGCAAAAGGCTTGTTATATGTTCAAAAAAATGACATCAATGGTGACTATGAGTTATGGGACATGGTTTCGTCTGATACCGAGAAGACTGGTGAATTAAAAACAATATTCAAAGATGGTAAATTTTATAATGAAACCACTTTGACTGATGTTAGAGAAAAATTGACTAACCTATTACTAAAAGAAAAGGTGAATGTCTAATAAAGAATCTATTGAAATATGTCTGGGTAGGATTTCTGATTTGAAACAACAAATCAGAGAATATCATACTGAAATGAAATCCAACCCAGACAAAGCAATAGAACATATGAAATCTATTGGAGATGTAGAAATCGAAATTGTTAATATTATAGAAAAAATAAATAAATGAATTTATCATATAAAGTAAGAGGAAGAGACATTAGGTTAGACCCATTAAAAACGTGGGATATATCTGACGGCTCAAAAATAGCTATATATCAAGGTGAAAGAAGTCATAGACCTGACCTAGATTTCATTGTTAAGTATAGAAAAGAAGGTACAAGATTAAGAACACCTTCACACACACATTGGATTGTAGACTTAATAATTAAAGGTGAAGTAAATAAAGAATTAACATTAAAGTTTGTAAATAAATTAATTGAGATTTACGATAGTGTTGAAAGATTTAAGACTGTTGAGGAAAGGGATAGTTATGAGTTGATTTACCCAAAAGACATTGCTAGAGAATTTAGTGATTTAAACACAATAGGAGCATTACCCATTGAATTTATAGTCACATTAGTAGAACTATTCTCAAGGTGTGAAAAACAAACTGATGGGGCTTTTATGTTTAGAAGTATGTTAACTCTTTGTAGACAGTATTTAATGGGCGAAAAAGATTATTACCAAGTTGTTGGAACTTCTAAACGTGTTTAATATTTATTTAATGCAAAAAAATTGTAAAGAGTGTCCTTGGGTTGTTAATAGTAGGAATAACACTATTTTTACTAAACATTCTATTAGACATAATAAAAAACACAATTGTCATATGATACCTACTAAAAAAATCGGTAATATATGGGATTGTAAAGACAAATATCAGTGTATAGGTAATAAATTATTTTTAAAAAATGTGTAATATTGAAGATATAATGTACGAAGCTCATAAAATGGGTATTAAAAAAGAAGTTTTTGATAAAGTTGGTGAATTAAGAAAAGAAAAGAAACATAAATACACACCATTAAATGAAGTATACGAATTAGCTTTTGAAAAAGTGAAAAATAATGATAAAGGTGTTGATGAAATAGAAAAAGAGATAAAATCATTAAAAAACACACTTGATGTGATACAAAATGATTGTCCTCACAAAGACTATACAATAAAATACCTACAAGATGTAAAATCACCAAAGAGGGTTTGTGATAGTTGTAATAAAGATATAGGGTATGCCACAGATAAAGAGTTGAAAGATAGTGGTTTTATGTAATAAAAAAATAAATTAAAAAAAAATGATAACAGATAAATATGTGTTTTTTTGGGGTGGTGTTTGTAGCCAATGGTATCCATCTCAGTTTGAAATAAACGAACAAAAATTTAATTGTGCTGAACAGTACATGATGTATAAGAAAGCTCTACTATTCGAAGACGAAGATGTGGCTAATGCTATTATGGCAACATTCAACCCAAGGGAACAAAAAGCTCTAGGTAGAAAAGTAAGGGGGTTTGATAAAGACGTATGGGAAGTGGAATGTAAGGAATATGTTTATGAAGCTAACTATGCTAAATTCACACAAAATCCAAAATTACTAGAAGAACTAAAGTCATATGGTGACCGAGAAATTGTCGAAGCTAGTCCTGAAGATAAAATTTGGGGTATTGGGATGCATGAAACTCATCCAGACATCTTAGATAAATCTAAGTGGCAGGGAACGAATTGGTTAGGAGAAGCGGTGATGCGAGTTAGAGAACAACTTTTAACCGAAACAACATAAAACAAACATTATGTACAATAAAGATTTTAAAAAGAAAGACTATATAATTAAACAAATCAATAAAGCCGAAGCTTATAAATTTGTTAAAGAGTATCATTATTTAGCTGATGCTAAATTTTTCTCTAAATTTGCTTATGGTTTATTTTTAAAAGAAACGGGTGAGATGTTAGGCGTAACAACATTCTCAAACCCACAAGGTGCCGTAACAATGAAGGGATGGTTCAGTTTAACTAATCAAGACCAAACGGTATTAGAGTTAAGTAGGTTATGTGTAATACCAAGACTAAATAATACCAATGCCACATCCTACTTATTAGGAAATAGTATTAGATTACTTAAAAAAGAAGATATAAGAGCTGTTATTACTTTAGCTGACAACTCTAGACACAGTGGTAGCATATACCAAGTTTGTAATTTTATTTATTATGGGTTGTCAAATAAGAAGAGTGATTTCTTTTTATATAGGGGTGATGGTACCTTTAAAAAGAATTATAGGGGTAAAACAAATGAAATGCCTGGTGTTTGGTTACCAAGAACACAAAAACACAGATACGCATATATTTTAGACAAAACTTTATTATGTAACTATATTGAACAACCATACCCAAAAAAGGAAGATTATGGTGTTAATGGGTGTCCTTGTAATGACGGCGTTATTAAGGATAAAAGATTTCAAACCAAGTACACTTGTCCAAGTTGTACCAATCAGTTAAATTTAGTAGAAGAAGAGAAAGAATGGTTTTAGTGTGATATTTATATTTGATGAAAAAATTAATCAAAAAAATATTAAAAGAATCTGATTGGGACTGGGCAAATGAAATTAAGCCTTCAGATTTAAACCCTTTTTATAAAGATGGGGTAGCTCTACATATCGACATTAAACCAACTTTAGAACAGGCAGAAACAATTTTTGATTGGGCAGTGCAAGCTGGTAAAACAACCAAAAAGCTAAACAATATAAACGGTAGAGCTAGAGCTTTATCTAGTGGCCCAAGGGGCTATTATATGGCGATTCTTGATGATGGTCATTTTTTATGGAATTTTGATTTTCATAGGTATTTAGAATTCAGAGCTGAAAATAAATTAAGTGGTGAATTAATTAAATTAAGTAATATTTTACCTAACAAATTAAAAGAGGAACAACTAGATTTATTTGGTGATGTTGGGGAAACTAAATATGAAAGATGTTCTCATTTTAAAGGTAATGAATCACATAGAAAGCTTTGTTATGAATTATATACCCTTGGCACGTTTTTATATAAAGATTTAGGATTAAAAGACATTATAAATCAAAAGATAAGATTAATGGGTGAGGTTAAAGACCTAAACGACAAATATCAAAACCCATTAATGTTTCTTTATAAAACGGGTAAGTTTAATGATATTAAAAGAGAAAACAATAAATTTTATACTGATAAATTAGTTGATGTTAGTACCCTTTATGATGAAGGTGGTACTTGGCATTATGTTAATAAACTAAATACAAATTATGCTGATTTAGCTGAGTTATTAACAGAACTTTTTATTAGGGGTGGTATTGCCAACAAATTAAGTAACAAAAACAAACTAGGTCTTAAAAAATACTTAAGCTCAATCAAAGATAAATTAATAAACGTTTTAGATAAATACATCTCTTTAGATGAATATAAAAGTTTTATTAGAAACACAAAACACCTATCCCAAAAAGGAGAACAAGCTGAAGAAGATGTTAAAAAAGTTTTAGAGAGTTTTGGTATGAAAACTTTATATACTGGTGGTCATGGTGATTTTATCGATATGTTATATGGTATTGATTTAATCATGGATTATAAAGGTAAAAACTATTTAATCCAAGTTAAGAACACAGAAGACCAAGCACTAAAAAGTGCTGAGTATCCAAGATATAGAAAGCTTGACTATTTCGCAGCTCCAACTAACTTTGGTATAATCATCAAAAACAAAGATGGTAGAATAACAAAGTTAAATCAGGAAGGTGAAGTAATTAATGACTCCGAATAAAAAAATATATAATCATTCATTTTTACATGGGTTAGGTGACCTTAAATTAGTTGCCCCAGATGGTATTATAGGTCGGAAATCTCAAACCTTTTTGGAAGCTGGATATATTTTTGCCCCATATATACCAATGACAGAACCAACAGAAGAATTTATACCTAGAAGAAGTCTTAGAAGTCGATACGCACGAAGAGTTGTGAATAACAGTTTTTATGGAATAGTAGAACACGATGGAGCCGAATAAAAGTATACCTAGTTTTTGTTTTGAATCTCCGTGGTTAAAACCATTTAGTTTTGAAATGTCGTCTGTAGAGGTTACTGCGGGTGAAAGAAGAATACGTGCGACATGGACCCCTGAACTAACACAAGATTTAGAATCTTATCATAATATTGATGCTGAAGCTGAATTAACAAGAATGTTATCGGAACAACTCACTCAAGAAATAGATAGAGAGATTGTAGAAAATATTAGAGACAATTGGACGATAGCTCAAGATTTGATACCGGCACAACCTATGGATGCACCGCAAGGTAGATTAATGTACTTCGATTACCCACTACCAAACCTAGAAACTCCAATAGTTTATACAGATGGCTCTTGGTCCATGAGTAACACTTTTGATGGTGTTATTGGTATTAAGTCAGAAATTAAACCACACACACTTATTTAATTAAATTTCTTAATATTTATTATTAAAGAATTTAACATGTCAAAAAATTTCTTTCGTAAATTAAAAGAATCAATTATAAATTCAAATAGTTATGTGAATAATGACGATAAATCACATGATTTTGAAAGGGCTAAGAATGTTCTGTTTTCTTCCATAACTTCAGGACAACTAGCTTCGGCAGTTAAATACATAAACAACTTCAATAAAAAATATAAAATCACAGAAAAATCACCTGAGTTTATATATTTTGATAGGATGATAAATTTGATGAAAACAAAATTACATTTTAAAAGATTTGATGTTGGTGATGATTTGGATGAATCTGAGCAGATGGGATATAGATTAAGAAATATAATTAAAGAAGAAATAAATGACTTTGACTGGATTCAAAAATCTGAAACTAATTTTAACCCAGGATTCCCTGAAGTTTTAACTTGGTTAAAATTAAATAAAAATGAAGAAGAGGAAGAACTAGATGAGTCTTTAGAATGGACAGATAAAGATGAACCTTTTGATGAAAAAGATAAAAGCTTTGAAACAGACCCCACTTGGTCAAATGATGAAGAATGGGCACCAAACCCTGAAAGGTCTTATTGGAAACAAGGTGATGCTGGAGGTTCTGGTGGTGATGTGAATGAATCTGATGACATGGGTTGGATTAATGATATTAAACCTGACCCATTGACAGCCTCTCCTGATTTATTTTTTAGAGGTGATGACGATATGTATATGACTTTAGATGCTTTAGGCCACGATGTAACTAATATGTCAGAAATGACAATGTGTGAATTAGTGATTAACTACGGTTACAGATGGTCCGAAGACCATGAAGGTTGGTATCACAGAGATGAAGTTACTCATTTTGCGGGTGGTAATTTCCCAAAAGGGGTTAGAAGAGGTCTTGATGAATCCGATGAACTACAATGGATTAAAGATGTTCCCGATACAATACCACCATATGATAGAAGAATCACAATAGACCTTAAAGATTTCATTTTTGACGTTGCGAAAGATGATATAGATTTATTACACTTTTTAACTAGTGAAGATTTTATAGGACCAACAGAAGAATATATGCGAACCGGTAATGGTGGTGAAGGTTTTACACCTGAAGATTGGGATGATTTTGGTTACGATGAATGGGCTGGTGATGGTGATTGGGTTGATAATCATGAGTGGAGAAAAGACCCTGAAATATGGCAATATGATATAAGGGACGCTATGGAACTTACTGATGGTACTTGGAAACTGGCGGAATGGGATACTACTGATTATGATTTAGAACGTGGAACACACACTGATAGAATGGTATTTAAAAGAAAATCAGATGGTGCTTATTTCTCCCTAAACTTTTCGGGTAGTCAATATGATGGTATTGAAGATTGGGATGATGAGTTATACCAAGTGTTCCCTAGAAAAATTACCAAATTTATTTACGAATCAAAACTAATTAAAAGAATAATAAAAGAAGAAGTGGAAGGTATTGATGTCGCCTATGAAGACGACAACTTAGTCGTAATACACCCTAAAACAAGAGAAGCGTCTTGTCATTATGGTGATGATACTAGATGGTGTACCGCTACTGAAGGGGGGCAATCTTTTGATGAATATGATAGTTCAGGTAATTTATATTATTATATATGGAAATTTAAAATGCCACCAAAACTACAAAATTTTCAGAAAATAGCTAGATTAATAGAATATGGTAAAGAATATGGTGAAATTGGTGAATTTTTCTTATTTGATGATTTAATTATGTCACCATACGATATTTTATTTAACATATTACAAGGAAAGAGAGATGGAAATGGTTTTACTTACCCCAAAGAACTTATACCAATAAACGAATCTTGGGAAAAAGCTCTTATAGCTATTGATACTCATTATGCTAAAAATGGATTACATAAAACACCTCAAAGTTGGGGTGGTGATGATGATTATGATGAGGATGACATGGGTGGTTTTGGTGGTGAAACTGATTGGATATAGTAAAAATGAAAAATTCAATTAAAAAAATATTAAAAGAGGGTGACTTTGATTGGGTTAATGAAGAACCAATCAACCCTTGGTATGATTATGACGGCATCATTTTTGATATGCCAATATCCTATAATGTAGTTAATGATTATATAGATATGGCATTTAAAGCTAGACCAGATATTTCCAACAAAGATGTTTGGCAAAGAGAAAGCACACGTCATGATATATATACAATTATACGTTATACTAATAGTGGTGAGGCTTACTTAGCCGTATCTAAAGATAGATTAAATTTGTCACACGCTAATGCTAAACGATTTTGGAATAAAGGAGAAAAGTGGATTAGATATTCAGACTTAGTAAATGTGGTGTTAAGTGAGTCTAACGACTTTGAGTGGGCTTCTGGTTTTGAATGGACTGAAGAAATGTTAAATAACATGTTGGATAACTGTAAACCCTTAAGAGTCGCTAATTTTAATGTTAATTCTAATAAACCATACACATCCGCAGGAGGACCAGCAATTATGTTTTTAACTAGATGTAAAGAGTGGTGGGATTACTTCTCTAAAACACAACTAAGTGATAATGGTAGAGGGCCAGCTGAATGGTTTACATCAGAACGTTGGGATGAGAACCACTATGGTGTTGTGTGGAATAACTACTGGAGTAAAATAAAACAAACACCAACGCTAGACATGGTAAAAGACCATAAATATACGTCAGCTATCACAACTGAGTGGGGTTATGGTATAGAGCGCCAATTAAACGGTACTAGCCCATCTGAAGCTTGGTTTGTTGTGGACGAAAACAATAAACCAATATATGATTTAATACCCCCTAATGCTCATGAATACGTTAAAATATATGAAGAAGAGTTTTTTGGTGACAAATTAAACGAATCTGAAGATGATTGGGGTTGGACAAAAGAAATACCAGGTACAGAGGAATATGGTAGAACATATAGGTATTTTGAAATTATAGCTTGTTATGGAATTGATTATGAAACAGATGAATGTGATGATGAATATTCACACTTTATAAGAATACCAAAAGGAGAAGTAGAAGAAATATGGGGCGGACATATTGGCTATTTGGGTGGTCCTGGTGATGAGGGTGATGCGGTGATATCATACGCAATAGATAACAATTTAATACCACCAAGAGAATTAGAGGAAATAGTTATGTTTCAAGGGGTACTTGAAGTTGCTGAAGACGACCACCACCTTCTCCATAGACTAAATCAACAACCTTTTAGAGATTATTAAAATAATTAGGAACAATTATTGATTTTTTTAAAATTATATTTTATCTTTTAAAGATATTTATAATATAAAAAATGAAAAAAATATCTTTATTAATACTAATATTTATAAGTTTTAACTTATTTTCACAAACAACTAGAACAACAATTACTAACGGCTTTTGGTCCAACCCAACTACTTGGGATACAGGCGTACCACAGAGTGGAGATAACATTATAGTTAATCATACGATAGAAGTAGATGTTAAAGACACAGTAACAGATATCTTAATAAATAATATAACAACTCTATACGACACTCTTTTTATAAAGGGTATATTAAATATTGAATCTGACCTTACAAATGGTGTTGTTTATTTTATTAATAATGATGTTGATAAAGGTAGGTTGGGGGCAACATCTACAGGAGAATTACTCTCAGAGGTTATATGGCAAAAGTGGCTTAAGAGATGTAATGGGTGGGCAATGTATGGTGGACCATTTGAATTACCTTTAGTTGATTATGGTTATTTTCATACTGGAGTTCCAGGCGCACCATTTTCAAGTTTTTGGGTTAATACTTATCTTTATGATGAAACTATACCTGATGTAGATAGAGAAATTGGGTGGACAGTTCCATCTAATGTAAATAATCTTTTACCTAGAGGTCAGGCTATATTCTTATTTGATTCTTCAACAACCTCACTCACTGAAAGTAGTATTATTGAAGTAAAAGGTTTTACTGACTTAACAGAGAATTTTAACTACAGACTTAATTATACTGGCGTAAATAATAACGATGAAAATGGATGGAATTTAGTATCTAATCCTTTTTTAGGAACAATTGATTGGGATTCTGGTGATTGGAGGAAAAGAAGAATATATGACGCTATTTGGATATTGGATAATTGTACTAATCTTTATAGTAGTTATATTAATGGTGTTGGTGTAAATGGTGGTACACCTTTAATATCTCCAGGTCAGGGTTTTTGGGTTAAATCAAGGAGAAACGGTACTAGATTAAGAAGTAGAAGGGGTGTTATTGTAGATGATATTACAGAAATAAAATCAATAAATCAAAATCAAATAATAAGACTTACTTTAAATGGAGATGAAATCGCTTTAGTTATAAATCCAAATGCAACAACCAGTAGTGATACTTTATATGATGCAATTAAATTTATAACAACCAATTCTACAATTTATAGTGAGTTAGATGAGAAGTATGCAATAAATACTTTTGATGACATTAGTAGTGTCCCAATGTGGGTCAAAGGAGAAGGAACATTAGAAATCAATTTAGCTGAATTTGATACCACTATTAACTTAATGTTGGAAGATGTTGTTACTGGGGATATAATCCCAATTAATAATACTACAGATTATTATTTTATAAACATCTCTTCGGGGTTTACCCATAGATTTAATTTATTATTTATTAATGTAACTAACATACTTCAATATGAACATATTAATAGAGAAAGCAACTCAACAGAGCCAATAGACATATTGGGAAGAAAAGTTACTACAGAAAAAGGGATTAATTTTAAATTAAAACAATGAATAAATTAATAAGGACTGAAGAAGAGTATGATTCATTATGTGAAGACATACGCAATAGACAATACGAATCAAACCCTATAATGGTGGATTTATCTAATATCATTGAACATTTAGAACCTTATAATTGGGACCTTGAGTTTCTGAAAATAACAAATGTATATAATGTTGATGTAGTTGAACTTATTAAGTACTAAAAAATAAAGTAGATATACATTGTAGGGGGTTAAAGATATTTTTATACGAGGATGGAACAATAGATAAGGTATTTAAGTAATTTGATTATTTAAAATATTTTCTTATATTTGTAAAATGAATACTTATATCGAAAATAATGTAAATTTTAATATCTTAATGTCCTTGGGTGATACACATGGCGACAATATGAAAATTGCTCCAACACTCTTACAAAAATACCATTTAGATAATAATAAAGAAACCAAAGGTATCTTACACGTTGGTGATTTTGGTATGGGGTTCACTAAATTAAATGGTGAAAAAACATATCTTAAATTACTTAATGAAAGATTAAAAAAATATAACACATATTTGTATGTCGTAAGAGGTAATCATGATGACCCACAATACTTTAATGATGATATATTTAAAGAAGAAAATGGTATTAATGATTTTAGTAATATTAAATTATTAAAAGACCACACTTTATTATCGTTAAAAATTAATGGTAAATTTAAAAAAATCTACTGTATTGGTGGGGCTTATAGTGTTGACCGTAGTGAACGAACACACGGTAAATCTTATTGGTTAGATGAAAAGTTTGTTTTACCATCATTGGATGAAAGAAATAAAATTGGTGAAGTAGATGTGGTTATTACTCACACACGACCAGCAGGTGTTTGGCCTATGGAAAAATTAGCAATATCTCATTGGATTATGAAAGATAGTCAGTTATATTATGATTTAGATTGGGAAGCGGACGACATGAAGACACTTTTTAACACACTGAAAAGTAATAACAAATCTTTTAAACATTTCTATGGTCATTTTCACTCTAGTAAAGTTGAATATGATGGAGAATTTAAACACCAATGTCTTAATATTGATGAATTGGTAGAAGTAAGATTTGACATTTAAAAAACTTTTACTATATTTGTACCATATTTAATTAAAAATAGAAAAATTATAAACAAAATGAAAACAACACAAAACATACACAATCGTAATCAGTGGTATCCGTGCTTTATTAGCCGTGGATTGGGGTATGTTATGAGTAATCATGATGAATAGTTTTTTAAGTATTTAAAATTAACTAAACAACCCCAATTCAGAAATGAGTTGGGGTTTTTTGTTTTTGGTCATGTAGTTCAGTTGGTTTAGAATACTTGTCTGATACACAAGAGGTCGGTGGTTCAAATCCACCCATGACCACTAAAATGGTGAGAAGCTTAAGTGGTATAAGCTACGGCCTGTTAAGCCGAGGATAGTGAGTTCGAGTCTCACCTCACCAGCAATAATGGAAGTATGGCAGAGTTGGCCAATTGCATCAGACTGTAAATCTGACGGGTTATCCCTACGGTGGTTCGAATCCATCTACTTCCACTAAAATGTTAAAGGAAGATTTCAGCAAATTAAAACAATCTCCAAAATTGATGTAAAAACATCTTCCTGTACATTTTATTTGCGTCTCTAGTGTAACGGTAGCACGACTGGTTCCAACCCAGTTAGTAAGAGTTCGAATCTTTTGGGACGTGCAAATGGTGATGTAGCTCAGTCGGTAGAGCGCTTGGTTGAAGACCAAGGCGTCAGTGGTTCGATTCCACTCATTACCACAACTAGTTTCCACCGAGAAGTACCTGACGAGGTCGCTGCCGAGCTGAGGAGGTGGGTAAGAAATATCCCTAAATACGGACCACTAGGTGTAGTTCAGTTGGTAGAACGGGGCGTTTGGGACGCTCAGGTCGTAGGTTCGAGTCCTACCGCTTAGACAAATAAAAAGGTTTTGGTCAAAACACTGATATTGCCCTGTCGTCTACGTGTTGGCTAGGACGCAAGTTTTTGGCACTTGAAAAGGAGGTTCGACCCCTCCTGGGGCAACTACATGGTGTTATTAGTGTTAATGGTTAGCACGTCAGTTTGTGGTACTGATAGTATCGGTTCGAACCCGATATAACACCCAATTGGAAGAATGGCAGAGAGGTAATGCAGCACCCTGCTAAGGTGTAGTACATTCGTGTACCGTAGGTTCGATTCCTACTTCTTCCGCAATAAAGGACCTTTAACTCAGTTGGTCAGAGTGCTTCGCTCATAACGAAGAAGTCGTAGGTTCAAACCCTACAAGGTCCACAAATAGTACTATATGCACCCATAGTTCAATTGAATAGAACATGCGGTTACGGCCCGCAAGGTTGGGGGTTTGATTCCCTCTGGGTGTACAAAATAAAATAAGGCACCGTGGCCGAGTGGTTTAGGTGGAGCTCTGCAAAAGCTTTAACATTGGTTCGAATCCAATCGGTGCCTCTTTCAGTTTTAAGATATTTATTAATATGAATCTAAAAAGAATCATAAGGGAAGAAATAAATGACTTTGATTGGGTTAATGGGGAGAAACCATTACATCCACTCCTGTTTGAACTACAAGACCATGATAAAGAATATAAGATATGGTTTGGTAGCATAGATGAAAAAGAACAAGAAAGAATTAAAGGAGTTTTGTTTGACTTGGACTTACTCCCCCTTAATAATGTGAAGAAAAAAGTTTGGTTACCCCATGAAGGTTTTGACTCACTTTATTTCAACTACTATGATAGACATATGGGTTGGGGTAATGAGATAGATAAATGGAATGTTTCACATATGGGTTGTAGTAAAAACTATGGAGCACCACCACATATAGATATGGAAACACTTGAATTGGATTTAGAAAAGTTTGGTGCTAGTTGGAGATGTAGAGAAGATGGTGCTAGTTATGGTGAAGGATTAAAATATAATAAAAAATATTTTGATGGAAGTAGTAGAATAGAATTACCTAACTCATTAATATAATATTTATATACATGAACATTAAAAAAATCATAAAGGAAGAGGTGGACGACTTTGATTGGATTCGTGAAATTCCGGCACATAAACTACATTATGCCTGTGATGTGATAAACCATATAGAAGAGGGTGATGTTGTTTATTTAACAGGTTACGCTTATTATATTGATGATGCCGAAGACCCAAACGACCCAAACCATATAGAAGTTCGTTTTGATAACGATAAAGGCATTGTTATAAAAAAGTTTTCAATTGATGGAGGTGTTACATATGACTATTTTGATGTTAAAATGGATGAAAAATTCTTTGATAATCCTGAAGATACAGATGAAGTTTCTTTTCATTGTGAAGAACATATGGAGGGGTGGGACGACCCAAATAAAAACATTAAACTAAGGTTGGGAAAACCATTAAAAGAATCCAATGACTTTGATTGGGCTAAAGAAACAAACCCAATACAATATAAAGACCTAAAAGGTTACCATTTTTTTTATGGTAGTAACCCCAAAAAATATACTATAGATGATGTCATAGGTGATGATTTAATCTATATATGGTGGGATGCTCATAATGATGAGTATGATAAGAATACAATGAATTGTGATACTTTTATTCATAGAGTTAAATTGGGTAATTACAAATTGTTTGATAACGATAATAAAGAAGTTAACCCTAAAGATTTGGCTTATACCGATGGTACTTTTGATGATGATGAAAGAAAAGAAATTTGGGAACAAGATGAATCTGATGACTTTGATTGGATAAGAAATGTTTCTCTAACAAAATATAGACCAAGAATCGGTGAATATATTGAAGTGATTAGTATAGGTGGTAATGAAGATTATCGTAATTGGCTTGGTGATTATGTCTACGCCTATGAAGATGGTATGTATGGTAAAACCATTAAAGGGGTAGTTAAAGACCCACCACCAAATACTGACGCAGATTTAGGTTTTAGTTTACAAGAAGAAAATACTGATGATGAAATTTATTTTCCTTTTTATGAATATATAAAAACTTTAAGTAATGGGCAGTATGAAGAATATAAAAACCTTAAGCTAGAATATAGACCATTATTTCCTCTTGAGGTACAGATAAAAAATAGTTCTATTAATGAATCCGATGAATGGGAATGGGCTAGAACAACCAAACCAATTGAGTTACAAGACCCCAAAGAATGGATTGGCAGACAATTTGGTTATGGTCAAGAAATAATAGACCGAATGGATGATGGTGAAATAAATATGAGTTATGATGAAGAAATTTTCACAATAACAGGGATAGATGAAAACGACAATTTAATATTAATTAAACACCACCCAGTGTATGGGGATAATCATGATAGTAGTACGTCACCTAGAAATTTAAGGGATTATATAAGTAAAGGTAAGTGGGTGTGGGTATAAAAAAATAAAATAAAAATTTGACATTTAAGAAACTTTTACTATATTTGTATCATATTTAATTTAAAATAAAAGAAATTCAATGAAAACAAACATGACATACACGTTAGAGGTCGTTAAGACAAGACAAGAAGGGGCGGATTCGCTTTCTTCGAAGCTTAGGGTATGTGATATTGGTTGATGAATTAATTTTTAAACTAAACATAGAAAAACCCTAAGTCTAAACACTTAGGGTTTTTTTATTGCTAGTTCTTTGACGTATTGGGTTGTAGTAAGCGAGAGTAGCTTAGTGGTAAAGCACCATCTTGCCAAGATGGGGACCGTGAGTTCAAATCTCATCTCTCGCTCTATGGAAGACATCCGGCTGGATGAGGAACCACTCTTGAAAAGTGGCAATACATTAATAGTGTATTTGGGGTTCGAGTCCCTAGTCTTCCACATAATGGACGTGAGGTCAAATGGTTAAGATGTCTGCCTGTCACGCAGTTCGGAGTGGGTTCAATTCCCATCACGTCCGCCACATTAAATAAAAAGAGAAGCAATCGCACTACGGTGAGAAACTTCAGGACATCTTTGCTTAAGGTAGGAGAGTAATCGTTCGCACTACCGAGGATGAAACTTAAAACAGTCTAGTGGGTGAGCAACACTATAATGACAAGGTAAAGGACAACAGAGAAATGATTGCATAAAGCAGAAACCTGGGTAAGCTCATTTATTTAATATAGTCTCTTAGCTCAGTTGGTTTAGAGCACTTCGTTTACACCGAAGGGGCCGTAGGTTCGAATCCTACAGAGACTACATTTGCTCGGTTCGACAAGAGGTTTAAGTCATCGCCCTTTCACGGCGAAGTCACGGGTTCGAATCCCGTACCGAGTACTAACGCTGATGTAGCATAGTTGGTTTAATGTGCCTCTCTTGTAAAGAGGATATCGGGGGTTCGAATCCCTCCATCAGCTCAACACTCCTTCGTAACTCAGTTGGTAGAGTATCTGGCTTTTAACCAGAGAGTCACAGGTTCAAGTCCTGTCGGGGGAACAACATAGCGGGTTGGAGCAGCGGTCAGCTCAGGTGGCTCATAACCATCAGGTCACAGGTTCGAATCCTGTACCCGCTACTATGGGGTTGTAGCTCAGATTGGCTAGAGCACTTGATTTGCATTCAAGAAGTCGTGGGTTCGAGTCCCACCTTCTCCACAAGGTCACTCTTTTTGCTATCACAAATTGTTGATGACCTAAAGTAATACTATATGTATGTGGTACAATGTTTGCCCCCATTAGTTTAAATCTGTGGTAAAGGAGCAAAGACCAATGGAGCCACACATAGTATTACTTTAAACGCGAGGTGTAGCTTAATGGATAAAGCGTCTGATTTCCAATCAGAAGACGGAGTTCGATTCTCACGCTTCGCTCATATGCAGATGTGGCGGAATTGGTAGACGCGTTGGTCTTAGAAATCAATGTCTTTAAGGCGTGAGAGTTCGATTCTCTCCATCTGTACAAAAAAAAGTTTGTTAATTAAAAAAAATTAATTATATTTGTAGAATGAAAAAATTATTATGGCTTGATGATGTTAGGAACCCATTTGTAATGGCTGATTGGTTATTGCAGTGGGCACCTGAATATTACTATGAAAAAGATAATGGAACCCACGAAGTTATTTGGGTTAAAGATTATGACGAATTTGTAGATTGGATACAAGAAAACGGTTTGCCAACTGAGATTGGTTTTGACCATGATTTAGCTGATGTGATTTATTCTAAACGAGGAAACATAGATATGCTTAAATCTACTTGGAAAGAGAAAACTGGAATGGACTGCGCTAAGTGGTTGGTTGATTATTGTATTGAACATAAAAAGGAAATACCACAGTTTTTTGTACAAAGTGCGAACCCTGTAGGTAAAAAAAACATAATAACACTGCTTAATAACGCAATTAAGCATATTTAATAAAACGATGAAAAATACTGTAAATAAAGAAGATAATAAAATATTACTCTCTTTAAAAGAGAAGGAGAAGAATATTAACAAAGTTGTTAATAGGTATATGCGTATACGACTTAAAAGGAGAGTTAGAAAATTAACTGGAATAAGACTAAGATGATGACAAAACACCGCATACCAAGTAAAGCTATTCGAAAAGAATTGGAGGAAATTTATGAAAATAATAGAGATAACTACAATTATGGTAAATTAGAACACCCAAAAGTTAAATTAACATTTTGGCAAAAATTAATAGGAATATTTAAGGATAGAAGAAAATGAAAAAGTATGACCAACATAAAATGATGAAAGGGCGAGCTAGAGTTAATCAACTAGAAGCTGGATTTTTTGATGGTCGCTTTGTTTCTAGAGTTGAACAGCCGAAGACTATTTATATAAGAACTGTAAAACATAAAAATAAAGGTTATGAGTGATACAATAGAAAAGGTGAAAGAAGTTGCGACAAGGCTTCACGGTGACCAAAAAAGAAAATACTCTGGTGACCCTTATGTTTCACATACATTTAGAGTTTCAGATACAGTAAAAGAAAACGGTGGTGATGAATCCATGATTTATGCAGCAATTCTACATGATGTTCTAGAAGATACACCAACAACTGAGTCTGAGTTATTAAATGAAATGATGGCAATTGTTGAACCAGGTGTCGCTATGGATGTTATTAGATTAGTTAATGAACTAACAGATGTTTTTACACATGAAAGTTACCCTGATTTAAATAGAGCGGGCAGAAAAGAAATGGAAGCCATTAGAATGGGTAGAATCTCACCTAGAGCTCAAACAATTAAATACGCAGACCTTTTGGATAATAGTAAAGACATTCTTGTAAATGACCCAAAATTTGCAAAGGTTTATCTAAAAGAAAAAGAAACCATTCTAAGATATATGAATAAAGGAAACAAAACCTTATATCGAAAATGTTTGGATTTCTTGGAAAATTAAAATAAAATTTTTATATTTGTTAAACAAAAGACAAGGAGTTACACAATAATATTTGGAACTATGTAACTTTAAAAAAGAACCTTGTCTTTTATTTTACTCGGGTGGTGGAATAGGTAGACACGTTTGGTTTAAGCCCAAATGGGCAGTGGCCCATGAGAGTTCGAGTCTCTCTCCGAGTACAAGTTAGGTAAGAGCTGGTGTTGTACACCGAGTCTTATTAACATTTGCTTCAAAAGAGTTTAAACATAAGTAGACAGGAAAGTGTGGAAGCTTAAAAAGTCTAAACCAGAACTCTACCTAACTATTTTGCACCCATAGCTCAATTGGATAGAGCATCGCCCTTCTAAGGCGAGGGTTATAGGTTCGACTCCTATTGGGTGTACTAAAGGGTAAAAGGCACCCGAAGTTTATAGGAGTTCTTTAAAAACCTATCGTTGGTACTACCATAACGTAAAAGAGGAGTTTGTGGAGTAAGAATTGGTGACCAACCTTTTCCCGCAATAACATGGTCGATTTTTTATGTGGTAAGACACTAATGGGTTTATGTCGTGAAATTAAACCGTTAAAATTCAGACCCCCTAAGTCTTAAGGGGGTTTTTTTATAACAACAAAATATTTATTAAAAAACAAAGTCTTATGAAAGTATTAGTACTCAATATGGACTACAGCCCAATCAATATCACAACACTGCAAAGAGGTTTTAATTTAGTGTTTAAGGGGAAAGCAGAAGTAGTTAGTCACGCAAATAAAAAACCAATAGTAACAGCAAGAAAGGCTTATAGAAGGCCTACTGTTATTCGTTTATTAAGATATATTTATTTGCCTTTTAAGAAAGTGAATCTGTCTAGACAAAATGTGTTTAGACGTGACGACCATAAATGTATTTATTGTAATTCACAAAAAAACTTAACTCTTGACCACGTCACACCAAAATCAAGAGGTGGTAAAAATACTTGGTTAAATTTAGTGACTTGTTGTGGTAGTTGTAATGTTAAAAAGGGTGATAAGTCTTTAAAAGAATCTGGTATGATTATGAGACACAAACCATTTAAACCAACATATCTATATTTTATTGAAAAGATACAAAAGGTAAATAATGATTGGAAACCCTTTGTTGGTATTGTCAATGATTAAAATTTTTAGTATACTTACTAATATGAAAATAGAATTTGAAAAAGGAAAAGATTATTATCTTGAAGGGGGTAGAGTTATATTAACTGAAAACTATCTTAAAAATCGTGGATTTTGTTGTGGTTCAAAATGTAGACATTGTGTTTTTGACCCATCATACCAAAAAGGTAATACAAACCTTAAAAAACATTTAAAAAATTAAATAACATGGAAAAACCAACAAAAAAAAGAACATTAAACGAATTAAGACAATCAAAACCTTTTGGTTATAAACCACCAAAGAGTCATTTTGAATTTGTTAAGGGTACAGTTAATTTTGATAATCATTATATATTTGATTTAATTAAAAAATACCCTAATGACGCTGATTTAGGTAAAGAACTAAGGAAGTATTATCTTCATTTAAAAAATAATAAAAATAATACATCATTTTAAAATAATTAAAATTTTTCTTGTTAGATTAAAAAAAAGTTCTTATATTTGAATTGTTGTTAAAGAAATAGAAAACAACTTATATATGGATGTGGTGAAATGGTTCCGCGGAACATGGTAAACACGCAACACTTGTGGTTGTGACTGAAATTAATCTCCTTTGGGCGATAGAAAGTAAGTCTTGTAGGTTCGACTCCTTCCATCCGTACCTTGAAATCACATGGTGTCATAACTATGTGGTTTGTTCTTTGAAAATATGGCCGTGTGGCGGAATTGGTAGACGCTTACACAATTAAATAATCTAGGGTAAAACTTGGTTTGTTAAAAGTGGTAGAAAACTTTAATTAGTATATTGCAACCACATCAAACTAAAAATATAATAATAATAATAACTTAAACAATACTAACGCGTTGGTTGAAAACAAATTATGATAGATATGGATAAAAAAGAAAAATCCAGTTGGTTATTTAAAAAGGTATGAACGAAAGTTCGTGAAGGTTCGAGTCCTTCTTCGGCCACCAAAAAAAAGTTTTACAAAAGCGTTGTCAGTTTAGAATAAATGTTATATACTTGTAAGACAATTAAGAAAAAGTTCTTTGAAAATATTAAAATATTGACCCTGCTTAAGAGGTCATCCCTTCGGGGAGTAGATAATCCAACGTGAGTTGGTGAAGGGACAGAAAGTCTAAGTCTGTCCGCCACATTTGTGGTCATTTTAAGCAAGTGTCGTCCTACGTGTCCTAGCACGTGTTTCATCTTCGGATGGAAAGACTAGTGATAAGTAAATTTAGGTCCTTTGGAAAGGATATGGGTGAGGCCAACGGTATTAACCTTAATAAAGTCTGTGGTGGACAAAACCTACGTACCAATTTACGAAACACTAAGAGGGTAAGGCATAGAATAACTGTCTGAGTTTCGCACAACAAAGGCTAGTATTCAGTTAGATGGGTAAAAAGGTAATTCCTTAGTAATCCTGACAAACCGTACAGTAGTTCCGCAAGAACGAAACACATAGAGGTGTGTCATATTCTGTAGTTCAAAAGATTATGGAGTGGCTGGTTGGGCACATCTTAAGATAGACACAATAACTTGGAAAGTTAGCTCAATTGGTTAGAGCATCTGTATTAGGAACAGAATGTTGTGGGTTCGATTCCCATACTTTTTATCATAAAAGTGATAATTGAAAAGCAAAGACCCAACCGAATAGGAGACGATAAGTCACTTAAGTCCTTAACCTTCGGGTGAAGAGGAGCATGGAAGTACCGCAAGTACCAAGTGTTTGATTTAGTAGACGAATCTGTAGGTAAACTTTAGAAGAGTAACCGAATGTCCATAAGACAGCAGTGGAGTTGAAAATCGAGTAGTCCCTATGTATATGAGAATCGCCACTCATTAAAAAAGGCAGTGTCGTCAACAGACAGATACTCGAAAGAGATACTGTGGATAAGTTTGAAACCTCAGAGGTCGCACTCTAAAAGGAATGTAAAACAAAGGTGTTGATATTAAACTTGTAATCTCAGAGTTTTATTTTAATAACCTACTTCGGTAGGTTTTTTTATGCAAAGTATTTACAAATAAATTAATTTAAAAGATATTTATTAATAAAATATATTATATGGATTTAAATTTTAACAACATGGATGATGAACAATTCCGAAAAGAATTTATGAGATTTTTAACAATGTATCAATCAAGCATACAGAACTTAATGAATAGAAATAAAAGTAATGATTACTTTATAAACCCTTTTGGTATGGATGAGGACATGATTAAAAAAATATTTAATAATATCCAAGACGATTTAAATATTGAGAAGGGTGAAGATGAAGATGGTGAGTGGGAAAAAAGAAATTTTAGTTCACCAGATGGTAAAAGTAATTTTAGTTCTTTCAGTAGAAGTGGGTTTTATAATCCATTTGATGGTAGTGTTTCTTTTAAGAATCAACAAAAAGAAATGGACACACTTCAATTACTAGATATGAAAATGAGAAATGCTATTATGGATGAAAAGTATGAAGATGCCGCAAAAATTAGGGATTTAATAAAATCATTAAAAGAAGACGAAAATAAAAACCCACAATAGTAGGTTTTTTTTATATTAATTGGTCTGGAAACCAATCATCCCATTCATCAATTATCTTATCCATGGTTTTAATAAAAATAATTAGATATAGTGATAACTTTATCTTTAAAAGCCTTTTCTAAATATGATTTCGCAGATTGTGATGTAAACCCTAATTCATTTATCTCCATTCTATCAACCATTGTTTTCCAACCCCTTTGAATATTCCTACTTATTAATTTATTTACACTAGTAATGCCACCCCAATTGGTTATAACACCACCTTCATTTATATGAATACTACTTACTGGACCTTCAATAGAATTTAAATTCACCCTACTTCTTATGGTAATTTTTTCACATGTCTTTATATTACTAATAATGCTAACATTTTCCCCCAAATCTAACGCTTTTACTTTTTCCACATTACCAAAATCATCATTACTGACAACCCCAAAGCTTCCAGTGATTTCTTTTACACTTTTAGGGATTGGGCCATTATCATATACATTCCAATTACCACTAAGTGTTGTCATTTCTGGTATGCCCTCCATACCTAACTGTTGCATTAATTTAATTTTTTCTGAACCATCTGCTAATTCCTTTACATTTTTTTTAGCTTTTTCGACATGTGCTTTTTGCATAGCTTCTCTAGCTTCTACTGGTATTCCAGCAAAACTCCTGCCTTGTCTATCCGTTTCAGTGTATATTTCACCACTATAATTATTATATTCTTTTTGTCCAGCATGAAACCAAGTAGCACCATTATTATATCGTCTTGGGCCAAACATTGGGTTCTTTAAGTTTGTTAAAAAAGCTCTTTTCTTACCAGTTTTTTTATTAATAAAATATAGTAAAGAATTAGTTTTATAATAATTGTCAAAATGACCAGGGTAATTTCTAGATGTGGTACACCATTGTGTCCCACCACCATAATAACAAGATGAAGCGTGACTATGTGGTTCAATAACTAAATACCTATCCGTTTCATATAACTTTGTTGCTTGTTTTTTTAACTCACCTTTAGTTAATTTTAGTTTAGCATTAACAGTGTCATTATTAAATGTGGAAATATGATTAACCTGATTTATGTCTTTGTAATCATATTTATGTGTTTTCTCATGGAAAAAAGTGATGTCATTCATAAGTTTTTTTGCTACAGAGGCAGCACGACATCTATAACTTGAATATCTACATTGGTCAGCTTCCCATACTTTCATTAACCAATTAATGTATTTTTGATTATCAGATGGGTCCTCCGATACAAATATATTAAATATTTCTTCTGGTACCTCAGTATATTTAGCTCTAGCATCCTCTTTCCTACCTTCAAAAAGGTTAATACTTTCCTTAATCAAATCCTTTAAATTAAAATTCATATAAGTATTTTATTATAAATATCGTTTATTATAATAAAATTGTGTTTAATCTTAATTAATGGAACCAAAAAAAATAATAAAGAAGTTTACAGAATTCTCAGATAGGAATTACCCCAACATTTTTAATAATGGTAGTTATACACAAACAAGAGCATTTAGAAGAATTATGGAACTACCAATGGGGGATAGATTAGGTTTATTTTTTGTTGATTCTGAAAAACCAGTAGTACAACAAACACACATACCACACCCTTGGGTTGGAGGTGAGACCATTATGGGCAGAACAGTATCACGACCAATACAGATTATATTCAGAAATGGTATGAATACAGATGAAATAGAACTACAAGATTTTATGAGAGATTGGTTACATAACCAAACCAATGGGTACGTTAACCAATACAAAAAAAATATTTGTATAAAATCATTAGACCCTACGGGTGTTGAAATAGAAAGATGGGATTTAAGAGGTTGTTTTCCTTCTGCCATTATTTATTCACCAATTGAGGGTAGTGAAACTGAACAAAATTTAGAAATGACTTTACATTATGACTACTGTTCAATAAATTGTTAACATTAAATAAAAAAAATATGAAAAAATCAAATATAAGAGCTATCTTAATTAGTTTATCGTTTTTATTTTGGATGGGTGTATCCTTTACCCAACCGATAGTAAAATTGTTTAATAACCCAAACACTTTTGATTATGTAGTTATTTTTAATAATTTTTTTATGATAATAGCGTTATTAACCGTGGTGATACCTAAAGTATTTAAAAAAACTAACACAGAAGGTCTAGACTTAAAAGTAGGTAGTACAACATTTAAAAAACCTAAAAAAGGTTGTAAATCTTGTAAAAAAAAGAAGAAATAATTTGTTTATTTAACTTTTTTTTATTATATTTGTGCTAAAGATGGGCTATATTGTTTACAATTTTAATAATTATAAGTAGATTAATAGTCCAGTGAGAGGTGGAGGGCATACACGACCCTATGACGATGGGGTTGGTTTCGGATAATAAGGTTGAGTTGGGAAACTCGACACGAAAAGATTCACCGAGGGGTTCAAGTCCCCTCCTCACTGTAAATCCTCAACAATACTTAGTATGGTTGGGGATTTTTAATTTTACCAAATGAAAACTTTTTTGTATATTTAAAATAAAAAATTAAAACATGATTAATATAATTGTTGCGACTTCAGAGAATAACATAATAGGTAGAGGAAATGATATACCTTGGTACATACCGGAAGATTTAGAACATTTTAAAAAATTAACAACCGGAAACACTGTTATTATGGGTAGGAAAACATATGAATCTCTACCAAAAGAATATAGGCCGTTACCAAACAGGATTAATATAGTTATAACTAGAGATAAAAGTTATCAAGCAAAAGGTTGTTTAGTTGTTAATAGTTTAGAAGACGCCCTTAGAAAGGCGGATAACGATAAGGAAATCTTTATTATTGGTGGGGGTCAAATATATAGAGAAGGACTTAAGTTTGCTGAAAGAATTTATTTAACAAAAATTCATAAAAACATTAGTGGTGACACATACTTCCCTAAATTAAATAAATTTTGGAAATTGGTTGATGGGGAAGAAAAATCGGGTTTTAGTTTTTTAACCTACGTTTATGATAATTAAAATCTACTGTAGGCATCTTCAATAAAATAAGGGTATATTTTACTCTCGTCAGGGTTTTCATCAAATCTTGGATTTAACATATCACCCCTATCATCCAAATAATATTCAAAAAAATCAATAAAACTACTAAACTCATTAAAAGGAAAATCTAAACAATCATCACACCACTCTTCAAAAGCTTCTTCTTCTGTTTGGTCACCTAAATCCCTATTTTCTGAATTCCAATATCTACGACAACTGCCCCAACAATCCTCTATAGCTTCAACAAAAACATCGTTAACTAATCCTGTAACATTAAAATTTAATAAATGAATGATTCTTTCTTCACCGTTATGATTTTTAACTTTATTAGATTCCCATTCACCTTTACCAAAAACATCCATTATAGCTCCAACAGCTGAGTTATATATTTCATCTCTAGCCGCAACATTATAGGCCGAACCATAGGCCCAAGTTAAATTAATTTTTAAATCTTCAAAAACATCCAGCTCATCAATCTCTTGACCTAAAACATCTGAATCAGCTGACCAATCAAGAACATTCTCTTTTGTTAAAGTTGTTTCTTCTCCCTCAAAACGCATTTCATCACCAACAAGGGTATCACTAATCCATTCTACTACATAATTATATAGTTCTTTATCTCTAGCCACCATTGACCAAACTTGGTCTATCCAATCATAAACTAAATCATGAGAATCATAAGGTTCCCAATAATCATCATCTTCATCACATAACACTTTTTCGGCTAAACTTCTACCCATATACCCATAATCACTATCAGTATTTCTAAATAAATGTGTAAAGTCACACCATGAATCTACTTTTAAAATATATTCTCCACCCACGTAGTATATATCACCAAAACCACTATGAATCATTGGACCAACAACCTCACTAGGGAAAGAATCATATCTATTAACAATTTGTGCAGGAGTTAAATCGGTTTCAATTTCAATATCTTTAATCCATTGGAAGTCATCGGGTTCATTAATAGATTCTTTGATTATCCCTAAATTTCTAAATATTTTAATGTCATCTAAATACAAACCTCTAACATCACCAAACCCTATATACTCTGCGTAATCTCCATCTACAGAATGTGGGTCAAGTTTAAGTGTTGTGCCCTTTCCAATAAAATCTGTGGTATCACCAATTTTATTATCTGACCATTTAAAATTTGTATGATGATGAGTTGTAAATTGAGCACCAGGAGGCCCAAAAGTATCCTTTCCTGCTTGTAAGTGTGCTTCCTTATTAAAAGTTAAAGTTTCAGGAAAACCAATCTTTTTAACCCATTCCCAATCATTATATATTTCTTCCCTTATAATTCTTTTAAGATTCATATACTATAAATATATCTTTACGATTTAAAAATATTTTATTATAATTAATAATTATGAAAGACTTTTTTAGAAACTTACAATTTATATTCAAACCTAATTTTTGGTTTATGAATGACCCATATGATAAAGATTGGGATGATGAATTTAATGTGTTATTAGATGAACACACCTTTAGTAATATTGATGAATATACCGCAAAATTAGGTGACACTAAAATTTGGATATCTAATTACCCTTTCGCTTGTTTTAAGAAAGGATTTGTAAATAAAAGGCCATCTAGGTTAACCATTCTTAGAGCAAAAAAACTGTTAGACAGAGATAAATTAAGGGCACAAATAGAGGGATGTGTATACCCACCACGTTCTCGAAGAATAGAAGAACTACAAAGAGAACTTATTGAAATAAGGGAAACTTTAGATAGGTTAAGAGCTTCTAATCATAAAAATGATATTATGGGTGAGACAATAATTAAAAAACATAAATTTAATTAGAATAAAATTTTGCCACTTAATAGATAATACTTATATTTGTATATACTAAAAAAAAAGATTATGATTAAAAGATTTATTTATTCCCTACTTGTACTATTAACAGTAACATTTTCTTCCTGTAAGAAATTCAATGAAGACTATCACAAAGTTAGATTTCATATTGAATTTATTGACGATTGTGAAGCTGGATTTTCAAATTTTATAGAAGTCGACTGTAAACCCAATTACTCAAACGATGAACCTGTTTTACCCTTAAGTGTGATTGAACCAGGTTACGAATGGGATTATGAATTTTGGCAACTTAAAGATGGTGATGAAGTTAAATTTTCAGTTCTACCACAACAAGGTTATAGATTTATAATGAGTGTCTATGTTGATGAAGAATTAGTTTCATATAGAGAAGTACAGGGTGTCTACGGTGGTTACTATGGCACGGTAGTTATAGACCAAGGAGGGATAAATAACGCTGATGAAGATAATATGGGTATAATAGAATTTATATATTACGAATAACTTTGCGATTTTATAACATATTTAAATTATAATAACAATTGTAATAACATCCCTTGTATTCATTTGATTTTATCAAGGTTTATTGTTAATTGAAAAGAGGGACTTAGTCCCTCTTTTTTTATATATTTATTGGTTTTATATCTTTAAAGTGTTTTAAGATTTCCTCTTCTTCTTCCATGTCTTGTATTTTTCCTAGATTATCTATTAAAGATTGTGCTGACATAACTTTCCAATCTATAACATGTCTTAGGTCGTCAATCTCATTCTCAATCTCATAACCCCAATCATCGTAATCTTCTTCTGACAGTCTTTCTAACTCTTTTTCAACTACTTTATGAGCGTTATTAATAGAGTCAGTCATTTTACTTAATTCCCACCAAATAGGGCGTAAGTCTATCTCATCTCTGATAATTTCATCTATAGTTAAAAAAGTGATAATAGAGAATTTATTATTAATTTTAGAAATTAAAGATTGTGCAATTTTTTTATATCTTTCTAAACTTTCCATTAACCAATTTCTACAGACTTTTCCTTAAGCATACTCTCAATATCGGAAGGTATAGATTCAGAATTTTTGTTAACATAATTATCAAGTAACCCGCTAGATGTTTTAACACCATACATTTTTGTGGCTGGTTGTACTTGTTTTCTTAATTTCATCATGTTAATGGTTCTATATGAATTTGGGTCTAATGGGTCAACCTTAACTAATGAGTCAATAAATTTTAATCTTTCACCAGTATCCCAATCTCCACTAGATAAGAATACATAAAAAGAAGTTTCATTATGTTTACTTCTCTCTTCGGGGGTCATTGACCATTTTTTTAATAAAACTTTACTATCAGTATTGTTTATTAACTTCCCATCTATTGATTTGGTTATAGCATATTTAATTTCATCATTAAATACATTATCATTTAAATTCTTCATTATATTAAAATTATTTAATATTGAAGGGTTATTTATTATTAACCTTTCTTTTTGTTTTACTGTCAAATGGTCTTTCATTTTTTCATAGTCTGAAGCATTAACTGAACCTTTAACATAATTTTCTATAAAATTATTTTTTTGTTCATCGGTTAAGTCTTCTACTAAAATTGTAAAAACATTACTATTTAAATCAGTCGAAGATATAATGTTATTAATAACAGATACTTTTTGTTCATCGGTTATGAATTGTTTGAATTTCTTGTAATCATTAATTCTGGGTGAGTTAATGAAAGACTTTATTTGTGTATCTAATTTTTTCTTTGTGTGTAATGGATTATAGGCTTCTACAGCAGCAAACATTTCACTAGTAACAAACCCTGGTGCACTACTTTGACTATTATCTTGTGCGTTCCACCATGTCATATCATTATTACCCCTATCAAACCTCCATTGTAAGGCCCATTTATAACCTTTTGAGTCTTCGTTTTTACTAACGTTTTTTCTAATGAAATAATAAAAATTGGAGTGTTTACTATAATCATCAAAATGTGGGTTAAGGTTATTACTACCACTAGTACCAGCTATACACCACCTACTACCAGACCCATATTTACATGCGGCTTCAACAGTAAACGGTGCCATTATAACCACCTCATCATCTTCATAAACTTTAGCGGCTTCTTTAGATATTCTAATATCCTTTTCGGCTTTTAAAGCTTCATCAACAACAACCTTTAAATCTGTTATTGTTTTATAACTATTAATATCTTTATTTTTTATTCTTTGTATATTTCTATGAAAATCATTAACAACCCTAGCAACGAAGTCAGCAGATGGAACACTTTCATCTTTATTTAAACCCAAAGCTGTTTTAACCATCCAACCTAAGTATTTGTTATTACCAGAAGGGTCAACATTAGATAATAAATTAATTAAATCAGAATGTTCTTCACCATATTTTTTTATTGTATCTTCCTTTCTACCTTCTAATAATAGGTTAGATTCTAATATTTGTGATAAATTAAATTTCATTTTTAGTCTTTTTTTATAAATATCATTTGTTTCGCTTAAATTTCCGAGATTTTTTTAAAGTTTCTTGTAATCTATATTTTGTCACTTTACTACCCTTTTTCATGTTAAGCTTTGCGGGTATAAACTTAAGGTTATCCATCCTACCTATAATCTCTGGTTCTATACTTTTATTAAAACCTTCAGATATACTACACATATGGTCTAAATGGTAACAATTTCTCCCATAAAAACAACGCTTATCATGGTTTTTTAACTTATATAGTGGTTGTGATTCAGTTATTGACCAAACCATTAAATAATATAATCTTTTTTCTAAATTTTTTATTTTATTAAGTTTACGTTTTTTTAAGTTTGGATTTTTTCTTATTATATCTCTACACTCTCGCATTAACATTAACTCTTTTTTTGTTCTTTTAATTGCCATTTACAATAAATATTTAATTATTATATTTATATTAAAATATTAAATTATGGCAACAAATGAAGAAAAAGCTAAAATGTATGACCAACTATTAAAGGAATATGACGTAAAAGCTAGAGAAGTATCTATACTTAAAAGTAAATTCGATTTAACAAGAGAAGAACAAAAACAAATAAAAACAATTAAAGAAGAAATGGATTTAATTCAAAGGAAAGCAATGAATTTAGGTTCACTTTAATTTGACTATTAACTATTTACTACTATATTTAAGTATGGGGATATTCTGGATTTGACTTGAGGTAAGGAGAATTAGAATAAGCATGTCGTGAAATGATACTATCACGTAAATCCGTGTATTACAACTCTTAAATGGAAACATTTTAGAAAATGCTACTGTAGGTCACGTTGTGACTGAAGGTGCAGTTGTAGTAGTCTAACTAGGTTAGATTTATTACCCATAACCACTAAGACTCCGATATTGGGTTTGGTTATGTCATCTCATCGGAAACAGACTTAGTATGGTATAGTAGCCAAGTCGAACTACTATCAATGTTGTTGGGCGTTGTTATAAAACCCAAATATTTTTGGTAAGTTAGAAAACTTAACCCTAAACATGTAGAAATCTATTTGATAGATTTTAAGGACACGGGTTCGACTCCCGTTATCTCCACATTTGTTTCCTTATTTAGAAAAATAAGGTGGTGGATGTCCGAAGATATTTACCATTCGGCCCCAGGAAGACTCATAGTAATATGGGTCTTTTTTGGTTTTTCAGATATTTATTATCAAATAACAATACAAAAAAAAACAAAAAAATGGAAAATGTATTTGAAAAAGTAAAAGGTTTTTTTAAAGGAATAACAGATTTAATGTTTGCGTTTTTAACTGTAGGTATTTTAGTACAGGTGCTCTTTGGAGGTCCGGTATTTGGAATGGATGTAGTTGGAAATGTTGTAGCTTTAATTGAATCTTTAGGTAATTCTGGATTTGTAGGTTTACTAGCCGTAGTGGTATTAGTCAATCTATTAAATAAGAAATAAGTTTTTTAAAATATATGCATATTTAATGAAAGGCCCACAGAAATGTGGGTCTTTTTTTTTTACGTAGGATATTTATTAACATGAGAATAAGAAGAATCATAAGGGAAGAAGTTATTAATTTTGCTAACCATAAATTAATGTTAAATGAATTATCTAGAAAAGGTATTGGCTTAACGGATTATATTAGACAAAAATATTACATAATGGGTAATAGTTTCACACTTAGAACTGGACAGGGTGAAGAGTGGTACACTAAAAATGATATTAGAAATGAACTCATGAGAAGGTTTAACATTAGTAAAGATTTTGCTGAAGAAATAATGGATTATTATTCAGAACATAATTTTAGTTAATGTGGTTAATATTAAAACAATCATAAAGGAAGAGACACTATTTGAATCTCAAGAAGAAAGGTTGATGAGTGCGTATCAAAAATGGTGTAAGAAAGTTAAATTAAATGACAAATACCAACGTAATGAAATAGCGGACATTGATGGGTATATAGAGGAACTTGGTCGTTATAGTTATGATTTTGAAAACCCTTATGGTAAAACATATAAAAAGGCAGAAGAGTTGTATTCTAAAGGAGATTACGAGGGTGTTCACAAATTAGTGGTTGAGTACGAATGTGGTGAAGAACGTATTTATAGAGAATTCAAAGAGTGGTCTTCTTACAGAAACCAAATGCCAACCTCAGACATATTCCAATACAAAAATAAAATTGAATATAATAGGGCTTTAAGTGTAGCAAAAGAAAAATCATTCACCAAGAGATTAAAGAAAGCCTCAGCAGGTGAAGACTTTGATAAAATTTGGGAAAATGATGATATGTTGGTTGTTGTACCTAAGTCACACGTTGGAGCTTGTAAATTTGGTCAAGGAACTAGATGGTGTACCGCTAGTAAGAACAATAATTATTTTGACAGTTATTATAAATCCGGCATTTTATATAGAATACTACAAAAAAATGATAACTATAAAAAACTTTTATCTGATTTCGCATATATTCGTGACATCGACAATTTGAGTAAGGTATCTGTAAATCTTAATAGGAAAAATGGTTCTATGTCTATGGTGGACAAAACAGATAATGCTTATAGACATGAAAGAACGGAAGAATTTTTACATTACTTACCTAAAGAAGCTTATAAAGCTATTAAAAATTATCAAAATCTAAACGAACAAAAAATAAAAAGAATCATACGAGAAGAAATGGATGACTTTGATTGGGTTGATGCCTCAGAACCAACAATGACTAACTCTTTTGGTGATTCAATACCAATCAATACTAAAGAGGCTAAAGATAATTTTAAAAAAGAAGTACATGGACATTATGTTATAAGTACACCTATAGAAAATGAAAATGAGGAAACTATGTTAGCTTTTGGTAGTGTGTCGTATGTAAAACGTATTATTGATTATATAAATAAACATTTCCCAAAAGAACAACGATTATACCTAGCAACAATCAGGTATTCTAATAAAGAAAGAGCTAATGTTTTAAGTTATATTAGATATTATTAATATGAACATTAAAAGAATAATAAAGGAAGAAATAAACAACTTAAACGAAGCTAAAATAAAAGTTGGTAAAGATGAGTACGTCAAATTATTTGAGGATAAAAACATATTAGCACTTAAACCATTAACTCACCAAGCTTCATGTAAATACGGTGCTGGAACCAAGTGGTGTGTAACCATGAGAGACACAGATAAGTATTGGGAAAATTATACTAAGAAGACATCTAAGTTTGCCGGTACTGATTGGTATAATGTATCTAGTGTTGAACCTGAAGTAATTAGGTCTTTTTGGGATAAGTTATTAGGTAGAGAGGGTAAGATTGTAGAAAAAGATGTAAAAGAGTTCGTTAAGGAATTTCCTGTTCGTTTATTATATTTTATAATCGTTAAAAAGAGGATTGTTGATTATGAGTGGGATGAAGAACTTAACTACAACAAACCAATATATGAACAGGCTGACCCTAAAGACCCTATGAATAAGTTGGCTTTATTATATAATCCAAGTAGAGCCGATTTTGGGGATGTCTCGGTGTGGGATAAATATGATTTATATAATTACATAAGCCGTAAAGTAGATGCGTTGCACAATAATCTATCTATATTTAATGCATTGGATAAAAAGGTAACGCTTAAAGAAGTGAATAACGCGTTGGGGGAACAATTTTTAGCTCCATTTAATTTTATTGAGGAAGATTTTAGTAAAGAAAGAGAAAAAATAGACCACATATTAAGACATGTTTTAGATAAAGTGTACCCATTAGAGGGGGGTGAAGGTAGTAAACATAAAGGTAAATATAAACCACCCACAACATGGGTGACAGATAAAGGTGGTAATTTACAAGCTGTTAGAACAGATAACCTAGAAAAGACGGATAGTAGTTTACAATGGCAAAGAAAAGATGCTGGGTATTATAAAGGATTAGATATATAAATGAATAGAGTTAAACAAATATTAAAAGAAGAGTTACTTAAGGAGGCTTACTCAGGTGTGGAAGGTTATCTCCAAGCTTTAGCTAAGATGACTAACGAGAAACAATCTATCTATTATAATTGGATATTAAAAAATATGAAAAAAGTTAATGTACAACCATATACTGATAGTAGGGTACTTAAATTTCATATAGATGAAATGTTAAAAAAAATTCCACCAAGTAAAATATGTCAGAAAAAAGGTTGTTATGAAACGGCTTTTAGAACAGCATTAAATAGAAGTATTGATATAGAATATGTAGAAGGGTATGTACAATCACTAATACCAATAGTACACGCATGGAATTATTATCCTAAAGAAAATATTTATTTTGATTTAACAAACGATATTGCTTGGAAAGGTGAAGAATCACATTTTAATGAATACTATGAAGTTAAAAGGTTTAGTAATTATGAATTATTACAATGGTCTAATATTACAGGTTATGCTGGTGGTTTTTTAGAAAGTCATCAGTTTATGAGAGAAATCGTAGAAACGGATGGTGACCTATATAATCGTAACGAATGGGATGATGAAGAATATTAGAGAAATAATAAGAGAAGAGGTGATGGATTATCACAACTCTTTAGTTGATAGCATATATGAAGATGATAACTTTTTAATTGCCGCACCCAAAACACACCAATCATCATGTCATTATGGTTCTGGGACACAATGGTGCACAACAACCAAAGACTCAAGAAGTTTTGATGAACACAATAAAAGAGGTTTATTATTTTATATAATAGATAAAAATAATAAAAGTAAATTCGCCATATATATTCCTTATATTTTTAGAGAAAGAATTAGATGGGGTAAATTAACCGATGAAGGGGTAGACGCTTCTTTTGATTCTATAGAAGTTTATGATAGTAAGGATAATGATATTACCGGTATTTGGTGGTCAGAGGATGAGCCATATTATTATAAACATATTAAAGACCATTTTAAAAGAATATATGAAAAAAAATTACAAATAAATGAGTCAGATGAATGGGAATGGACAAAGGGTGAAGTTTATACTGTTGGTAAAATAATAGAGCTAGGTTCTGAAAATATACTTGAGGT
>TARA_R110002020_G_scaffold452849_2_pt1 | contig 33465 bp, 27 predicted proteins | sample TARA_R110002020 | Tara Oceans TARA_R110002020 (sample SAMEA4396489) | marine metagenome | biome: Westerlies Biome; feature: [MES] marine water layer (ENVO:01000295) within the mesopelagic zone...; material: water (ENVO:00002006), including particulate matter (ENVO:01000060) such... | reverse complement strand
AAAAATGGATTGGAAAAAAGAAATCAAGAGCTGGGGGATTATGCTCAGCCTCATTGCATTTTTATATTTCACGGGGCTTTTGCCAGTAGTAATAGGCGGAATTCAATCTGTTATTCTTTCTACAGGCTTGATCAAACCAAAACTGGAAATTCCAGACCTCACCGATAAGCAATTCGACTATCGAGGTAAATTCCTCACGTTTGATGGGCAGCAAATTGATTTGGAAAGCTACCGAGGCAAAACCTTATTCATAAATCTTTGGGCATCATGGTGTGGACCTTGTCGAGCAGAAATGCCCCATATTTCTGAATTATATAAATCAGTTCAGCAAGAGCCCGGCTTGGAGTTTCTTATGATAGGAATTGATAACGACATAGAGAAAAGCCGTGATTTCTTAGATGGAAAAAGCTGGACATTCCCAACGGCTCATGCTAGCTTTGGGCTAAATCAAAGCTTACAAAGCCAGTCGATCCCAACTACTTTGGTCGTAAATCCAGCAGGAAAGATCGTTTTTTATCAGGAAGGGATGAGCAATTTTAACACCGATGAATTTCGTGACTTTTTATTGGGACAAACTAAGCCTCAAGGAAAATAGTCTCGTCATTAGGGTAATTAAAAGCAGGAATTTGTGCGAAAAGTAAGGACTATCCATCAGGATTTTTATAATTTATCCATTTCCCTAGTGTAATTACCCAGAACAATTGGAACGGAATTTACTTTATTGAAAAGAATTAATTTTAGAGTTACGTTGCTTTTGTAAACTCAATTTTGAGTTTATTTGATTCCCATTTTCAGCATTTATGAACGAAACCATCACTTCTCAGCAAGAGCCAGAAATAGACAAAAGCAGGCTGATAGATGCTGTATTGGAAGAATTTCAGAAGTTCACAAAGGGTATTGCTGATCAAGTTGACTCAGAAGAACTCTACACCTATCTATTCAAAAATGGAAGCAGCTTGCTAGCACACTATTGCGAAGCGGGCGAAGCTTGGCTAGACTCTGTAGAAGATAATGTCGAAATCACAGATCCTGACCATTACCTAATTCACTTTTCTTATCCAGACAGGATCAAATCCAGCTTTTTGCTAGTAAGAGATGTACTTCTTCAGCTTAGCATCGCTCGACTTCGGCGTTCTGAAGGCTTGGTCTCGGAAGCTAAGATTCAAGAGCATTTTGAGGAGTCTCAAGCGCTGCTCACTACTGAATTAGAAAAATACCTACATTATTTTCAGCTTGAACGTAAAGCTATTTTGGGTAAACCTGAAGTACTCAGAAGAAAATTGGAATCAGTCAAACATTTCGCTAATCCTTGGAAAACATTCCATTCCCAATTTCAGACCATCTCTGGCCAGTTTGATGAAATAAATCTTAACGATACCAGGCTAAATCAAACCATTGACCAATACAGTCTGATTCATGAGTTGATTCTCCAATTGAGAACAGACGTTCTCAACAAAAATTCCCTTTTTGAAAACAAGGCTCTTTCTTGCCTAACAGAACTTAAAACAATCAGCGAAATTGAGCAACTCAACTCTACATTAAAGTCTTTAGAGGATCTGATTAATTTAGGTGTTGGAATGGAAATCCGGTCGGAAACCACCTTACGAAATCTGGAAGATTCAGTAAATAAACTTACCGCGCTTTCAGTGCCTGTTGATTCTGAAGGCGGGTATTTAGTAGTAAAAAAAATAGATTTCCGAAAAACGTCAGAGAAATGGCTTGACTACGAAATCCTTCCCTACCTCACTGATCTTTGGGATCTCCAAGAGGCTACTTTTTCTCCGCTGCTTAATATTGCTACGCAAATCAAAAGCAGTTTGCTTGTAGCAAAGAAAACACAACAGACTACAAGTTTTGACGCTGAAATCAGCTCGCTAAATGCGATCACCGAACAACAAAAAAATGCTATCAAACAGAGTAAGGATCTAATCAGGCATATTGAAGACGTTCTTTCTCAAAGCTACAAAGTGACTGAGCTCTATACCTCAGATGAATACCTCAAAGTCCCTTTCCAAACTAACTTCTCGAGGTTAACTTCCAACAAAGAAGGAGCCTTCAATTCTTACTGGCAAAAAATGGCTCATGTTTTCAAAAACCTTGGTAAACAAGTGAAAGATGCCAAAGAAAAAACGCCGCATCAACGCTTGGAAATTGCACTTCAAATTCTTGAAACAAGAAATGAAAAGGAAACACCTGACCATTACCATTCTTTATTTCTAAACAAAAACTTTATCGGAGACCTATTTTTGGTCAGGCGAAGCGAACAGGAAAAAGAGATTGAGAAAATTATAAGCTATTGGAAAAAAGGTCAAAACAGGTCATTAGCAGTTTTGGGAGATCCCCTCTGCGGTAAATCAGCAATTTTGGAGTATGTGACACATCAATTCAAATCAAACGAAGTACATCATCTCACTCCTGGAGCGGATATCAGCATAGAAGGCAGAAAACTCAAAGTGGGAAAAAATTTGGAAGAGGTATTGAACTTTGTTAAAAGGTCAGTTAGCAATTCTAAACCTCTTGTAGTACTTGATGACTTGCATCTTTGGCGGGATTCAAACTCTTCTTTACTCTCAAATGCTGAAGTTTTAATTGATTTCATCAGCTCAATTTCATCCAAAGTATTGGTCATAGTAGGAATGACGAATGCACTTCGGGTTCACTTAGATACCAGAATGAAATTCTCTCAGGGTTTCACTAATTTATTGGATGCAAATACCTCCACTTCAGATGAAATTTATAAGGCAGTAATGCTTCGACATGGTGCTTCCCATCGATCGATCTTTGAAAAGGAAGGCGTTAAAATGAACGAAATCCAGCTTCAAAAGAAAATTGGCTGGCTTACCAAAAAGTTTGACTTTAATATAGGCGCTGTATTGCAAGCATGGATCTTTTGCACAGATGTTCAGGAAGATGGGTCAATACGTTTTTCAGAAAAAGAGACGCATCTCAATGATTTCTTATCCATTGCAGAGCTTCTCATTTTGAAAAACTGCTTACTTTTTGGCTATTCCAGTGATCTGGAACTCAAAAACTTGTTTACCGATAGATACGAAAGTGAGTACAAACCTGCCGTAAGAAAACTGCTGAATATTGGAGTTTTAGACCGGGATGCCAATGGCTACTTAATCGTGAAAAACACAGTGAGACAAGACCTTTATTCTATTTTGAAATACAGAGAATTACTCGCCTAATCAACCAATTTTACTATGAATCATTGGAATGATCTCCTCGTATTAATTCTCATCGTATCAGCGATTTACCTAGTACTATCGCTATGCTTCTTCGGCCTTACCCGCTATGTCCGAAAAAGGAGGATAAGTGAAAAATATTTAATTCTGATTAATAAATTTCGGCTCTTTTATAAACCAACGGCTTGGGCAGTGGTTATTGGTGGTTTCATTGCTTTAGACCCGATTACTCATGGTTTCATGATTTTGTTAATCTTAGGTGTAGGCTACAAACATTTAGGAAATTATATCAGCGGACTTTTCCTCAGATCTAGTCCCCTGCTCGCTATTCATACGCTGGTGAAAGCTGGGAAAATCCGTGGCAGAGTGAATAAAATCGGAAGCTTAGGAATGGTACTTGGAACTGATCAAGGCGAACAATGGGTCTGGTTTAATTCCTTCGATCGAGCGGGTTTCACCTTGATTTCCAACCAAACAAATGAGCAACAACGCTCTCTTTATCTCAAATCAGAACATTCGAAGGAAAAGTTACAGAATTTGATTTTCGATCATCCGATTTTGGCTTTGGGTAAGCCATCCAATCTGAAATCACTTAATGCTGAAAACATGTACTTGCTCCACTATACTTTGGTGAAAGGTGCGCAGCAAGAAGATCTCACCAACTACCTGAATGATCACGATATCCAAACAAATTCCACTGAAAAATTCAACTCCTAATGGAACTTATATCCTCTTATAACTTGATCATTGAGTTTTCGGTGATAATTATTTTATCCTTTCTATTCAACGGTCTATCAAAGAAAACGAACATTCCTGCCGTGTTGATGCTGATCGCTCTGGGTCTGATACTCCAATACATCCTTGGCTATTTCACCACAGACACAATTGACTTTTTCCCGATTTTGGAGGTTCTAGGAATCGTAGGCCTTATTATGATCGTATTGGAAGCAGCACTAGAGCTAGAGCTCAAGCGTGAAAAACTTATCCCTATTTTAAAATCTCTGGCAATAGCATTGATCGGTCTGATGCTCTCGACCTGGGCGGCAGCAAGTATTCTATATTATTACATACCTGAGATGACCATGCAGTCCGCATGGCTTTATGCTACACCGCTTTCCATCCTTTCGAGTGCTATTATTATCCCAAGCGTGGCAGGGTTGAAAAGCAAAAAAAGGGAATTCCACATCTATGAAAGTACATTTTCAGACATCCTGGGAATTATGCTTTTCTACTTCCTCACCGGAAAATTAAATCCTGCTGAGGATTCTGGTTTGGTAGGTTTTGGAGGGAATTTCTTGTTGACTGTCGCTATTTCGTTGATAGCTAGCTATGCAATTATTTTGATTTTTCAGAAAATCAAAAGCAATGTGAAGCTTTTCCTGTTGATCGCTGTTTTATTGCTTCTCTATGCATTAGGCAAAAAAATGCATCTTTCTTCTCTGATTATCATTCTGATTTTCGGGTTGGTGATCGCAAACATGAAGCTATTTTTCAAAGGCAAACTTTCCCGTTTATTGGACTATGCCAAAGCACATCAGATTTATCATGAATTGCACACAATCACTGCAGAAACAGCCTTTGTGGTTCGAACGCTTTTCTTTGTGATTTTTGGATTAACTATTACCATTACCTCACTTTTTGATCTGCAAGTAGCTTTAATCAGCTGTCTCCTGATCGGCTCAATCTATGGAATTCGAATTGTTCTATTACTGATTTTTGAGGGCAAAGACATTATTCCTCAAGTATTCATAGCTCCTAGAGGATTGATCACTGTTTTGCTTTTCTATGGGATTCCGAAGGAAGCTCAGGTGGATAGTTTCGAGCCAGGAATTTTACTTTTCGTCATCATCGGCACCAGCTTAATTATGACTTTTGCGATGATCTATGAAAAGAAAAGATCGTCGCAAGCAATCGATCAAGCGAATAGCAGAGCTGTGGGATCCGTAAAGTGGAAAGCACCTAGCGTACTCGAAAATCCGGACTCCAAATCGTAAAAACCAGTTCCTATACCTACAGAAAACCTCCTTCAAGTCAATTTTGAAAAGTTATCGTTGGCGACTTCGAAGAATTATCGTATTCTTATTTTCTGACCCAATAACCTATGATAAAGTTCTTGTTGAGCACAGTGCTCATCTTTTGCCTGTACAATTACAATTTTGCCCAAACTTCCTCGGTTCTTTGGTACAACCAGCCAGCTGTAGAATGGGAAGAGGGGCTGCCAGTTGGAAATGGCAGACTTGGAGCAATAGTTATGGGTTTACCTGGACAAGAACACCTTCAGCTTAACGAGGATTCTCTCTGGCCAGGAGGATATGAAGACTGGGGATTGGCAGAAGGAAAACGGGCTGATTTAGATCAAATTAGAGCCTACCTAATTGCAGGGGAAAACAAAAAAGCAGACTCATTATTAGTATTGAAGTTTTCCAGAAAAGGAGTGACTCGTTCTCATCAAACAATGGGAGATTTATGGTTTGACTTTGGCTATGTGGAAGCTGAAAACTACCGTCGAAGCTTAAATCTAGAAACTGCTACTGTACTTACTCAATTTATAAGTGAGGGCTTTGAATTCAGCCAGGAAGTTATTGCCTCTGCGCCGGACGATGCGCTAGTCATTAGATTCAAAACCAATCATCCTAAAGGCTTCAACGGCAAAATCACCATGAGTCGACCAGAAGACAAGGGCTTTGCGACAGCTACAACAGTAGCCCTAAATGAAAGGGAGCTTGAGCTATCTGGAATGATCACTCAGCGCGGTGGACAGCTTGATTCCAAACCAGTAGAAATTTTGAATGGAGTGAAATTCCGTACCCTACTTTTCGCTCAAAATCAGTCTGGTGAAATATCAAGCAGCGATTCCAGTTTAGTCATATCTGGAGCCAAAGAATTTATGCTAAAATTGGTTTCTGAGACGTCATTTTACCACGAAGATTTTGAAGCAGAAGCGGATCGCCAATTAGAAAAAATCCAGTTAAAAAGCTGGGGGGAATTACTTCATGTACATGAGAAAGAATACGCTTCTTGGTTTGAGCGCATGAGCCTGCAGCTTGGAAATGAAGAGCCGGATAAAATCGCCACAGATCAAAGAATTGAGCGAGTCAAAAATGGAGAGTTGGACTTACATCTTGAAAAATTGCTTTTCGACTATGGTAGGTACCTCCTAATTTCTTCCAGTAGACCCGGAACCAATCCGGCGAACTTGCAAGGACTCTGGAACAAGCATATCGCTGCACCTTGGAATGCAGATTACCATGTGAATATCAATTTGCAAATGAATTATTGGCCAGCCGATGTCACAAATCTGAGTGCATTAAACCAGCCACTTTTTGATTTTATTGACGGTGTAATAGAAAATGGAAAGAAGGCAGCCCGGGAAAACTTCGATATGGCTGGATCGATGGTTCCTCATACGACAGATCTTTGGCAAGTGGCCTTTTTACGTGCTGCTACAGCTTATTGGGGAAGTTGGATCGGTGCTGGAGGTTGGATCGGAAGACATTATTGGGATCATTATTTATTTACTCAAGACAAGAAATTTCTCGAAGAGCGGGCATTTCCAGCATTAGAGACAATCTCAGCTTTCTATTCAGACTGGCTGGTAACCTATCCTTCAGATGGTACTTTGGTTTCCTCTCCTTCCACGTCTCCAGAGAACCAGTTTGTCAATGCAAATGGAGAAGTAGTGGCTTCCACCATGGGAGCAGCTATGGATCAGCAGATTATCGCAGATGTTTTCAACAACTATTTGAAGGCATCAGAGCTCTTGGGAAAGGAGACTCCACTTCGTGAAAAGGTGAAAAATCAACTGGCAAATCTTCGGCCTGGCGTTCAAATAGCGGAGGACGGAAGAATTTTGGAATGGGATCAGCCTTATGAAGAAAATGAAAAAGGGCACAGACATATGTCACATTTGTATGCTTTCCACCCTGGAGATGCCATCACATCAAGTGAAACTCCTGAAGCTTTTGCCGCTGTTCGTAAAACACTAGAATATAGATTAGCTAATGGTGGAGCTGGAACAGGTTGGTCACGCGCTTGGTTGATTAATTTTTCTGCAAGATTATTAGACGGAGAAATGGCTCATGAGCATATTCAAAAGCTGCTCTCACAATCACTCTACCCTAATTTATTTGATGGTCACCCACCCTTTCAGATCGACGGGAATTTCGGTTATACCGCCGGAGTCGCTGAGATGCTTGTGCAGTCCCATGAAACAGGCCTCATCCGCTTGCTACCGGCACTCCCTAAAGCTTGGGAGAATGGCAGTGTGAATGGACTAAAAACCAGAGGCGATTATACAATAGATATGACTTGGGAGGCTGGAGAACTAAAAACCTGTAGAATTCATGCCGGAAAGAGCGGTAGAATTTTGGTGTTTTATGACGGATCAGAAATGGATATAGATCTTGAAAGAGGACAAAGCTTCGAAGTGGAGTTTTAACTCCAGAGGATACAAGTAGTATTTATTACATCAAATAGTCTCGAAAGGACGGGCCTCTGGCTTAATTCGGATTATAGCTATTCGGATACCTAGCTTGTCGAAGTGCCCAAGAAATTTAGTTTGCTTACTGGAAGAAATTCGTAATGCCATAATTTTCCTAGGTCGAAACTAACAATTATCAATAGCAGTAGATGTTGCCCCGCAAGCTGATAAAGTGTAAATTACTACATCACTTAACCCCAAAATGATGAAAAAATCTCTCAGTCTCGCGCTAGTATGCCTAGCTATTTTTCCGGCTTTTTCCCAAACTGCTATGATCCCTTCTAAGGAAGTTCAAATCAAAACAGCAGTAATGGCTGCTCCAGAAGAAAAACAAGCAGATGCAACCGTATTGGGGTACCATGAAAATGGAGAACTTGTAGAATTGAAAAAAGGCACTAATGAGATGATTTGCATCTCAGATGACCCGAATGGCAAGGGATTTAGTGTTTCCTGCTATGCGTCAGATTTGGAGCCATTCATGATCAGAGGTCGAGAATTGAAAAAAGAAGGAAAGTCATTTCAGGAAATCTTTGACACTAGAGAAGTTGAAGCCAAAAGTGGTAAGTTAAAAATGCCCAACGAAGGCGCTACTCTTTTCGTACTCAGTGCCGAAGATGAAGATTACAACACATCTTCTGGGGAAGTGTCTGATACCTATTTAAGATATGTTGTTTACCTGCCTTGGGCTACTGCAGAGACAACTGGTCTTCCACTGAAACCTAGTGCACCAGGTATGCCTTGGATCATGGATCCGGGTACGCACCGGGCACATATCATGATCACTCCTCCGAGGGATTAAGTGAAGTTCTCAGATTGAAGGGCAATTAATTAAAAGAATGATTTTACTTTTGATTTATACTCGACAAATAAATTTCCCTTAAATGCCTCTTTTCGCAGAGCAGACCTTTAAAAGTCTGGACTACACCCAAGTACCACTTTCTCCTTCAGAATATGAACAGTGCACTTTTGAACAGTGCAATTTTTCAGGGCTTGATTTGAGAGGTAATAATTTTGAGAACTGTACTTTCAAAAATTGTGACCTAAGCAACACAAAAGTTCCAGATGTGTCTTTTCAGCAGGTAAGATTCGAACATTGTAAAATGCTAGGCATTCACTTTCATGCAAGCAATCCATTTCTATTGGAATTTATCTTCAACGGATGTCAACTTGACTATTGTAGCTTTTACAATCTGAAGATCAAAAAATCAAAATTCATCAATTGTAGGCTCTTGGAAACTGACTTCACACAGGCAGATTTGACTGGATCTGATTTTCAAGGTTCTGACTTAAGCGGAACTACCTTTGACCAAACTACTGCAGAAAAAGTTGATTTCAGGAATGCACTCCATTACATAATCGATCCCGAAAGAAATAGGATAAAAGGAGCGCGTTTTGACATTGAAGGCTTACCTGGGTTGCTGGGTAACTATGGAATCAAGGTTGGTTGATACCAATTAGGAGCCTCATTTTCAGTTTCTTTTTTTGAAGCTATATAAAAATGGGGCTTTGTGAGAACCACCAGAATATAATTTCTCATGTCGTTCCAAAATATTAAGGCCGAGCATCTTACGCTGAAAATTAGCACGGTTTTGAGTTTCGCCTAGGATAGCATCATATACCATTTTCAGGTCTTTCATCGTGAAACGCTCAGGCAGAAGATTAAAACTCAGAAGTTTTTGATCCAAATTAGTACGTAGATGCTCAAGTGCCTTTTCGACGATTTCATTGTGATCCATCATCATTTTAGGAAGCTGTTCATAGTCATACCATTCGATAGAATCTGACAAATCATCAGGCTTAGGAATTACGTTATCGTAATTAATCAAGGCATAATAAGCCACAGTAATGAATCTACCCAAGATCCAGTGGTTCTCTTCAAATTCCCCCTGCTCTTCCAATATTTTCTTCATCACTGCCGGGCTAAATCGCTCCATAGACCCGAACGTATGAAACTGCTCTAAGTAAATCTCATCCAATCCAGTTCGCTCCGAAAGACCACGTTTTACAGCATCATCTAATGGTTCATCCACCTTCACAAATCCTCCAGGCAAAGCGAAGGTTTTCATGTTATGATATTCTAAAACTAATATCTTAAGCTTTTCTCCAGAAAATCCAAAAATAACTGAATCATAAGACAGGTTTGGGATATATTCTTCTTTTGGTAGAGGCATGTGTAAAACTAGGAAATAGTAGTTTAGGAACTAGGAAATCCAAAAATAAGGAATTACTATTGTTTCGCAAAGAAACATTAAAGTCCTACCCATGAAAGCAAGTTTTAAACCGGCTCAGATACTTATACTGATCATCTTATTCGGTGTAAGTTCATCTCTAAAAGCCCAAAATAACAATTCCATCGAAGTGCAAACTAAAATCAAAAATGGAATAATAGCTGGATCATACGATACCAAAACTGGTATTCAAAAGTTTTTCGGAATTCCCTTTGCAAAGCCACCTGTGGGAGATTTGAGATGGAAAGCACCACAACCAATGGACAACTGGACTGGCGTGAAAGTCACAAAGAAATTTGGCCCTAGAGCTGTTCAGGCTCCCGTTTTTGGAGATATGGACTTTAAATCTGACGGTATCAGTGAAGATTGTCTTTACTTGAATGTGTGGACTCCGGCAGATAGGAACATGAAAGATTTACCAGTTTTGGTCTATTTCTATGGAGGAGGTTTTGTCGCTGGAGACGGATCTGAGCCTAGATATAACGGCGAAGCCATGGCACAGAAAGGAATAGTCGTGGTGACGGTGAATTACAGATTAAATATTTTTGGTTTTTTTGCTCATCCTGAACTCAGTGCTGAAGCTCCCTATAAAGCTTCTGGAAATTACGGACTAATGGATCAAATGGCTTCATTGAAATGGGTGAAGGAAAACATAGCAGCATTCGGTGGGAATCCAAAGAAAGTAACGATCGCGGGGGAATCAGCCGGTTCCATTTCAGTAAGCTACCAAATGGCTTCTCCCCTTTCCAAAGATCTGATAGCCGGTGCAATCGGTGAAAGCGGCGCGGGGATCAATCCAACGTTGGCACCTACACCACTAGGTGAAGCTGAGAAAATAGGGTCAGAATTCGCTTCCAAAGCTGGGTTTCCTAGCATCAAAGAACTTAGAGCACTTGCCACAAAGGATCTATATGACATCTACACAGAATCTAAGCGTTTTGGATTTCCTGTAGTCTTGGATGGGTATTTTATTCCAAAAACACTTCCTGAAATCTTTGAAGCCAAGGAGCAAGCGATGGTTCCTTTACTAGCTGGTTGGAACTCAGCCGAAATCCCAGGGATGGCATTTATGCAAGGTCAGCCTTACACTCCAGAAGCTTTCATTGCTAAGGTAAAGGAAACCTATCCGAATGATTTTGAAGAAGTATTAAGCCTTCATCCACATGCTGACGCAAAGGAGGTAGAGCGCTCTGCAACTAATTTGGCAGCGGATAGATTTATAGCTTATTCCACATGGAAGTGGCTGGATCTCCATGCTAAAAACTCCGATCAGCACGTTTACAGGTATTTATACAGTAAGCTGAGACCAGCATTGAAAGACGCAAACCTGACCACTGGACTTGCTGGCGGCGTGGTAGAAGGTGGTCCAAAGGCCCCTGAAGCCATCGGAGCTCCTCATGCCTGTGAAATAGAATATGCCATGGGAAATCTACCCTTAGTAGATGTTTTCGCTTGGACTCCGGAAGATTACAAAGTCTCCAAAACCATGATGAATTACTTTGCAAATTTCATCAAAACCGGGAATCCAAATGGAGACGATCAACCTGATTGGAATGCGATGAATGGCTCAGATACAGCTCCGTCAGTAATGGTGATCGATACTGAAAGCAAGCTTGTGAAAGCTACCGAGGATGCACGGTACCGCTTTCATGACAAATCGTACGGAAACATTAACTAACCCAATCTATCTAATCGAAACAAAAAAGAGAGGCTACATAGTCTCTCTTTTTTTGATTAATTAGAAATTTGGTAGTTTTGCTAGGTAGTGCCTATCAATCTATTTTCCGTATTAACAGACGGCAGAAAGCTATCTAATCCTCTCTAGCTGCTACAACCATTTTAATCGTATTGTAATCGTATTTTCCTTCGAAATGAAGTCTTAATGCCTGAAGATTTTTGATGTTTTCAACTTGAGAATTGATCTCAGAAATCACTTCAATTGGCAAGCAATCTTCCAATTCCACTCTTCCTTCTTGAATCCCTTTAGCCAAGTGACCTTTGATAGTCGATTCGGCTAAACCACGTGCTACGACGATATCTCCAATGCTTTTACCGTCATTGATCATCCCAAAAGTAATCTCGTAAGTCTCTCCTACTTTCCTTTTCAGGTTTGCTTTCCCAGTCTTTTTCCTACCGGTTTTGTTACTGGCAAATTTAGGATTGTCAGCAGCAGCTTGTTTGGCTGCCTCAGCCAATCGAAGTCTCAAATTTATTTTATCCTGCTCCAGATCGTTCATCTTTCCGGGAATCTTGCCTTCCATGATTGAGGAGATCAGCTGACTCACTTTGCTGATCTCTCCATACTTTCTCAGTAAACTGACTTCCAGCTCTTCCAAACTATTCGCATAAGTTTTGGTTCTGGAAAATCGCTCCACTTCAGCACGGTGAATGAGGATTTTCTCCAAAGCCGTTTTCAAAAAACCCTGGAAATAAGAGGAGCCCTTATCAAGCCGTTCCATCAACTTCTCCTTTTCATTTTGCTGTAAAAGAAAGCGAAGTTGATTACTGAATTTCCCTGCAGTCACCACCTCATTTTTAATTAAAGCAGCGATCTCACTGACTGCCTTTTGCATTTCAGGATCTTCAAACTCAAGCGAGCTATCATTCTTGCGCTGAAAGCTGTTAATTTCGTGGATCAACCCTTGCAAATCGAAGGTATCCCCAGACAAAAGCGAAAGATATCGCTGCTGATAAGCCCCCAACAGTTCATCAAGTTTGGAATTTTTCTTAGCGCTTTCGACAAAAGTCTGTACCTGAGAATCTGACTGCAATGCATTGTTCTGAATCCTAGTCCTAAGAATCAAACCCTCCAAACTCCTCAGGCGACTCAAGGCTACATAGACTTGCCCTGGAGCAAATGCATTTCCCACATCTATAATCGCCTGATCGAAGGTCAAACCTTGGCTTTTATGAACTGTGACAGCCCATGCAGTTTTAATAGGATATTGGCTAAACGTACCAATCACTTCCTCCTCCAATTCCTTGGTATCCGGATTGATCACATACTTCTTATTTTCCCAGATTTCCTTCCGCAATTGGTACACCATACGTTTTCCTTCCAGCATAACTTTGATGGAATCATCTCCCAATTCCTCCACGGTGGCTAGCTTACCATTGAAGTAATCCTGATTTCCTGAGGAGTCATTTTTGATAAACATCACCTGTGCTCCTACCCGAAGTTCGAGTGATTTTGGAAGTGGGTAAATGTTCTCCGGGAAGTCATTCTCGATATCAGCTTCATAAAACTTTGATTCACTTTTTAACGCCATCAATCGATCACGATTGATTTGGTCAGCTTTATAGTTATGCGTAGTGATGGTGATGCAATCTTTTACTTCAGCGATCTCATCCTGAGTTTTATAATGCTTATTCAAAAGAGCGATATCCTGATCAGTGACCGTATTCTCTCGTAAATGATTGAGCACTTGAATAAAGTCTTCGTCTTGTTGCCGAAAAATCTTATCCAACTCTAGGTAAACCAAACCAGAATCCTGCAAAACTCTGGCTTCGAAAAAATGCATGCTCGGGTAAAACTTGCTAAGCACCTGCCACTCATTATCCCGGACAATGGGAGGAAGCTGAAATAGATCCCCAATCATCAAGATCTGAACACCGCCAAAAGGTGTATTGTAATTACGCTTGACACTTCTGAGCCTGTAATCTATCGCATCCAGCACATCAGCTCGAAGCATGCTGACTTCATCTATAACTAGCAGTTCTATGGATTTCAGTACATTTTTCCGGAGAGCGTTTAGCGGGTGTTTTCTGATCAAGGTATGCTGAGTAAAGCAACCGTATTGCTCTGAGAAATTCCCCTCAGGTTCGTTCACAGGAAGGAAAAATCCAAGTGGGAATAAAAACTGAGAATGTATGGTCACTCCTCCGGCATTCAGGGCAGCAATACCCGTAGGCGCAACGATAACATGGTTTTTATGCGTCTGCAAGGCTAGATTTTTCAGAAAAGTCGTCTTCCCAGTTCCTGCTTTTCCAGTCAAAAAAATCGGTGCTCCGGTATTGTTAACAAACTTCGCAGCCAGCTCAAGTTTGTCAGTACTTTGATTTTCCATTTGGCGAAACTACTATTTTTAAAAATGAATAAAATGGAGTTTGGAATCTTAAACTTCCTATTCCAATTCCTAATTTCAATCTTTTACTGAAAATTCTCAAACTAATTCTCATGTATATCCATCCTCTAAACCGCTGGAAAGACGATTCTGAAGTGCTAGCTTTTATAAAAAAGAATGCGTTTGCCACGCTTGTCTCCCAAATTGACAGCAAGTCATGGGCGACGCATTTGCCTTTTGTCTTAGATAAAAACGAAAATGGAAAAGCGATCCTTACTGGGCATATTGCCAAAGCAAATCCACAATGGAAAAACCTCACTGAAGATCAAGATGTACTGGTCATTTTCCAAGGACCTCATGCCTATATTTCTTCTTCTTGGTATAATCACGAAAACGTACCTACCTGGAATTACTTGGCCGTTCATGTATATGGAAAAATTCGGCTTATCCAGGGAGAAAAGCTAATGGATCATCTGTCAAAACTGGTGGACACCTTTGAAGAAGGACGTCCAAATCGAGTAAGTGTGGAGACAATGAATCCTGATTTCGTAGCAAAGCAGATAAAAGCACTAGTTGGATTTGAAATAGAAATTACTGAAGTACACGGAAGTAGAAAACTCTCCCAAAACCGGGATGAATTTAATCACCAGAATATTGTGAAGAATTTGGAAGAGAGTAATTACCCTATGGATAAGGAAGTGGCAGAGGAAATGAGAAGGCAGAGAATTGAGAATTTGTAAGATCACTTATTTTTAACCAAAGTGAAAACCATTAATTCCGGGGCAGTAATTTTCTATGAATCTATCTGCGAATTTCATTTCCCAATTCGCCCTTCAGCCACACATAAAATTTCTTAAAAAAATGAGCTAACCCCCTCATAAGGGCATTTTTACGGCATGGCATGAGGTTGGTTTATAGTAATTACAACAGTAATATTCACTAAACCAACTTAACCATGAATACCCAATATCATTTTCCAATAAGCAGTTCAACAGCCGCAAATTGCACTGTAAAAACAATAAGAGATGAATCCGTAGGAACTATTAAGGATATCATGCTGGACACCGAGACCGGTGAGGTAGCCTATGTAGTCCTTTCAGTTGATACTGGATTTCTAAATCTTGGCAGCAAACTTCTAGCTCTTCCTTGGGCAGCATTTGATTTTCACGGTCACCAACGTGATGTAATCCTAGTGAATGTCGAAAAGGAAAAGTTGGAAAATGCGCCAGGGTTTGATGACGACAACTGGCCTGTAGGTCCTCAACATGAATTCATCAATGATGTCCATACATATTATGGATTTGACAGAAGAAGAGCGCTAATTGAATAGGCGTGGCGTTCTGATTCTGCATAGCTCTCCATTAGTTGGAGAGCTTTTTTTATATCAAAAAACACCGTGAATAAGTTGAAAAGTTTTCACTAGGTCGCTTAGAGTGCACCCTGCAGTCTCTTCAAATTTAACTGATGATTTTTCATTTAAAATTATTTATATATCCGCTTTTGTGCCAGTATGGAGTCAAAAGCAAAAAAGGATATGTTAAACCTAAGAATTGAGGCCGCTTCAGCCTGTCCCGCCAGTGCGGGAGTCATCGGTCTCCCGACCAGATAAGTAAAGATTCTAAGTTGACTGGCATCTTTGCGGACAATCATATTATCTTCTTTTTCCTCCGTCGGAAGGATCTTGTTCTTTTAATAGTAATTGTGCCAAATCACCTGGGACTATTTCCATCATTCCTTCTCTCAACGATTCCCAGATAAGATTAAATGTGCCCCGGTATTTGTTTCGTTCAGTTTGAAAGCTCGCAGTTTTGTAATTGTTGTTGTCAGGAAGGTTGTTACTCGACATTAGAATATTTGCAAGTGTAGACATCAACTTTTTCTTTTGTTGCTCCTCATCTCTCAATTCCAGTTTCAAATCTTTGTAGTCAAACTTCATGTAATTGGTAGCATATCTAGGATTTGCCTCCATGGTTATTGCCAGCTTTTGCAAAGTTCCAGAATTGATATTCACAGATACCAAATCACCAAGAATGCCATTAAGTGACGCTAAACTGAATGGATCTACGCTAGCTTCAAGATGAAAACTTTCCTCATCACCATCTAATCCATAAGGCACAGTTACGTCCATTCGCATGGGAGCAAATCCATTGAGCACAGCTTCACCATGAATATTCATCTCACCCGATTGGAGTGAATCCAATGAAACTACATGCGTGATCAGTGCAGAAAGCTTCTCAAAATTAAGGCTTCCCACAGCAGATTTTCCTTCACTTATCTGCGAATAGGTAATCTTGGAATTCAAGACCTTCACCGTGTCCACTTCCAGAGGAAACGGAATCAATTCTACCATTCCTTCAAACATAGGTTTTTCAGGCTCGTCGATGGGTCTTGGTTTATTTTTATTCCTCAGATCATGAAGAATAAGACTATCCACAGTAATCAAGCCTGCTACTATAGACCAATTACCGTATATGCTGCTTCGCGCATTGATTTTCTCAATTTTAAGATGCTTTAAGCTGATCTCTATGTAATCCTTTTGCACGGACGATCTTTTCGCTACTTCTAGATTGGAATCTTCGTAGGCCAATTTCAAATCAAAAAAATCGAGAGCATCTTCTCTGGAATCGTAGTTAAGTTCGCCCAACGTAAAAGACTGTTCTTCACTTATATTGATCTGCAAATTTTTCAGGCGTGTTTCTATGCTTTCCAGTTTAAATGGAATGGCATAATTCAATCGAACTGAATCAGTTTCCAGATTAGTAGCAGAAATATTAAAACTATCGAAACTCCCGAATTTTCTTAAAGAATCCGATTGGTTGTAAAACTCCCCGGAACCTTCACGGAGATTAAAGTTATGGATGACACCCCTAGAGACTATATCCCCGAAAAAATCCTGAAATGCCATTGAAACATCTGCAGGCTTTTGAGAAATAGAATCATTTCTGATCAAAATAAATTTGGGGACATTCAAATTCAATTCCCCGATGTCCAGAACATCTCCAAAAATGAATCCCAGCATATTTATCCCTCCAAGTCTCACAGAGTTCATTGTCCCGGTGATAGAAGTAGCCATGCTATCCTTCAACGGATGAAGGGATATTTCACGCAACTCAATACTTCCCCTAAATAACTGGACATCTACCTCTTCAAACAGAATATCGTAGGCCCTATCCTCTTTTGCATTTATTCGAGCTGGCAAAGTATCTACGAGCCATTTTTCAACAAAAAATATCGCGACAAAGCCCAAAAGAATAACTATTCCTATAGCCCAGAGAATCTTTTTCAAACAGGTAATTATTAAAATTGTTGAGTAATACGCTCCAACTCCCTTAGGGTGATGTAAAGGAGTAAAATCTCAAAAAGATACAAATAAATCGTAACTAAATAATTTTTCATTTATCAGGAACCCGCAAATCCAACAATCGCATAAATCAACCATAAAAATAACAAGAGAAAGCACCAAACTCATTTTAACTCTCAAGAAACATGAAAATCATTATCTTCCATTCTCATTGACTTATCTTTACCGTGTTCAAGAGCTAATTTTGATTTAGTAAAAGGAAGTACGAGGAAATAAATCCAATATGAAAAAAACAGCTTTAGTAATCTTATCTTTTTTGCTCGGCTTGTCTTGTAGCGTTATGGCTCAGGAAACTTTCTCCGAATTCAAGATTTTAACTTATAACATTTACCATGGAGAAAACCCAGATTCACTCGGCGTCCCAAATCTGGATAACATTGCGAATCTGATAATTCTCCTACAACCAGAAGTGGTGGCTCTTCAGGAAGTAGATAGCATGACTACTCGGTTGGAAAGCATTTATGGTAAAAAAATAGATTGGGTAGCGGAGCTTGGAAAAAAGACTGGATACAGAAGTTACTTTGCCAAAGCAATGGATTTTGCAGAAGGTGGATACGGAGAGGGCGTCTTGGTGAAGAAATCGTTAAGCTACAAAACTCAGCAGCTTCCGACTCCTGCGGGTGGTGAATCTCGAGCCGCTGCTTGGGTTAAAATTGAATTAAAAAGTAGAAAAGAACTTTATTTTGGCGCTACTCATCTTTGCCATGAATTTCCGGAAAATCGGCTGGCTCAAATTGAAGCCATAACACAGTATGCCGATTCACTTCCAAATCCTGCATTTTTCGTAGGAGATTTAAATTTTGACCCTTCTTCTGAAGCATATCAAAGTATCAATTCAAAATGGAGCGATGCGGGATATATAGCGAACGATGATACTCCCACTTTCAACTCACCAGAAGGCAAACGTATTGACTATGTCTGGTTTGACTCTGAACATTTTGAACTCGTAAAGTATCAGGTGATTGATGTTCCTTTTTCTGACCACTACCCAGTGTTGGTGACTCTTAGACTAATTAAACCCTATAAATAATGAAAAAATCAGCATTACTTTTCCTTCTACTACTTTCAGTAGGATTCTTTTCTTTTCAGCTTCTTACTGAGGAAGCCAAAAAACCAAAATGGCAAACACTTTTCAACGGGAAAGACATTGATGATTGGTCAATCAAAATTCGAACGCATGAGCTAAACGATAATTTTGCCAACACCTTCCGTGTGGAAGATGGGCTGATGAAAGTACGCTACGATGGCTATGATCAGTTTGATCAGCAATACGGACATATTTTCTACAATGAACCCTTTTCCAATTACCTACTTCAAGTGGAATATAGATTTGTGGGAGAACAGGCAACTGGTGGCGAAGGCTGGGCAACCAGAAATAGCGGCGCCATGCTGCATTGTCAGGATCCTAAAACTATGTTAAAAGATCAGGATTTCCCTATGTCTATTGAGGCGCAATTTCTGGGAGGAAACGGGACAGACAAAAGAAGTACCTGTAACCTGTGTACTCCAGGCACCAATGTGGTAATGGAAGACAAACTTATCACCGCACATTGTGTGAACTCCACTTCAGATACATATCATGGTGACCAGTGGGTCACTGCCAATTTTATTGTGTTAGGAAATGGTGATGTTCACCATCTAGTGGGTCAGGACACTGTCTTGAGCTACACCAAATCTCAAATCGGAGGAGGAAATGTTAATCCTGTCGATCCCAAAGTAAAGGTGGATGGTCAGATGCTAAGTGGCGGATGGATTTCCCTGCAAAGTGAAAGTCATCCAATTGACTTCAGAACCGTACGTCTAATCGATCTAACTGCTTATTTGGGTGATCAGAAAAAATTGGATCAGGTAGTCAATGAAGGGCTAACTGATAAGCCAACGCACAACTAATCAAAACCCTAAACCATACAAAAGCCCGCTAATCGGATGATTAGCGGGCTTTATTTTTTCTGGGATTTGACTTATAGCTGTTACTTTGCTACATGGGGCACTTTCCTATTACATACTAAACTCTCACTCCGGTAGTCCCACCACCATCAAGCGTAATATTCACCGGCGCATTTGTTTTCCAATTTCCGCCAGTAAAGTCAGGCACATCAATAGAGTTAGATCTATTGGCTACTGACCACTCACTCAAAGGCGATACTGAACTCCAAAGTGCCGCATCATATACATCCTGATCCAGTGGAAGGCCGTTTCTTAGACAATCGATCAATCTCCAATCCATCATAAAGTCCATTCCTCCGTGACCGCCAACTTTCTTGGCCAACTCTCCCACTTTCTGGATGATCTCAGGCGTGTATTTGGTTTCTAGATCTTTGAATTCTTCGTCCTTTAACCAACCATGTCCTTTTGCAACTTTTGGTTGAGGATATTTCTGAGCATATCCTTCAGTTCCACTCACTACATGAAGTCTGGAATAAGGGCGTGGAGAAGACACATCATGCTGAATCATGATCGTTTTACCGTGTTTAGTTTTGACCATGGTAGTATTCATATTTCCACGGAATTTTTTCTCAGCGTAAGAAGCGAAGAAATTATCCTGCTCCGCCAATTTCACAGCTTCGGCATGCATGGAGAAATCATTAGAAGAAGTCGAAGTCAAAAAGTCCATCTGATCTCCTCTGTTGATATCCAAAATTTGGCAAATCGGGCCAAGACCATGAGTAGCATAAAGATTACCATTGCGATAGTTCTCTTTCAACCTCCACATGTCCTGATAACCACCATCTTTCTTGAAATTCAAGGAAAGTAAGTCATGAATGTATGCTCCTTCGACGTGCAACACATCTCCAAAATACCCTTCGCGTTTCATTTTCAATGTCATCAACTCGAAGAAATCATAGCAACAATTCTCCAGTTGCATACAGTGCTTTTTCGTGCGCTCTGAGGTTTCCACTAACTGCCAGCACTCATCCAATGTTCTTGCGATTGGCACTTCACAGGCAGCATGCTTTCCAGCCTCCATGGCATAAACAGCCATTGGAGTATGCCATTCCCACGGAGTAGCGATATAAATCAGATCCAGATCATCTCGATCCATCATTTCTTTCCAAGAATAAGCGTTTCCAGAGTATCCTTCGGGATTGTGCGGAGTATCTTTCAATTGAGCTTTCGCCTTTTCTACCCGCTCTGGAAGTAAATCACAAAGTGCTTTGATCTCTACATTCTCGATTTTACTCAATCTATCCACAGCTCCAGGCCCTCTCATACCAAGTCCAACAATACCGATTCGGACAGTGTCAATTTTTGGAGCAGCAAAACCGCTCATATTGAATGATTGGATTCTATTTACTCCCTTTTGAGCCTGTGTAGGTAGGGCTTCAAAATCATTGGCAAGGGTAGTCCCTGCCCCAAAAAGTCCTAAACCAACCAAACCGGTAGACTTCAAAAACTCTCTTCTCTGGTTATTTTTCATATTTTTTTAATTTTACATATAAAGCCCGTAGGAATCTCGCATAGAGAATAATCAGTCTTCTGTGTGTTGTTTTCTAGATGCTAGATTCCATATTCTAAAGAATGTTATTCTCGTGTCTTCCCAATAATAACTGGAGAAATCTCACTTACCCAATACTAACATGGGCAAATTGGAACATGCTTGATTTTTAAAGGGTATGCTCTATTGAAATGGCTAATTAATAAAAAAATAAAGGAAGTATAGACACCTTACAAATAAAAAAAACGAAAGCTTTTAATCGATCCGTTAATTAGCGACTTATAAAAATGATTATCCGATACTACTATCCTATGCCATTACTTCTTCAGTAAAACCCTCAAGAGATGGATACCTGAAAAGGTGCATAACCAAATAACAACTTAACACACCACTAGTATTAAGGCAAAAGCAAACTACTTTAAAAAGAAGAATTACTGATTATTCCTGTCATTTTTCCACTTAGCTTGATTTCCCTCCAGTATATCCAGTTGCTTTTGCATCAGTTCCGTAATTTGGCTTAGCAACTCGATATTTTTAGGAGTAGTGACTGTTTCATTTTTAGGATCTTCCGCTTTCTTACGTATGGAATTCATAAGCTTTACCACCAAGAACACGGTAAATCCAATAATCAGAAAATCTACTGAAGCTTCAAATAACTTCCCATAACCTATCGCTATTTCTTCAGGATGCGTGACTCCATCTAAGGTAATAGCTTCGCGTAGGACTATCTTCTTATTTTCCCAATTAATTCCATTTGTGAGAAATGATAGTGGTGGCAGAAAAATCTCTTTTACCAACACATCCACCACATTATTGAATGCCGATCCGATGATCACCCCTATTGCAATATCTATCATATTGCCTTTGACAGCAAACTCTTTAAACTCTTGAATTAATTTGATTTTCATGCTCCCTTTCAATTTTTTCCTGATAACAATTCTAGCTAGCTAATAGCTTACTCAAATGTTATTCCTAGTGTAAGTAAATAAATCTCGGTGCTTTTTTTGGAATTACTATACCTGTTTCCAATGGATAAAGCAATTCATGAATTCATTGATGGAACTAGAAACCAATTATTTAACCCTAAAACCAATCTATCATGACAAAGGACCATGGCCCAAGCATCAAAAACGATGAAAAGTATGAGGCACTACGAAAAGAAGGAATGAGTAAGCAGAAAGCTGCCCGAATAGCAAATGACCCCAACTCGGGTAAAAAAGGTGGCAAGGCGGAGAAATACGAAGACAGAAATAAGCAAGATCTATATAATAAAGCCAAAGAAGTCGGAATCGAAGGCAGAAGCAAAATGAGCAAAGATGAACTGATCAATGCATTGCGAAATTCTTAACTATTAATGCCAGACATCTACTTATTCGGTGTCTGGCTTTCTACTAAAACTAAACCACTCAACCCATGACAAAACCAACGGAATTTAAAGACCAGAAACAATCCTTACCAGGACAGCAAAGTAAAATGATCCCCAAACCGGAAGTGATACGGAAAGGATATAAAGGCTCGGATAAGCTAAAAGGTAAAGTAGCATTAATCACAGGTGGAGACAGCGGTATCGGCAGAAGCGTTGCCGTTTACTTCGCAAGAGAAGGAGCAGACGTAGCAATAGTGTATATCAGTGAGGATAAAGACGCGAAAGAGACAAAGAAAATGGTGGAGAAGGAAGGACAAAAATGTCTACTTCTGCAAGGAGACATTAAATCAGAAACTTTCTGCAAAAAAGCAGTTGAATCCTGTGTAAAAAAACTTGGCGGATTGAATATCCTAGTGAATAATGCTGCTATCCAATTTCCTCAGGATTCTCTTCAACTGATCACTAGCAATCAATTGAAGGAAACCTTTGAAACGAACATCTATTCCTTTTTCTACCTATCAAAACTAGCTATAGATCATTTTTCTCCAGGAGACACGATCATCAATACTAGCTCTGTCACGACTTACAGAGGAAGCGAACATTTGGTAGATTACGCAAGCACTAAAGGGGCAATAGTCGGTTTTACCAGATCACTCGCACTAATGGTGGCTAAGGATAAAATAAGGGTAAACGGAGTCGCTCCTGGACCGATTTGGACGCCGTTGATTCCAGCGACTTTCGATGATGTCAAAAAGTTTGGGCAGGACACAGCTTTGGGACGAGCGGGCCAGCCAAGTGAAGTAGCTCCAGCGTATGTCTTCCTTGCGAGCGAAGATAGTTCGTACATTACTGGACAATTTATTCACGTGAATGGTGGCGAAATCGTAGGCGGATAATTAGTTTAAAATTTAACTCATTAAAAAAGGAAAAAGCAAGTCAGCTTTTTCCTTTACTATTTATTATACATCTACAAACCCGATTAAAAAAACACCACGAAACCCTGTAGCACTTCTTCCATAAAGAAGGAAATTTCCACCCCAAAACGTATTAAATAATTTTTAACGCATTAGCCAAAAATATTCATTTCCGATAAATTTTTCAGTTGTTTCTCATCAGTTAAATCTAATCTAAGTGGAGTCATAGACACTAAATTTTCACCCATAGCATACCTATCAGTCCCTTTGTCCGGATTCTCCAATGGCACCACGGTAAACCAGTAATGCTTCCTACCCATGGGATCTTCAGAAGGTTTTACCAGTCCGTCGTATTGACGGACAGACTGCCTTGTCCAAGCAATACCTACCGGAGCATAAGGGAAATTCACATTCACTAGTTTTGGCCCTTTCTCGCTGATCAAATACTCTAAAACTTCTCTGATATAAGGCCGCATTTTAGAGAAATCATACTCCTCAGATTGTGTGGGAGTACTGAGGGCTATACCTTTAATACCGAGCAAAGCAGCCTGTTTTGCGCCTGCAAGGGTTCCAGAATGCCACATGGAATTTCCAAGATTTGGCCCTAGGTTGATTCCGGAGAGTACCACATCTACTTTGTCCCAGTGAAAGCTTCCCAGCGATACACAATCTGCCGGAGTTCCATTTACTCGAAAAGCATCGAACTCACCAATTTGGGTTTTCTTATAGGAAAGAGGTCTGGTAGCAGTCACCGCATGTCCCATAGAAGACTGTTCCACATCAGGAGCCACAATCCGAACATCTCCAAACTCAGACGCCACTTGTGCCAATTCTAAAATCCCTGGGCTATATACCCCATCGTCGTTAGTGATTAAAATTTTCATAGTCTTTCAGATTAGTCATCTTTTTGTATGCAAATAACACGCAGGACTTTTAGACCAATAACCCTATGAAAATTATCCTACTTTATAATCCAACCGCGGGATACGAAAATTTTCCGCTCGAAAAAATAGTAAACTCTCTTGAAGAGCAAGGTGCACGTGTCTTAGCCCAAAATACAAAAGAAGAAAAATTCGAAAAGGTATTCGATCTGATTTTCGATTTGATCATCATCGCAGGTGGGGATGGTACCGTAGAGAAGATATTGCTTGAATTGCGGGACACGGATATCCCCATCGCAATACTCCCGTATGGCAACGCCAACAACATTGCTGGAAGTTTAGGTCTGAAAGCAGACTACAAAAACCTTGTACAGATATTCAATGACAAAAAATTTCATCAACTAAGTATTGGCAAATTCGAAACCCCCGAAGAAAAAGGCTGGTTTATCGAAGGGGTCGGCTGGGGAATATTCACTGCTCTTTTGCTTCAAATAGAACGGAAAGAGAAAGTAATAGATGATGCCTCATCAAAAGTAGAATTTGGAATTAAAAACCTAAGAAAGCTTCCAGATGAGCTTCCAATAAATGACTACAAAATTGAATTGGACGATAAAGACTACTCCGGAGAATATCTCTGGGTGGAAATTATGAACACAAGAAGACTCGGCCCACAGCTGGAACTAGCTCCCGACGCTGATCACAGTGACGAGTACCTCGATGTAATGCTCGTAGATAAAAGCCAAAAATCTGAATTAAAAAGTTTCTTGAAAAGTCATAAAAAAGATTTAATTCCTAGTCCTTTTAAAACTATCAAATCAAAAAAAATCAAAATCCAGTCGCATTTACCTTTCCATGTAGACGATGAATTTTTCCACCATAACACCTTATATGAAGGCATTCCGGAAGTGAAAGTCTCCTTGACCCAGCATAAGTTGAAGATTCTTAAAAATTGATAAAATCCTTCATTAAAGTATATTTTAATATGATTATCCGTAAAGATGCCAGTAACCATATTCCCCTTGTTTTACTGGCTAGATGACCGATGACAGATGACCGAAGTGGCCTAAATGCTAGTGTTGCCCAAATCCTATAATGTTAAAGTCTCTTTACTGGCAGAAAAGCGGATATACATATATTTTAATTAATCATCGCGAACTTAAAAATCTTGAGCTCTTGAGAATGAAACAGAGGCTGGTTTAATTGGAGCAGAAAATAAAGTAAATACACTGACTTTAAGCCGCTTCAGGAGTACCCAAACTGGGAATTAATATTCACAGAAGGATTTAATAGATGCTTTTCCAACTTCCCGAAACGTTTCCTAATAGGTAAATAAAGCAGCTGATAAGCATTTAAAGCCTGATTTAACTTTTTAAAACACACCATGGGTTTATAGGCATTCAGATTGCCTCTTTTAGTTATACACTAAAACCAAAAAACTACGACCATGAATAAATCTAAAAACCCGAACAATACCACAGAAAAAACAACTGAACAACTCGCCGCAGAAGCCAGAGTCACCAAAGACGACCTGGAAGCCCTAGGGCCAAAAAGTGCAAATCTTAGTGACGATGGAGGGGACGATGAGCAGTTGCTTCATAGAAAAGAAAAAGTGGACTTCGCTGGCGAAGGCTTGGATGTGCCAGGAAGTGAGCTAGATGATGAGCAGGAAAAAATAGGTTCTGAGGACGAAGAAAATAATTCTTATAGCCAGAGCAATGAAGATGAGGAGAAATAGAGATGATCAATAAAAAAACTAAAGAGGCGATAGGTAAAGCTCTAAAAACGGGAAATACACTCAACATGCGTTTGGGTAAGCAAAACCGTTTTAAAATAGAGCGGAGATTGCCTTTTTTATTGATTTACAGGTATAGAGACAATGAGAAATCGCCTATTTCAGATTTGGTGTCTGCAGAAAGCTCCTTTCTTATTGCAGACGCTTCCACTGACAATAACAGTGAAATTGCGATTTTGGTGAAAGACCTAGCAAAGGAAATAGCAGACGATTACGGTAGCGTGATGATTTTGGAAGTTTGGCTTGGAAAAGCTAACAGCAAATCCTTTGTGATCAAAGCCGCGAAAGATAAGGCACCTAATACAGTAAAAGCATTTCAGGATGGATTGATAAAATACACGGAGCTTCGTCCTGAACTGGATGTGAAAGTGGAAGAAACCACCATCAGACATCCTGAAGGCATTTCTGATTTCCTAACGCTTAAACAATGTCAGGAGTCAGGCATCTACCTCATGGGGCTGGAAATTCCTCCCTTTTTTCAAAACGAACTTTCAGATGAATTTTATTACCTCGTTTTTAAAGATTTTAAAAGGGCTTTTTCCGGAATTCTTAGAAAATCTATTTTCGAATTCCTCAGAGTGCAAACTTCCTTTGACATAGAAAATTATCAGAAACTAGGGAGCACTGCCATTGATCAAGCTGTTTGGGAAGTGGATAATAAGCTTTCAGCAATTGAGGCAAAATATCAGTTTCTCATGCTTATCTCTCCTACAAATACGCTTCAGGCTAAGGAAGAATTTATAGCTAAACGACATAAAATCAACCCTAAATTCCTTTACAGAAATCTCCCTGTAGACCCTGACCGACTGAAGGAAGAGCTTTTCTCTATCAATTTGAAAGATATAGAGGATCCTACACTTGCATTTTTATATACAGAAAAGCGGGAAGAATTGGAAAAGCAAATCACCATGCTGAAAGAGCGAGGTACAAAGAATTTCATATACAGCAGTATCCGGCTTTTCAGTTCACCTGGAGTGGATCTTTATGAAACAGCCAAATATCTTCTAAAGACTCTTCCACCAGATAGCTACGAGGATGTCAAATGGATAGACTGTTATGATCTCGCAAAAATCTGTGTAGAAGAAATCGAGAAATACCGCAAAATATATCCCGAACTAGACGCTAAAGTTGAGGTGAAACATGACATAGTCGGAATGCTAGTTTCCAGAGGACAACTGTACATAGGCGAAAGTTTTAAAGTTCCTGAGCATCGTGTTCAGGCACTAGTACATCACGAAGTAAGTACACATGTGCTCACCTTCTATAATGGAAAAATGCAACCATTTGGGCAGATGAGTAGCGGATTTGCAGACTACGACGAGCTTCAGGAAGGTCTGGCTGTATTGGCAGAATACCTAGTTGGAGGGCTGACAAACAATCGATTAAGGATTCTGGCAGCACGCGTTATTGCAGGTAGAACCTTAACTGAAGGCCAGACTTTCGAAGAAACCTATAGAACACTGACGGCAGATTATGCTATGTCGCCTGAGCAAGCATTTCAGATTACCGCAAGAACCTATCAGGGCGGTGGTTGCACCAAAGATATCATCTACCTCAGAGGTCTCATTAAGCTATTAGATTACCTGCAAAATAACGGAGAGCTCGAGCCCCTTTATGTAGGCAAAATCGGTTTCAAACACATCCCATTAATTAATGAATTGAGGATAAGAGGAATCATCAAGCCTTCCCCGCTTTTTCCCTCCTATTTGAAGACACAGTTTGCTAAAGAAAGATTAGAAAAACTCAAAGCTGGAATGGACCTACCTGAACTTGTCAATTAACTAAACCACTAACTATAATTATATGAAAATTGGAATCGTAGTAAATCAAATCGAGACCGAAACGGCTGCATACAGCACCACCATGATCTCATCGGCAGCCGTGCATCGCGAGCATGAAGTTTACCTTATCTCTGTAGGTCAGCTCAGCTATCTTGAAAATGGTCATATGGGTGCGATTGCTATTAAGGCTCCTAAAACAAAATTTAGGAGTCTGGAGAAATACATGGAAGCTATCCATAGTTCTGAAGCCGAAAAAGTGACTATTTCATCAGCCGATTTGGATGTATTATTTCTTCGAAACAATCCTTGTGAGGAATTTGGCGAGCGAGCCTGGGCACAGACCGCCGGGATGATCTTCGGTCAAATAGCAATGGCCAATGGGGTTTTGGTAGTAAATGACCCTTATTCTCTGATGTCTTCGTTCAACAAAATGTATTTTCAGCATTTCCCTGAGGAAGTACGTCCGAAGACGATCATCAGCCGGGATTCAGATGAGATTAAAGAATTTTATAAAAAGCAAAAGAAAAAGATCATATTAAAGCCGCTACAAGGCTCAGGAGGTAAAGATGTGTTTCTCGTTGACTCTGACAAAAATATGAATCAGATCGTGGAAACTATTAATAGGTATGGCTTTGTGATCGCTCAGGAGTATTTACCTGCTGCAAAAAATGGTGATATCAGAGTGATCATGATGAATGGAAAAATCCTACAGGTAAAAGGAAAAGTTGCTGCTATCAATCGAGTCAACAGCAACGATATCCGAAGCAATCTGCACACAGGCGGGAAAGCGATTCATGCTGAGATCACGGACGATATCAGAAGACTGTGTAAAATAGTTGGTCCAAAATTAGTCCGGGATGGAATGTTTCTGGCTGGCATCGATATCGTCGGAGATAAAATCATGGAACTTAATCTGGATAGTCCTGGAGGAATAAACGCCATGCACAGGCTGGAAGGAGTAGATTTCTGTTCGGAAATGATTGCGGCGCTAGAGCGAAAAGTAGAATATCAAAACTATTACGATGGCAATCTGCCCAATGCCTACTTGGCAACTTTGGATCTGTAAATCAGAGTTCCTTCAAGTAAAATTACAGGGAAAACGTTTAGTAGTTTTCCCTGTTTTTCGTTTGAAATCCAATCAATCTGCAGGCATAACGATGAAGAAACCATCGGAACCCTGCTTTTGATAAAGTGGCAAAAATACTCTGGAGTCTGAATCTGCGAGAATATTTTCACCATCTAGTTTTGCCAGTAATTGGCCTTTTTTCACTTCAGAGAAATTTTCAAAACCAGCCTCCATCACAAACTCACTACCTTCCTCAAGATTTAAGCGATACGTGACTTCAAAGTTATCCTGTGTAGGCGAGGAATCTTTGAGCAGGTTATAATAATACGAATAGTCGATCACACTCTTATCCAGCATGCCATTATCTACTAACACCACCCAAATAGCAGCTTCATGAAAATCCACTGATTTGGGATCATCATGTTGCCCGGCTTCCATCGTAAATCCAGTGTGCCCCTTTAAAGTCAAAAAATGATCAAAATGCCCAGGGATGAATTTTTCAATCCCCTTCACCACTGGCAAGGGCATTTTTTTGGCAAAATCAAAATTCTCTTTTTTCCTATTTACACTGATGTAAGGTGGCGTCATCGAAGAGGTAGTATGCAAATCCATAAATAGGAATTCCTCTTGCTTCTTATTGTTTTCAAGTGATTCCACGATCGTCGCAAGATCATGAAATTCGGAGCCTTCCTGGAATCCTGCAATTTCTCCTGCAATTAACCTATCAGCAAACTCAGGTGTACACACCCTATTCAAGTCCTTATCAATCAATCTAACCCCTTGCTTGAGAGCGGCCATATTGCCTGTCACTCCTATGAGTTTCCCTTTTAAAAAAGGTTTATTGGTTATAAGCTTTTCAAACACCCTTCGAAGTGCAAGTATTCCACTTGGCTCATTACCATGAATACCAGCACTAGCTAATAAAAACGGTCCTGGCCTTGAATACATCCCATCAGTAGGATACTCTCCTATCACCCTAGTTAATCTTTCAGCGTTAAATTTTTCAGAATTCTTAGTATTCATGACAGTCTGGTTTAGTTCTTACAGAAAAAAGCCAAAGACCATACCCCGAAAAAAAATATGTAGTGTTAAATACCTGTCAATGCGACTTGGGCCCAATGGAGGTTGAAAAAGACTAAATTCACAAAATTCTGATAAGACACTAGTAAAAAATGAGATCATCTAGCGGTCTATTTTGCGTGAGAATTTCCTCGAATTGAGAAATGAAACTCAACACTTAAACGATCCACAGATTGGGCAGTAAACCCATCAAAATGAGTACTTTACAGATACAAATAGATCAGCAGGATTCACTATTCTGAGTGAAATTATTATTGGTTTGTTTTCTGAAAGAACAATACTTTTTAAATGAATTTTCAATAAAAATTCAGATTCCCACTCTCGGGTATTTATAAAAAGTAATAAGTCGAAATTTTATTCTTTAATTCAATCGAGTTACGCAAATGCTTTGGCTCTTAAAAAATCAGAAAAAATCAATTTGGGCGAAATTTTGAAAGAGAGTTTCTGAAGATTCTATTATTTGGATCATTTGAAAACTACACAACTATGAAAACTCAATTTGTAATATATCCTGCCATGATTGCGCTACTGTGCATTTCATGTGGCGAATCAAAAGATTCTGCTTACGAAGATAGTATCGATGCTCAAAATGAAATGAGTGGTGCTATTCATGAGAATGACACCAATATGGTCAAACGCGATGGCACGCTACTGGACGGCGCAATAGATCAGCATAATGCCGTAAATCTTCCCGAAGAAGTTCTTGAAGTGATCGAAAATGACGATGCGCTATCAGCAGATAATATCAAAAGCACACTGAAATTCACTGAGAATAGTATCACTTATTATGAAGTAGATTTTATACTTCCGAATGAGACTACCAAAACCATCATTTTTGACGAAAGTGGTAAAATAAAATCTCAAGATTAATAAACATTGACAAGCGATGATGCCTCCATTGACCGACTGAAGGTCACCACAAGTTTACTTTATTTAACAAGCCTAATACGCGTTAAGTAAGGCCTGACAAGTAGACCCAAAATAGATCCAATTAACTAAAAAACAATAGGATCGGAAAAACCACAGTCGAGAGGAGGCGCCATCGTTTTTTCATTTTTAGCGAAAACTGATGAAATCTGAGCTAACATGAAAAAACAATCTTGGGATACCTGACCATTTACTGGTTTTAAGGAAAGCGTAAGTTGAAAAAATAAGAGTGATTTGCACTTTTCAGCAAACTTTTAAAAGAAGGACTGTTTGGATTCTTCGGGTGCAAAATTACAGGTATCACTTTTGATAAAAAATGACATAGATCAAATAATACACTAAGGGTCAGTCAGCTAAAAAATATTTTTGCATAACCTGCTCCGCCAATTTCCCTTGAGGCGTAAAGTCAGGGTTACGATGCCTCCCGTCGGGATACCATTTCCAAAAGAATACTCCAGCCATCCATTTTTCTTTCCAGGCAGTTTGGAAAAATGCTTCATAACAAAGCGCTTGCATTTCTTCAGATAGCTCTGTTTCCCTGCGTTCATTTGGCCAAACCCAAGGCTCTTTTGCCGCATCCACAGTATTGCAATAGCCAATCTCTGTGAACATGACAGGCTTTTGGTATTTCCGAACGACTTTCTCGATTTTAGGTAAACTCTTATTCCATCCTGATTTGAGATCGGATAAATCAGGATTTGTTTTGGTAGAAAGTGGAAAATAGGCTTGAATGCCTATGTAATCCAATGCATCCCAAAACTTCACATGTTCGAACTCAGTAAAATTGGCTGCATAGATTAGTTTTCCCGAATATACTTTTCGGACTTCCGCAATCACCTTTCTCCAGTCAGCCTCACGCTCCGAAGTTATTTCCAGCTCAGTTCCTACGCAAAGCATAGGGATTTCATGTGCCTCAGCCATCAGCGCATAGTCAACAATAAAATCCTGATAATTGTTAAACCAAGTCTTCCAATGCTCCTCATTCTTCATCTCAATCTCTCCCGGCCAGCTTCCGCGAACCCAAAGGTGTGGCTTGAGCATATTCATGATTCCATGCCGTGCAGAAGAGTCAAAAGTTGCTTTTATACCTTTAGAAGATTCACCCCACCATTTGTTCTCATTATGCGTGTCCCAGCGAATTTCCGGCGTGTTTTTTTCACTTTGCCAACCAAACGGAGTTTGGGAAAGTGCATCCGCTCCGGTTGATTTTAAGGCTTCCAATTCTGGTCCTTGGAGCGGTGACCTACTTCCTACCCAACATACGCCCTTCCATTTTTCGGCAACAGTAATTAAATCTGCTTGAAGAGGGAAAATAGCCCACAGGCCTAGACCTAGAACCACCAGAACCGAACTCATTAAGTAATTCCTTGACCAGCCCTTCCTCATTTTGCCAACATAGTTTGGATGATAATCTCCTCTTGAAGTGTGCGATGTACTGGACACTTGTTAGAAATTTCCAGCAATTTTTGTCTCTGCTCTGAGTCCAAATCACCTTCTATTTCTATAATTCGCGTAAACTGACTCACTTTTGCAGAAGATTCCTCAGGATTACGTCCATCCGAAAGATGAACTTTCTCATGATTTAGAAAAACCGATACTTGCTCCAAAGGCCACTTTTTGCGTTCGGCATACATTTTCAAAGTCATTGCAGTACAGCTTCCAAGTGATGCCATCAGCAGGTCGTAAGGATTTGGACCCAAATCCGATCCACCCACATCTATAGGCTCATCTGCTATCAAATGATGGTTAGGCGTCATCACCTCGGTCGTATATTTCGCACCTGAAATTCGCACGAAAACCTGATTTCCTCGTGTATCATTCGGTTCCTTTACCTCTTCAACTATCACATATCGCTGACTCCAGCTCCCAATCACATCGGCTATATATTCAGAATCTTTTGGATTGGACACCAAATGAGTCGCACCATCAAGGGAAATAAAGCTTTTAGGGTGAAAAGCAGCATTATAAATCTCGGCCGCATTGCTGATTTCGACTATTTCGTCTTGAGGGGAATGCATTATTAAAAGCGATTTCTTAAGCTTTTTCAAAAAAGTAGCAAGTGGTTTTTGCTCCAGATCATCAACAAAACTCTTGTTGATCTTAAATGGGCGTCCACCGATATTAACTTTAGCACTTCCATTTTCTTCTATCTCCTCAATGCTATCTATAAACAACTTACGCACATGACCGGGGAAAGCTGGGGCACCAATTGTGACCACGGCTTTTACTTCGTTTATATTTGAAGCAGCATATAACACCGCGGCTCCTCCAAGCGAATGGCCAATGAGCATTTTTGGAGCTTGATATTCTTTAGCAAGAAATTTTGCAGCATCCATCAAATCGCTCACATTCCCACTGAAAGTAGACTCAGCGAATTCACCTTCACTCATACCCAGTCCCGTGAAATCAAAGCTCAATGTGGCAATACCATTTTGGGACAAAGCGGTACAAATACGGGTAACGGCTGAGAAGTTTTTAGAGCAGGTAAAGCAATGGGCGAAAAGCGCGAAAAATCTCGGTTTTTGGTTGACGGGCAAATACAAATGAGCTGCCAACTGGAGGCCTTTTCTGTTTGTAAATGTCAGTCGTTTTGGATTCATGTTAGTCTAATTCTCGAGCGGTTCAACGCTAATATTCTCAAGGTTGATTTCTGAAAGTAACTCTAAATCTCCAGATTCGTAAAGCTCCTGCATCTTTTCTACAGATACAGATTCATCCGCTGGCTTAAGATTAAGGTAGTTTTGAAAACGGATTCCACCTACTTCATTTACCCCACTTACTTCTCTCATTCTCACCCCTCCTCCATCAGTATGATAGCTATAAGCCATGTAATCCACAATGGAATCTTCAGTACCAATCCAATATAAAAATTCATCGTCAAAATCCTCTCCGCCACCTTCT
>TARA_R110002020_G_scaffold67179_11_pt1 | contig 33586 bp, 25 predicted proteins | sample TARA_R110002020 | Tara Oceans TARA_R110002020 (sample SAMEA4396489) | marine metagenome | biome: Westerlies Biome; feature: [MES] marine water layer (ENVO:01000295) within the mesopelagic zone...; material: water (ENVO:00002006), including particulate matter (ENVO:01000060) such... | reverse complement strand
GTGCTGGCGGAAAACCACCAGCTGGTGACCCGCGCGCGTGGCATCATCGAGGCGATGGGCGCCACGTTGATGAGCCCTGCGCAGGTACGCGAGAAGCTCGGCCTGCAAAAGCGGATGCCGCGGTGATACGCACCGCAGCGGCGCTGGCTATTCTAGTGCTGGGCGCATGTGCCGCCCCGTCACGGGATGCAACTCTGCTGCAAGGCTATCGCGACCGCAGCGTGCCGATCGGGGCGACATCGCGTTTTGACGATGCGCGGTTTGCGGGCGTTTGGTACATCCGCGCGGGCTTCGGGCCTGATCTGGGGCGTCTGGCGTTCAACATGCGCCGGACGCCGCAAGGCCCGGTCATGCGGCTGGGCGCATTTGTCTGTGATCCTGCCGGGGTCTGTGGCGACTTCGCGGAGGATTTACCGCTCAAGCGTCTTGGCAACGGGCGCTTCAGCGCAAGGATGCCCGGTGGCGAGACGCGCGAATTCTGGGTGCTCTGGGTGGATGAGGGCTTTCGCACCGCGGTGCTGGGCAACCCCGATGGCACCTTCGGCTGGATCGTGGACCGCAGCACAAAGGGCGGTGCCGACCGCATCCGCGCGGCACGCGAGATATTGGATTTCAACGGCTATGATGTGAGCCAACTGAAGGTGGTGGAATGAGCAAGACAGCAGCGATTATCGGCGGTGGTGTGATTGGTGGCGGCTGGGCCGCGCGGTTCCTGTTGAACGGATGGGACGTTCAGGTGTTTGACCCTGATCCGCAGGCAGAGCGCAAGATCGGTGAGGTGATGGTCAACGCCCGCCGGTCCTTGCCCGGCCTGACGGATGTGGCGCTGCCTGCGGAAGGGAAGCTCACGTTTTGTGACAGCATCGCGGAGGCGGTTGCGGGCGCGGAGTGGATACAGGAAAGCGTGCCGGAGCGGCTGGACCTCAAGCACAAGACCTTCGCGCAGATCCAGAGCGCCTGTGCGCGCGATGCAGTCATCGGCTCGTCCACCTCGGGCTTCAAGCCGTCCGAATTGCAGGAAGGGGCCGCGCGACCCGAACAGATCATGGTCGCGCATCCGTTCAACCCCGTCTATCTGCTGCCGCTGGTGGAGTTGGTTGCTGTGGGGGCGGATGACGCGCTGGTGGAGAAGGCCAAGGCGCTTCTGACTGCGCTGGGCATGTACCCTCTGCATTTGAAAAAAGAGATTGATGCACATGTGGCGGACCGTCTGCTTGAAGCGGTCTGGCGCGAGTCGCTGTGGCTGGTCAAGGATGGCATCGCCACCACCGAGGAGATCGACAACGCCATTCGCTACGGTTTTGGCATCCGCTGGGCGCAAATGGGTCTGTTCGAGACCTACCGCGTTGCGGGCGGTGAGGCGGGCATGAAGCACTTCATGGCGCAATTCGGCCCCGCGCTGAAATGGCCGTGGACCAAGCTGATGGACGTGCCGGAATTCAACGACGAACTGGTGGACCTGATCGCAGGCCAGTCGGATGCGCAATCGGGTATGCACGCTATCCGTGATCTGGAGCGGATCCGCGACAACAATCTGGTCACCATGATGCGCGGCCTGAAGGCGCAAGACTGGGGCGCGGGCGCGCTGCTGAACGCGCAGGAGCGCGAGATGCGCAAGGGTACGGTGCATGGCGCAGTGGCGGCGGACCTCGCGGCGGATGCGCTGGTCGAGACGGCGCACCGCACAGTGCCGCTCGATTGGACAGACTATAACGGCCACATGACAGAGGCGCGATATCTGCACGCCTTTGCGGATGCGACCGACCGTTTTATGACGATCATAGGCTGCGACGCTGAATACATCGCCTCCGGCGGCAGCTACTTCACGGCCGAGACCCACATCCGCCATGTGGACGAGGTGCATGCGGGGGCGGTGATCACCATACGCACCCGTGTGGTTCTGGGCGAAGGCAAAAAGATGCATCTCTTCCACGAGATGCTGGAGGGTGACCGATTGCTGGCCACGGGCGAGCATTTCCTGCTGCACGTCAGTCTGGATACCCGCAGGCCCACGGCACCCGCCCCTCACATCGAGGCTGCGCTGGCGCGTTTTGCCAAAGGCCACGCGACGCTGCCCGCGCCTGACGGGCTGGGCCGCGCCATAGGTGCGCCACGGTGAGAAAAGTACACGCGTGATGCCAGTGCCCGACCTGTGGATCATCGTCACCTTTCTGGCTGCCGCCTTCCAGACGGTACGCTTTATGCTGCAAAAAGTACTGGCGACCTCGACGCTCAGTCCGGCGGGGGCCACGTTCTCGCGGTTTCTCTACTCCGCGCCTTTTATCGCGCTGCTGCTGGCCGTCTACATGCAGGCAACCCAGGCTCAGCTGCCCGCCATGAGCGCACGCTTCTGGGGTTTTGGCCTGCTTGGCGCAGTGTCGCAGATTGTGGCGACAGTCTGTGTGGTGGCGCTGTTCAAAGAGCGCAACTTTGCCGTAGGCATTACCTTCAAGAAGACCGAAGTCATCCAGACGGTACTGGTCGGCGTGCTGTTGCTGGGGGAATTGGTCAGCTGGGGCGGCTTCGCTGCGATCGCGCTGGGGCTGGTGGGCCTGTTGATGCTGTCTGGCGGTAAGGATGCGCGGGGCTTTCACTTGTCGGACCTGCGCAACCGCGCGGCGGGCTTGGGCATTGCCAGTGGCATCCTGTTTGCCTTTTCGGCGGTCAGCTATCGCGGTGCCTCGCTGACGCTGGCGACGGAAGACCCGCTGCTGCGCGCAGGTGTAACGCTCATGGCGGTGGTGGCGATGCAGACGCTGGTGATGGTGGTCTGGCTGGCCCTGCGCGAACGCGGGGAAATGGGCCGCGTGTGGCGCGCGCGCCGCGTGGCGGTTTGGATCGGGCTGACGTCCATGGGCGGATCGCTATGCTGGTTCATCGCCTTCACGCTTCAAAACGCGGCTTATGTCAAAGCGCTGGGGCAGGTCGAGCTGATCCTGAGTATCCTCGCCTCTACCCTGTTCTTCAAGGAGAAGATTACAGCCCGCGAAGCCATCGGTATGGCCATCCTCGTGGCGTCGATCCTGCTGTTGATCCTCGTGATCTAGGATTTATCGGCGTAGGGGCTGGAATGACCCTTGAGGCGCAAAAACAGGCTTTCTTCTTCGTCATTTCTGAAGAATGGGACGGAAGCGGGCGCATCGAATTCACGCGCGCGGGCCTCGACCTCGGCCAGCACGACTTCGGTGATGAAGGGCATGTCAAAGCTTCGCGCCTTGGTCAGCGGCACCCATTGCAGATGCGAAAGCTCGTCACAGGCGGCATCGAAGTTGTCGGGGTCGCTGGCGATGTCATCCACATCGACCAGAAAGAACCGCGCGTCAAAACGGCGCGGGCGGCCCGGCGGAGTGATTGCGCGGAATACAAATTGCAGCGGGGCGGCGTGGGGCAGATGGCCTGTTGCTGCAAAAGTCTCCCAGTCGGGTGGGACATCGCCCTCCCATGTGCCCTTCCGCCCGAGGATCAGGCCGGTTTCCTCCCACAACTCACGCACGGCGGCCACGGGGATGGCATGGGCGAGCGCAGAATCCACATCTTCGCCAATGCGCGCGGCGCACCGCTCGGTCAGGGTAGTGGCCAGCGGCACATGTGCATCGCCCGCGTCCACCGCACCGCCCGGGAAGACGAATTTGTTGGGCATGAAAGCTGCCTTGGCGCCGCGCTGGCCCATCAAAATGGAGGGCGTGGTCATCCGGTCACGGATCACAATCACCGTGGCCGCGTTGCGGATCGCCGTTTTGTCTATCGTCATCAGGCCCTCGTGTTGTCAGGGGCCGGTCAGGTGCCGCGTGCGAAGCCGCCCATGCCCTTGGCCCATTGGAAGCCGATCATGGCTCCTTTCAGTCTGGGCAGAAGGTAGAGGGACAAAGCCGCGGTGCCAACTGCAAAGATGGTGAAAAGAACAATCGGCTCGGGGCGGAATTGTACAAATACAATGTGCAGCAGCGGCGCCATCAGGTGCCCGACAAGCAGAATAGTCAGGTAGGCAGGGCCGTCATCGGCGCGGTGGTGCTGGAATTCCTGCTCGCATACGGTGCAGTGGTCATGAACCTTGAGGTAATTGAACAAAAGCGGGCCTGCACCACAGTTCGGGCACTTCTGGCGCCAGCCGCGCATCATGGCGGGCAGGCGTGGCCGTTCGGTTGAGGCGATGTCGGAGGTGCTGGTCGATGATGGCATGGTGGAATCCTGCAGCTGTGTATGCGACCCTGAGTGCGCTATCCACCGGGCAAAAGAAAGGTGGCGAGTTGTCTCAACATACATCGGGCGCCAAATTTTTCCAATTTTTTGCGACGGAAGGTTTGCGGAGCGGCGTATCACTCCCAACTGCACAGGAGAAACAGCCTGCGCAGATCACAAAAATGGAGACCACCATGTTTAAAGAGACATTCACGGCGCTGGCGATTGTTGCGGGCCTTGTTGCCACAGGCGCTCAGGCGCGCGAGGGCAGTGACCGGATGCAGGAACGCTTTGGCCAGATTGACGCCAATGGCGACGGCCAGATCACGGTCGAGGAAATGAACGCACAGGCGGCGGCGCGGTTTGCCGCGGCGGATGCGGATGGCAATGGGGCGTTGAGCCCGGAAGAAATGATGTCCGGCAAGCAAGGTCGCCGCTCGGCCCGTCTGCTGGAGCGGTTTGACACCGATAAGGACGGCAGCCTGAGCGCTGCGGAACTGGCAGCAATGGACAACGAGCCGCAGGAGCGTGCCGTAAAGCACTTCGAGCGGATGGACGCGGACAAGAGCGGTGATCTCTCCCCGGAAGAATTGCAGGGCCGCCGTGATCCTGCGAAAATGATTGCGCGGCTGGACACCGACAAGAACGGAAGCCTGAGCGCCGAGGAGTTTGCGAAGATGCGCGGCCATGGCAAACACATGGACAAGCATATGGGCAAAGACAAAAAAGACCGCGCAACGGATTGATTTTTGAAAGACCTGTCGTGGCGGTTCCGGAACTGGAACTGCCGCGACTTCTGATGGCGGAATGAGCATTTGAAAGACACGGCCGGGCATACTGCCGCGCGGGATGCGGATGCGGATCTGCTGGCGCGGTATGCGGCAGGGGATGCGGCAGCGGCGCGACTGTTGGCCGCACGCCTGTCTCCACGTGCTTATGCCCACGCCTACCGCGTCTTGGGCGACAGTGCGGAGGCGGAGGATGTAACGCAGGAAGCGATGCTGCGGCTGTGGAAGCAGGCGGCGGACTGGGACGGCGCGCGCGCGCAGGCGTCCACCTGGCTCTACCGTGTGGTGGCGAACTTGTGTGCCGACAGGCTGCGCCGCCGCAGGACTGAGCCGCTGGACGAAGCCAACGCACCTGCCGATCCGGCCCGCAGTGTGGAGGCGCAGTTGCAGGACACCGCGCGCCACGACGCGTTGCAGGCGGCATTGATGCTTCTGCCGGAACGGCAGCGGCAGGCGGTGGTGTTGCGACACATCGAGGGGTTGGCGAACCCGGACATCGCCGCGATTTTGGACGTGGGTGTGGCGGCGGTCGAGAGCCTGACCTCTCGCGGGAAACGGGCACTGACAGCGGATCTGGCCGCGCAGCGCGATGCATTGGGGTATGACGATGACACAGAATAACGATCATGATCTGGAGGCGTTGTTTGACGCAGCCCGCTCCGCTCCGCCGCAAATGTCGTCCGGCCTGATGGCGCGGATTGTGGCAGATGCGGCGGTACACCAGCGCCCTGTACCGCTCTGGCGGCGCGCTGTGGCTGCCTTGGGTGGTCCCGTTGCGATGGGCGGATTGGTCACGGCGACGGTTGCGGGCTTCTGGTTGGGTCTGGTGCCACCGCAGGATACGGTCGATCCGCTGGTGCTGATGGGGGTTGTCGATCCGGTGGCAGAGGACGAGATGACGGATGTTTTATACGCCGGCTGGTATAGCGACGAGGGATGATGTGATGGATCAGGTGAAACAAAAACGACGCTGGATGCCGGTTGTCCTGACGCTGTCGCTGGCGCTCAATCTGGCGGTGGCTGCGGCGCTTGCCGGGGCTGCATGGCGGCACAAGGAAGCCGACCGCGGACCGCGCGTGGCGCGGGGTGGGGCGATCTACATGCAGGCGCTGCCGCGGGATGTCAGGCGTGAGATTTTCCGCGATCTACGCGCGGTCATGCCCGCACGGCAGGACCCCGTTGACATGATCGCAGCCCTGCGACAGGTGCCGTTTGATCCGGCCGCCGCCGAAGCGGTGCTCGCGTCCGAGCGCGGAGTGGCCTGGATGCGTGAGGACGCCGCCAGCTCTGCGTGGCTTGAGTACATCACAGCGCTGCCTGATGCCGAGCGGGAGGTCTATGCCAACCGGTTGCAGGAATTGTTGGCGCAGCGGAACGCTCGCAAAAGCCGCAAAGGCGACTAGCGTTCGGCATCGACGCGGGTGTCAGGCAGCGGGCCGTGTGTGCGGCGCGCTGAGAGTGACGCGGTTGCGCCCCTGCATTTTCGCGCCGTAGAGCGCCTTGTCCGCGCGGTCCAGCAGGGCGTCTACGCTCTCGGGTTTGCGGATGGCAGAGCACTGGTGTTGCGTGCCGATTGCAAGGCCGAGACTGATCGTGATCGGGACCGGCTTGTGCGCACCTGGGATGGAAAATGGCATGCTGCCGATGGCATCGCACATGCGGTGCGCAAGGCTGCGCGCCGCATGTGCGTCGGTTGCGGGCATCGCCACCAGAAACTCCTCGCCGCCCATTCGGGCAACCACATCCGTGTTGCGCACCGCATTGCGCAGCCGTCTTGCGGTTTCCGTCAGGACTGCATCGCCGGAGGCATGGCCGTAGGCATCATTGATCCGTTTGAAGTGGTCCATATCGGCCAGAATAACGGCAAAAGGCGCGCCACTCGCGGCGCTGTTTTCGATCATACGGTTCATGAAGGGTATCGCATAGCGGCGGTTGTAAAGGCCCGTCAGCGGGTCATTGACCACTTCGCGCAGGCCGGTCCTCACGCTTTGCAGCATCTGGGCGACCTGCTGTTTACGACGCAAGAGGACTTGCACGCGCAATGCCAGTTCGGGAGCATCAAAGCCACCGATCATCACATCATCGGCCCCCATATCCAGCGCTGATGTGGCGCGTTGCGGGTCCGGCGTTTTCTGTATCGCCAACAGGGCGATTTCACGGGTATGCGCGCTCGCGCGGAGCGCCGATATCAGGCGCAGACATTCATCAGTGGTTTCTTCCGCATCCGGCAGGACCAGCACAACCGCATCCGGTGGGGCACCCGCGTGCAATTGGGCCAGGGCATGCCGCAACAGTGCCACGGAATACCGCGCGCGCAGGTGCGGCACCAAATGCCGGACCCATCCCTGAAGCGATGCGGCATCCAGACCGATCAACGTCACATTGCTGGGTCGCGTAAACAGTGCAGGAGCCTCGGCAAGCCCCAGCGCGCAGCTTGTGTCATCCCGGATTCGCCATTCCGCCAGCTCATTATGGGCGCGGATCATGTTGCGCACGCGGCCCATCAGCAAGGTCTCGTTCACCGGTTTGACCATGATGTCAAAGGCACCGGCACGCAATGTTTCAAGGCGCTGCTCCGGGTCGCTGCTGCTGGCGATTGCCAGGACCGGCAGGGTGGCCGTCTGCGACTGGCTGCGCAGCCGCGCACATAAATCGGCGGAGGGCCCATCGGGCAGGTTGATTGCCGTGATTACCAGATCGGGCGGATCGCTGCGGATCAGGTCCAGCGCCTCGGTGATCGTACTGGCCTGGGTGACATGATAAAAGGCTGCTGTCAGCTTGACCTTCAGCACAATACGATTGGTCGAAATACCGTCAATGATGAGGATTTTACCCTGCATTTCGATCCCTGTCCAATTCGCATTAAGTTCTGCTTTAGTTTTCTGACCAATTGATTAACAAAGCGTTGAGATTTTCTTACAAATGGATGCCGTTCATGGCCGTTACGCGAAATATTGCCGAAACAATCGCGCTACAGGCTTTGGGGTGGCTGGTGGGCAATGATGATCTTTTGCCTGTGTTTCTGGGCGCCACGGGCGTGTCCGAGGGTGACATGCGCACCGCCGCGCACGATCCGGAGTTTCTGGGCTCGGTTCTGGATTTCATCATGATGGATGATGCATGGGTCATCGAATTTTGCGATACCTATAGCCTGCCGTACGAGCGGTTGGCCGAAGCGCGCGGGATGCTTCCCGGCGGAGAAATGGTCCATTGGACATGACTGAAATGTATATTCCGATCAAAGGGTTTTGCTTTGACAAGGATGGCACGCTGTTTGATTTCGCAGCGACCTGGGAAGCGTGGGCAAAGGCATTCCTGCGCCGGGCCGCAGAGGGCTGCGAGACGCGCGCAACCCTGTTGGGAGAGGCCATCGGGTTCGATCTGGCAGAGGGCAAATTCGCGTCCGACAGTCTGGTGATTGCGGGCACCGCAGGTGAGGTTACGGATGCGCTGATGCCGTATTTTGAACATATGCCGCGTGCGGCGCTGCTGGAAATGCTCAACGAGGAGGCCGCGCGCGCGCCGCAGCAGCCCGCCGTGCCGCTCCGCCCGCTGCTGGAGGGATTTCGCGCGCAAGGTCTGGCGCTGGGTGTCGCGACGAATGATGCCGAAGGGCCCGCACTGGCCCATCTGGGTGCTGCCGGTGTGACGGATTTGTTCGATTTCATTGCAGGATATGACAGCGGGCACGGGGGCAAGCCCGCTCCGGGCCAGTTGCTGGCCTTTGCATCGGCTGTGGGTCTTCCGCCCGAGCAGATCGTGATGGTGGGCGACAGCACCCATGACCTGCACGCAGGCCGCGCGGCGGGCATGCGCACGATCGGCGTGCTGACCGGAACAGCACTGGCGGCGCAATTGGCACCCCATGCTGATGTGGTTCTGCGCGACATCGGCGAGATACCTGCGTGGTTGGCGGCCCAAGCCCGGTCCTGAGCCTTCAAAAACGACCCTATCTGTCGCGAACGGGTAGGCCGCGCCTGCCGTGATGGGGCTTTCTGAAGGCACCAGACCGGAGGAGCCCGCCATGTCAGACGTGCCAAAACGCAGAGCCCGCACAGGGGGGCGCGCAGGCGCACAGACCCGCCGGGGCACTGCCGTGATTGAACAGATGCCATGGAATCCCCCCGTAAACATCGACGCACCGACCGAACCGCTCCGCCCCGAAGGGGTTGTGGCGATTCATGATGGTGCGATGCGGATCCTTGAAGAGATCGGGATTGAAATCCTGAACCACGAAGCGTTGGAGATTCTTCGCAAGGCGGGCTGCACCGTCAACGGCGAGAATGTCCGGATGGGCCGCGACATGGTGATGGAATACGTCGCTTTGGCCCCGTCCGAGTTCACACTGACCCCGCGCAACCCTGACCGCAAGATAACCATCGGTGGCCGGAATATGGTATTTGGCAACGTCTCCTCGCCCCCCAACTATTGGGACATGGCGCAGGGCCGCAAGGTGCCCGGCACCCGCGAGATGTGCCGTGATCTGCTGAAATTGACGCAATATTTCAACTGCATCCACTTTGCAGGCGGCTATCCGGTGGAACCGGTGGATATCCATGCCTCGGTGCGGCACCTCGATGTGCTGTATGACAAGCTGACGCTGACGGATAAGGCGATGCATGCCTACAGTCTGGGCCGCGAGCGGGTGGAGGACGTGATGGAGATGGTGCGCATCTCTGGCGGCTGGAGCCATGAGGAATTCGACGCCAGCCCCAAGATGTACACCAACATCAACTCTACATCGCCGCTGAAGCACGACATTCCCATGCTGGACGGATGGATGCGCCTGGCACGGCGCAATCAGGGGCTGGTGGTGACGCCATTCACACTCGCCGGTGCGATGGCGCCGGTGACCATGGCGGGGGCGGTGGCGCAGTCGCTGGCCGAGGCGCTGATTGCTGTGGTTCTGGCGCAGATCATCCGCCCGGGCGTGGGCGTGGCGATTGGCACGTTTACCTCCAACGTGGACATGAAGACCGGCGCGCCTGCTTTTGGAACGCCTGAGTACATGCGCGCGACCCAGATGACCGGCCAGCTTTGCCGCTTCTATGGGCTGCCAATGCGGTCTTCGGGCGTGTGCGCAGCGAATGTGCCTGATGGGCAGGCGATGTGGGAGACATCCAATTCGCTCTGGGCTGCTGTGCAATCGGGCACTAATATGGTCTATCACGCGGCAGGCTGGCTAGAAGGCGGGCTGATTGCCAGCCCTGAGAAGTTCATCATGGATTGTGAAGTGCTACAGCAAATCCAGCGCTACATGGACCCCATAATCTGTGCCACCGGCCCGGACGAAATCGCGCTTGATGCGATCAAATCTGTCGGCAATCAGGGACATTTTTTTGGCATCCAACACACGCAGGACCGCTATACCACTGCCTTCTACCAGCCATTCCTGAGCGATTGGACCAATTACGAGGGTTGGGAGGTGGCAGGCGGGATCTGGACGCAGGAGCGCGCCCACCACATGTTCAAGGAGATCGTCGGCAGCTTCGAGGAGCCGCCCATGGATGTGGCGATCCGCGACGAGCTGGCCGATTTCGTCGCGCGGCGTAAGGCGGAAGGTGGCGCGCCAACGGATTTTTAACCATCCGGATAAATTTTGATTCGCCATTAGCATCATTTTAACGCGCCCCCCGCATCACTGTGGGACAGCAGCAATACGGGGCCATGATGCACGGGCTAATCAATCATAGTTTTCAGCAGTACATGTGTGACAGCTATGGTAAAGACACATGGCTGGAGGTCGCGGCGCGGGCCGGGGTCTCGCCCCCCACGTTCGAGCCGATGCTGACGTATGAGGACGCGATCACGCCTGCGGTTCTGGATGCGATGGCGTTGCTGCTGCGCCGTTCGCGCGGCGAGGTGATGGAGGATATCGGCGCCTATCTTGTGTCCCACCCCAACACCGAAGCGGTGCGCCGCCTGCTGCGGTTTGGCGGAATGAACTTCGAGGATTTTCTCCATTCGCTGGATGATCTGCCGGATCGGGCGCGTATGGCGGTGGCGGATCTGCATCTCCCTGCGATTGAACTTTATGGCCATGACGGCGGACGCTACAGCCTGATCTGCGACAGTCCGACGCCGGGTTTCGGCCACCTGATGATGGGCATCTTGCGTGTGATGGCCGACGATTATGGCGCGCTGGCTCTGCTGGAGCTGGAAAACAGCGCCCATGGCCGCGAAATTGTGCAGATCCAGCTGATCCAGAGCGATTTTACCGACGGACGTGCCTTTGATCTGGGCGGGCGTAGCGCATGAACGGCGGGCCTGATCCCAAGGTGCTGGATGTCCTTTGTCCGATGCATCTGGTCCTGGACGCTCAGGGCATCATCATCCATGCCGGGCCGACCACTCAAAAGCTGCGCCCGGATATGCCGCTGATCGGGATGTCGTTTCTGGATGCTTTCACAATTCTGCGCCCGCGTGGGATCGTTACGATGGACGGCCTGTTCGGTGTGCGCAACATCAAGCTGCATCTGGAATTGCTGGGCAACCGGCCTGTGCGGCTCAAGGGGGTGCTGGTATCGGGCGGGCAGGGAACGGCGATTGTGAACCTGTCTTTCGGGATCACCATTCTGGACAGTGTGCGCGACTATGCCCTTACCAACGCCGATTTTGCGGCAACAGATCTGGCCATCGAAATGCTTTATCTGGTGGAGGCCAACGCAGCGGCGATGGAGGCATCGCGCAAGCTGAACCTGCGCCTGCAAGGGGCCAAGACCGTCGCAGAGGAGCAGGCCTACACGGACACGTTGACCGGACTGCGCAACCGCCGGGCGCTGGACCAGACGCTGGAGCGGCTTCTGGCAGCGAACGCGCGGTTTGCCGTCATGCATATTGATCTCGATTATTTCAAAGCGGTCAATGACACGCTGGGTCACGCAGCGGGGGACCATGTTTTGCAGATTGTGGCCACTGCAATGCTGGAAGAGACCCGCACCTCCGACACGGTCGCGCGGGTGGGCGGCGATGAATTCACGGTGATCTTGCCCGATGTGGGCGATGTCGGCATCCTGCACCGCATCGGACGCCGGATCATCGAACGGATCGAGGCGCCGGTGCCTTTCAATGGCCAGGTCTGTAAAATTTCGGCCAGTATCGGAACAGTGTGGATACAAGGGGGCAACAACCAGACCCGCACGCAGGTGATGGAGGATGCCGACATTGCGCTCTACGCCTCCAAGAGTGAGGGCCGTGCGCGACAGACTTTCTATAGCCCCGAAATGCGTCAGAGCGCCAACAACGTGGCGCGCCCCTCCGGGCGCAGTGGCCGGGAGGCCTGAGCGGAACACCTCTGCTACGGCGCAAATACCGCTTGGCACCGGAAATCACACTGCTCCCGAACGTGAGTGTGGACCGCTTGGTCACGCTGGCGTAAAGACGCAGGCATGACCCAGAGCCGCACCCTCATGTCCCGCATTCGCAACCGGTTGTCGCAGTCCGCACGCCACCGGCTGTTTGCACGTTCTGTCACCCATCTGCACGGTGCGGGTTTCACCGTGCCGCAAGGCGAGGTTCTGGCCATCGTTCTGGTGCGCGACGGTGCTTACTATCTTGATGCGTTTTTCGACTATTACCGCGCCATGGGCATCCGGTATTTTGCCTTTATTGACAACGGCTCCAGCGATGACACGGTTGCGCGTATCGCCGCCGAGCCGGGCTGCGTGATTGACCGGGCCGTCTTGCCGCTGGCCCACTACGAAGACCAGATGCGCGCTTATCCCGCACAGACCTATGGTCAGGACCGCTGGTGTCTGTACGTGGATATGGATGAACAGTTCGACTTCGAGGGGCGTGAGACCCACGGGCTACCCGCCCTTCTGCGCTATCTTGAAGCGCGCGGTCATACCGCTCTGATGGCTCAAATGCTTGAGATGTTTCCAGCCGCGCCCTTGGCCGCGGTGCAGGACCTGAGCTTTGCGCAGGCGCTGGATGCGTTTTCATGGTATGATCTTGGCGAGATAGAAAGCTTTGATTACCACTCGGAACAGCTCGACTTTGACGTTCTGCTGCGCGGGAACACCCTGTCAAATGACGCGTTGAAGTTCAAGTTCGGCGGCATTCGCCGCAAGGTATTCGGCGAAGCGTGCTGCCTCACAAAACACCCGCTGGTGTTCAACGGTCCGGGGGTAAAGCCCGGCCAGCATCCGCATCTGTCACAGAACGTGGTTGTGTCCGATTTTACCGCTGTGATCCGGCACTATAAATTTGCCGGGAATGTCGTGGCGCGTGATGCCGTCTCCGCCATCCGTGGCGGTGTCGCACATGGGGAAGACCGCGCGCGGCTGGAGGTTCTGGGGGCGCGCAGTGATCTGACGCTCTATTCCGGCGATGCTAGGCAATGGACGGGCATGGCGCCGCTGTTCAATGCCGGATTTCTGATCGCTTCGCCCGACTACACTGCTTTTCTGGCGCAGGAACCAGCATGAGCATTGCGGCCATCGTCATCGGCAGGAATGAAGGCGCGCGGTTGGTGGCCTGTCTGGACGCGTTGGCACATGTTTCGCCGGTGATCTATGTTGACAGCGGGTCCACCGACGGCTCGGTTGCTGCCGCACAGGCGCGCGGCGCGCAGGTGGTGCAGCTGGATATGTCACAGCCCTTTACCGCCGCGCGGGCGCGCAATGCTGGTCTGGCCGTGCTGCCTGATGGTACAGAACTGGTGCAGTTTCTGGACGGGGATTGTGTGGTGCAGCCCGGCTGGCTCGCGCAGGCGCAGGCGTTTCTTGCCGGTCATGCGCAGGTGGCCGTGGTCTGCGGCCGCAGGCGTGAGATGCACCCCGAGGCGTCCGTTTACAATCGCCTGATCGACGCGGAATGGGACACGCCTGTGGGGAAGGCCAAGGCGTGCGGGGGGGATGCGTTGATGCGGTTGGCACCCTTACGTGCCGTCGGCGGTTACCGCGACGATCTGATCGCGGGGGAGGAGCCGGAGCTGTGCGTGCGTTTGCGCCAAGCGGGCTGGCAGATCTGGCGGCTGGACGCCGAGATGACGGCCCACGACGCGCAGATCATGCGCTTGGGTCAGTGGTGGCAGCGCAGCAAACGCGCGGGCCACGCCTTTGCAGAGGGCGCCGCGCTGCATGGCGCACCGCCCGAGCGGCATTGGATCGCCGAGACACGCCGCGCGCTGCTCTGGGGCGTGGGGATACCGCTCTTCATTGCTCTGCTGACACTGCTGGTTGGCCCCTTGGGGCTGTTGGCGGCGTTGGTCTATCCGCTGCAGGTCCTGCGTCTGGCACAGCGCGGAGGTTTGCCGTGGGCATTTTTCAGTGTTCTGGGGAAATTTGCGGAGGCGCGCGGCGCGCTGGGCTATTACTGGCGGCGCCTCAGTGGCGGTCAGAAAAAGCTGATCGAATATAAATAGCTAGCGTTGCCGCCATGCATCCAGCGTCAGCCGCGGCAGGATGGCAAAGCATTTGGCATAGCGCGGGATCATCCGGCGCGGGCTTTGCAATGCGCGCCAGAACCATTCCAACGCCAGCATCCGCATGACTTTGGGCGCGCGCACCTGATGACCCGACAGGAAATCCAACCCTGCGCCGATGGAAGCAAAACCGACGGCGGGCGCGCGGCTTCGGGCGAAGGCGGCAAACAGCTCTTGTTTGGGTGCGCCAAGGGCGATGAAGCACAACCGCGCGCCGGAGGCATTCAGCATTTCACAAATCCGTGCGGCGTCCACGCCCGCGGGATCAAATCCGTAGGCGGGGGCGTGGGTCAGCACGATGTTGATCTGGGAAACGCGCGCCTCCAGCGCTGCCTTCGCTCCTGCGAGGGCAGCATCCGAGCTGCCGAAAAGTGCCACGGGCATCTGCATCTCTGCGGCTAGCTCGCTCAGCGGGATCACCAGATCCGAGCCGGGCAGCAGCTCAAGCGGTTGGCGCGCGAGCTGTGACAGCCAGACCACCGGACGCCCATCGGCCACGACCAGATCCTGCGCGCGGTAGGCCGCCGCGAATGCCGGGTCGGTTGGGAGTTTAGTCAAATGGTCAAGGTTCAGCGTGGCCAGAGCGAATCCGCGCCCCTGACCAAATTTATCCCGAACTGCCCGAAACAATGCCGCCCGGTCGGGGATATTAACCTCGACCGCAGAACGGTTCTGCCCAAATTTCACACTGCACCTGTGCAGCAATGCCACATCCGGGCGGCGGGGATGCATGTGTCTGTGGTCAAATTATCATTCCGTTACAGAGGTTTGTCGGTATGTCCTCGCTTTGATGAGGTGTGCTCTGCGCAAACTAGCCAGATGACAACGACCTGCATAGGGTGTATTTACAACCCCCAACACTCCCGTCCGCTGTGCAACTGAGGAGCACGATGCCCAACGCCGTTGCCTATCTGATGTTGCTGATCTGGCCTGCGGTCTGCCTTGTGCTGTTTCGCACCCAGAAGGTTGAGCGGGCAATCGTGTGGTCCATCCTTGGCGGCTATCTTTTGCTGCCGCCGCTGGCGGAATTCAACCTGCCGCTGGTGCCCGCGATGGACAAGGTTTCCATCCCCAACCTCAGCGTTCTTGCGATTCTGGTGTTTGCCACCGCCCATCAGGTGCGCTTGTGGCCCGAGAGCCGGATCGCGCGGGTTCTGGTGGTTTTGTTCATCTTCGGGGCAATCCCTACGGTCTTGACCAACCCTGAACCGATCATCTTCGAAGTGCTGCGCGACGCGGATCCCATTCTTTTTCTGGTGGACGCGCTGCCAGGCCAGTCCGTCCGCGATATCGGCTCGGTGTTGATCGGTCAGGCGCTGACCATTGTGCCTTTCCTTGTGGCGCGGCAATTCCTGAACTCCGAGACCGGCCTGCGCGAGCTGCTGCTGGCGCTCGCTGTAGGGGCCACTGCCTATTCGGTGCCGTCCTTCTTGGAAATGCAGGTGTCGCCGGTGGTAAATATCTGGGTCTACGGGTTTTTCCAGCATAGTTTCGAACAGACCATTCGCGCGGGTGGCTTTCGCCCTATCGTGTTCCTGCCGCACGGTCTGTGGCTGGCGTTGCTTGTCTGTACGGCTGCTATGGCAGCGGCAACACTTGCGCGTTTGGCGGCGCCTGTTGACCGGTGGAAAGCCGTGCTTTGGACGGTCTATCTGATGGTGTTTTTGCTAGCCTGCAAAAGTGCTGCCTCCATTGCCTATGGCATGGTGCTGGTGCCAATTGTTTATCTGGCGCCGCGCCGGTGGTTGATTTTGCTGGCGACACTGTTTGCGCTGGTCGCAGTAACCTATCCGATGCTGCGCAATCTACACTTGATCCCGACAGACGAGGTCGTGGCAAAGGTGGCCACAGTCAATCCCAACCGCGCTCAATCGCTCGAGTACCGCTTTCTCAACGAGGAACAACTGCTTGAGCGCGCTGCTGAAAAGCCCGCCTTTGGGTGGAGCGGTTGGGGCCGGAGCCTTGTCCGAGATCCGGAAACCGCTGAAATCCTGACCATCCCTGATGGCCGCTGGATCATCGTGTTCGGAAGTTTCGGGTGGCTGGGGTATATCGCCGAATTCGGGCTGTTGGCGCTGCCGTTGGTGTTAATGGGCATACACGCACTGCGCCACAGAGAAGCAGAGTTGTCGCCCTACATCGGCGCGGTGGCCATGATCTTGGGAACAACCCTGCTGGATATGTTGCTCAATGCAACACTCACGCCATTTACATGGCTGACCGCAGGTGCGGTTTTAGGCTACGTCGAGCGGGTGAACCCGCGCAAAGCAGCCATGCCGCGCCATGCGCTGCGCAGCAGACCTGTTCTGGGGCAGAAGCGTGACGCGGCCTCACGAAGCATTATGTAAGGATGCTCTTACATCAAGATCGCCACAAAACAGCCAAATTTTCTTGCGACATGCCTGCGTTGTGTCCTGTTGATATCCAATCAACGTCTTTGCATGGGCAGTTACTGTGGTAATATATACTCGCGCAGGCTTGAATGTTCGATCGTGGTCACGAAATAGACATTTTCGTCCCATATTGGCAGGTTAAGGGCGTTTTATGCCCATTTGGATAGTTAGCAATTTATTCAAATTGTTTGGGACCATGTCCTGAACGCAAGCGGGCCAAAAGGTGAGACGTTATGCATGAACACAGCCGTACTGTGAAACCGGCAGGCAAGGACGCGCAGTTGGATATCGCCATTGTCGGTATGGCTGTCAACGTGCCCGGTGCGCAGACTGTGGCTGCGTTTTGGGACAATTTACGCGCCGGTGTGTCCTCCATTCGCCAGCTGACCGAGGAAGAGCTGCTGGCCGCAGGCGAGACGCCCGAGAATATTGCGCGCCGCAACTATGTGCGCGCGGCGGCGGACCTGAAGGGGTTCGAGACGTTTGATGCCGAGTTTTTTGGCTTCTCCCCAAAGGATGCCGCCATTCTGGACCCCCAGCACCGCAAGTTTCTTGAGGTGGCGTGGGAGGCGATGGAGCAGGCGGGGCATGTGCCGGAGAATGTGGCGGGCCCCATCGGTGTCTATGCAGGCTGCGGCATGGGCAGCTATTTCTATTTCAACATCTGCTCAATCCCCGATCTGGTCGATGATGTGGGCATGTTCCTGCTGCGCCACACCGGCAACGACAAGGACTTCCTGTCGACCCGTGTGAGCCATGTGTTTGATCTGAAAGGTCCCTCGATCAACCTGCAAACCGCTTGCTCCACCTCGCTTGTGGCGATCCACTACGCCGTCGCCGCCCTGCGCGCAGGAGAGGTGGACATGGCGCTGGCGGGTGGTGTTACGATCGAGCTGCCTCAGGGGCGCGGCTATCTCTACAAAGAGAACGAGATCCTGTCGCCGGACGGCGAATGTCACGCGTTCGACCACCGCGCGCAGGGCACTGTCTTTGGCTCCGGCGCGGGCTGTGTGGCGCTGAAGCGTCTGGCGGACGCGCAGGCGGACGGGGATCACATCTGGGCGGTGATCAAGGGCTCCGCGCTCAACAATGACGGCGCGGCCAAGGCAGGCTATCTCGCGCCTTCGGTGGACGGGCAGGCGGCGGCCATCGGGCTGGCGCTGGCGGCGTCCGGCGTGCCGGCAGAGCAGATCGAGATGGTCGAGTGTCACGGCACCGGCACATATCTGGGCGACCCGATCGAAGTGGCGGCGCTAACCGAAGCCTACCGCACCCAGACCGACCGTGTGGATTACGCCCGCATCGGATCGGTGAAAACCAACATTGGCCATCTGGACACGGCCGCCGGTGTTGCGGGTCTGGTCAAGGCCACGCTGGCGCTGCACCACGAGGCGATGCCGCCCTCGCTGGGCTATGAGGCGCCGAACCCCGCCATCGGCTTCGAGGGCAGCCCGTTTTCGGTGAATGCAAGCCTCACCCCCTGGCCACGCCGCGACACGCCGCGCTTTGCTGCGGTAAACGCGCTGGGCGTCGGCGGGACCAATGCGCATGCCATTCTGGCGGAGGCACCGGTGCGCGCGCCGTCGGAGGAAAGTGACTTTCCGTTCCACGTGCTGTGCGTCTCTGCTCGCAGCAAGGCCGCGCTGGAGGCGAACACCGCAGCGCTTGTTGCGCATCTGCGCGCGCACCCCGAACAGGAACTGGCCGATGTGGCCCACACGCTGAAAAACGGACGGCGCGGGTTTGAGCGGCGTCGTGTTGTAGTGGCCGAAACCCACGCCGAGGCGGCGGATCTGCTGGAGGCGGGTGATACCCGCCGCGTCTTTACCCACGAGCGTCTTGGTGATGCGCCCGAAGTGGTGTTCATGTTCCCTGGCGGCGGCGCGCAATACCCCGATATGGCCCGCGACCTCTACGAGACCGAGCCGGTGTTTGCCGAGGCCATGGACCGCGGGCTGGAGCACCTCGCGCCGCAGCTTGACTATGACATCCGCGCACTCTGGCTGCCCGAGGGCGATGCCGCTGCGGCGGCGGAGGTGTTGAAAAAACCCTCTGTCCAGTTGCCGCTGATTGCGATTGTGGAATACGCGCTGGCGCAGCTGTGGATCAGCTGGGGGGTGAAGCCTGCGGCGATGGTCGGCCATTCAATGGGCGAAAACGTCGCCGCCTGTCTGGCGGGCGTGATGAGCTTCGAGAGCCTGATTGATCTGGTTCTGCTGCGCGGGCAGCTGTTTGATAGGGTGCCTGCGGGTGGCATGCTGAGTGTGCCGCTGTCACTGGCCGCGATGCAGCCCTATCTGGGCGATGATCTGGACATTGCCAGCGTCAACGGGCCAGAGTTGACCGCCGTTTCCGGCCCCGATGGCGCGCTGAAAGCGCTGGCAGAGCGGCTGGCCGCAGATGAGATCGAGAGCCAGCGCATTGCCATCGACATCGCCGCGCACAGCCGCATGCTGGAGCCGATCCTTGACGAATACCGAGCGTTTTTGACCTCACTGAATCTGCAAGCGCCCAAGCTGCCCTTCATGTCCAACCGCTCCGGCGTGGCGATCACCGCCGCACAAGCCACTGACCCGGAGTATTGGGTGGGACAGCTGCGCAATACGGTGAATTTTGCAGAGTGCATTGATACGCTGGCGGCAACCGAGGGCCGCGTGTTCCTAGAGGTCGGGCCGGGCAAGGCGCTGTCCTCGCTGGCGCAGATGTGTCCGGCGGTGAAGCCCGCGCAAGTGCTCAGCTCGCTGCGCCATCCCGATCAGGACATCGCGGACGACATGTATTTCATGGGGCTGATCGGGCGGCTGTGGGCGTGCGGGGTCGAGGCGGATTGGGACCAGATCTGGGGCGAGGCCCGGCGCAACCGCGTGGTGTTGCCGACCTACCAGTTTCAGCGCAGCCCGTATTTCATCGCCCCGGGCACACAGGCGGCAGCAGTATCCGCCCCCGCCATGGCGCGGCTGGACGATATGGCCGACTGGGGCGCTGTGCCCGGCTGGCGCGCGCAATATGCTGATGTGGATGCGGATATGTCGGTGGCGCTGGCAACGGCGGCAGATGAGAAATGGCTGGTGTTCGCGGATGCGGACGGCGTGGCAGCACCCGTGATCGATCAACTCCGTGCGGCGGGTGCGGATGTGTCTGTGGTCACCGCCGCCGACAGTTTTGCCGATTTGGGCGAGGGTCGCTATACGCTGGCACCCGAGCAGGACCGCGAAGGCTATGACGCGCTGATGGCCGCCTTGGTGGACGCGGGCGGCACGCCCACGCGCATCGCCCATTTCTGGGCTGTGACGCGCGGCGAGGACCACCGCGCAGGCGGCAGTTTCTTTGACCGGATGATGGAGCAGGGATTCTACAGCCTGCTCTGGCTGGCCCAGACACTCGCCGAGCGGGAGGATGCCGCGCCGACCCACCTGACTGTCTTCACCAACGGTGCCGCCCGCGTGGCGGACGAAGGTCTGCCCTATCCCGAAAAGGCGATGATCAGCGGTCCCGCAGGGGTCATGCCACATGAAATTGCGGGGCTGACTGTCTCCAGTGTGGATGTGGTCCTGCCGGAGGCGCAGGCGCCCGCGCATTTCTTTGCGCGCGCTGTCCCCGTGCCGGAGGGCATCACGGATGCGCTGCTTGAAGAGCTGCTGTCTACCCCCGCAAATGCGGTTGTCGCGCTGCGCGACGGGCGGCGATATGTGCGCGGCATCCGTGCGCAGCGGCTGGCGCAGGCGGCGACACCTGTGATCAAACGCGGTGGCACCTATCTGATTACGGGCGGTTTCGGCGGTATCGGCCAGACCATCGCCGCTGATCTGCTGAAAACCCATGGCGCGCATGTGGTTTTGCTGAGCCGCAGCGCGCTGCCCGCGCGTGAGGATTGGCCGCGTGTCTTGCAGACGACCCATGCAGGCGACGCGGTTGCCCGCCGTATCCGTGCGGTGCAGCGACTGGAAGCGCTGGGCGGCAGCCTCGAGGTCGCCACCGCCGATGTGGTGAATGTGGCACAGATGCGCAAGCTGATCGAGAGGTTGCGCGCGCGCGGTCCTATCGCGGGCGTGATCCATGCCGCAGGCGCGTTGGATGACGCCCCGCTCTTGGGCAAGACACAGGCGCAGGTCGATGCGGTGCTGGCGCCCAAGGTGCACGGCCTGCGGGTGCTGGACCAGTTGCTGCCCGATGGCAGTGTCGATCTGATGGTACTGTTTTCCTCAACCTCCACAGCCACCCGCGCGGCGGGACAGGTGGATTACGTGGCCGCCAATGACTACCTCAATGCCTTCGCCCAAGGGCGGGCAGGTGGCAAAACCCGCGTGGTCGCGGTGAACTGGGGTGTCTGGGCCGATGTCGGCATGGCGGCCGAGGCCGCGGGCCATCAACAACCAGTCGAGGCGCTGCCGCCGCGCGCGCTGGACGCACCGCTGCTGGACCGGATCGAAGTGCTGGAAGGCGAGACGCGGCTGACTGCCACGCTGGAGCCTGCGCGCGACTGGGTGCTGGACCAGCACCGCATGGCCGATGGCACCGCCGTGATGCCCGGCACAGGGATGGTCGAGGCGCTGGCGCAGGCCGCCCATGCGGCGGGTCTGAGCCTGCCCTTTTCTCTGCGCGATCTGTACTTCCTGCGCGCCCTCGACGCGCCAGAGGGCAAAACGCGCCAGATGCGGATCACGCTGGAGCGCGGCACAGACGGTTTTGCCGCGACCCTGCGCAGCGATTGTGTGCTGGGCGGGCGGTCAGGCTGGCAGTTGCATGCCGAAGCGTTGGTGTCCGCCGCCGCAGGCAGCATGGCACCTGTGGATCTCGAGGCGATCTCGGACCGTCTTGGCGCAGTCGAAGAGCGGGGCGGTGCGCACATGCCCACATTGCAGGAGGCGCATCTGCGCTTTGGGCCACAGTGGCATGTGCTGCGCGCGCGCCAGACGGGACAGGGCGAAGGGCTGGCACGGCTCGTGCTGGACAGCCCGTTGGAGACAGGGCAGATCCTGCACCCCGGCCTGATGGATCTGGCAACGGGCTGGGCAATCGGACTAGCCCCGGACTATGACGGCAGCGATCTTTGGGTGCCCATGTCCTACGGCGCGATCACGGTTCATGCGGCCCTGCCGTCCGAGATCTATGCATGGGTCCGACTGCGCAGCTCCAGCGCGGAGGAAGCGCGGTTTGATGTGACAATCTGTGACGCGGCGGGTGCGGTGCTGGTGGCGGTTGCGGATTTCGCGATGTCGCGGCTCAAGGGCGGGTTTGCCGCGCAGGCCGCGCCGCTGGGCGCCTCCGAGGTCAGCTTTAACGATGATCCCGCCCCGCAGGAGCGCCAGCAGACCGAGGCGGAGGAACGTCTGTCCTATCTGGTTAGCCAGGGCATCACCGCTGCCGAGGGCCCGCAGGCGCTGGCACGCGCGCTGGCGCTGGAGGCGCCGCAGGTCTATGTCTCGTCCCTGCCGCTGGAGGCGCTGGTGGCGCAGGCCGATGTGCCCCCGCGCGAAGTGGCAAAAGGCCAGAGTTTCGAGCGGGCGGATCTGGAGGGGTTTGTTGCGCCTGAAGGCCGCGTGCAGGTGAAGCTGGCGGAAATGTGGTCCACTTTGCTGGGCGTGTCGCCCGTGGGCGCGGATGACAGTTTCTTTGATTTGGGCGGTCACTCCCTGATCGCGGTGCGCCTGTTTGCCTCTGTGAAACGCGAGTTCGGTGTGGAATTCCCGATTTCTGTCTTGTTTGAGGCGCCGACCATCGCGCAGATCGCCGCGCGCATCACCGCACACACGGGCGAAAGTACCGCGCCCGAGGCCGCAGAGGCCACGCGCCCGCGTTTCGTGCATCTTGTGCCGCTCAACGGGGTAACACCGGCCAAGGCCGCGCCATTGTTCGTGGTGGCGGGGATGTTCGGTAACGTGCTGAACCTGCGCCATCTGGCGATGCAATTCGCAGGCAACCGTGCGGTCTACGGTCTTCAGGCGCGCGGGCTGATCGGGGAGAGCGCCCCGCATGAGACGGTCGAGGAAGCAGCCGCCGACTACATCGCCGAGCTGCGGCAGGTGCAGCCCAAGGGCCCCTATCTGTTGTCCGGCTTTTCGGGCGGCGGCATTACCGCCTATGAGATGGCGCGCCAACTGCGCGCGGCAGGCGAGGATGTGGCGGTGCTGGCACTGCTGGATACGCCATTGCCCGTGCGGCCAAGCCTCAGCAAACCCGACAAGGCGCTGATCAAGCTGGCCGAGCTGCGCGAGAAGGGTCCGGCCTATCTGCTGGAATGGGCGCGCAACCGGATCGCATGGGAAAAGACCAAGCGGCAGGGCAAGACGGATCAGAGCCAGGCCGCGCAGTTCAACAACACGCGGATCGAGGCCGCCTTTCTGCGCGCGGTCGCTCGCTATCAAACGCCTGAGTGGGACGGCCCGATGCTGCTGCTGCGCCCGGTGCTGGACCGTAAATACAAGGTGACCAAGGGAAACTGGGTCAGTTCTGCACGTGAGTATGTCTTTGCCGACAATGACTGGGCGCGCTATGCGCGCCGCGTGCAGGTGATCGAGGTCCCGGGCGACCATGACAGCATGGTGCTGTCGCCCAACGTCGTCGTCATGGCCGCCGAGCTGCGCGAGGTCATCAACGAGGCACTGGCCGGCGACGCCCCGCGCCAAGCCACGGCGGCGGAGTAAGCCCATGTCCAGACCTGCCGTCCTTTGCATCCTGTTGAACTTTCGCACGCCCGCCATGACCCTGCGCGCGGCCGAGGCGGCGCTGGCCGATCTGCACGGGTCGGGGGGCGAGCTGGTGATTGTGGATAATGCGTCTGGCGATGGCTCGTACGAGATGATCGCGCGGGAGGTTGCCGCCCGCGGCTGGGGCGAGGGCGGTCTGGTGCGCGTCATCGCCTCGCCTGTGAACGGCGGGTTCGGCGCGGGCAACAACATCGGCCTGCGCATGGGCATGAGCGATGGGCGCAAGGCGGATTATTTCTATATTCTGAATTCCGATGCCTTTCCTGACGCGGGCTGTGTCGCGGCCCTGCTGGACCATCTGGAAAGCCATCCGCGCGCAGGCATCGCCTGTAGCCACGTCAGGGGTGAGGACGGTGTGGTCCACACAACTGCTTTCCGCTTTCCCAGCATCGCCGGTGAATTTGTGGATGCCGCCCGCCTGGGCGTGATCGAGCGGCTGTTGCCCGACGCCTCCGTGCCGATGCCGCAGCCGCAGACCACCCAAAAAGTGGATTGGAGTGCAGGGGCCAGCATGATGCTGCGCGCCGACATGCTGCGCGAGATCGGCACGTTCGATGAGACGTTTTTCCTCTACTTCGAGGAAACCGATCTGTGCCTGCGCGCCGCGCGCGCCGGTTGGAGCTGCTGGTACATTCCCGACAGCCGCGTTGTGCACATCGGCTCAGTCTCTACGGGGATGAAGACCAAGCGCCGGATGCCGTCCTACTGGTACGACTCGCGGCGTCACTATTTCATCAAAAACCACGGGCGCGCTTATGCTGCGCTCGCGCTGCTGGCCCATCTGGCGGGGGGTGTGCTGCACCGTTTGCGCATGGGTCTTGCCGGGCGAAGGCCGCAGGATCCCAACTGGTTCCTGCGGGATCTGCTTGCCCATGCCACCACCCCTTACCGTCTGTCCCCGGAGGACCGCTCATGACTGCCCCGCTCAACAACGTCGCATTTTCCTGTGTCATCCTCGGAGATGAATCACTGACAATCGCCTGTGCGGATATGATCGTGTCGGGTGGGCACCGCGTTGTCGCGGTGGTGAGCACGGATGCGGATGTGCAGGCCTGGGCGCAGGCACAGGGGGTGGCTGTCTATAGCCGTCCCGCCGATCTGGCCGGTGCGGATCTGCCCACCTTTGACTGGCTACTGAGCATTGCAAACCTGCGCATCATCCCGGAGGCGGTTCTGGCCCTGCCCACCAAAGGCGCTGTTAACTTCCATGACGGGCCGCTGCCGCGCTATGCGGGCCTGAACACGCCCGCATGGGCGATCATCAACGGCGAGGCGCAGCATGGCGTCAGCTGGCACATGATCGAGGGCGGTGTGGATGAAGGCGATCTGCTGGCGCAGGAGCTGATAGAGATTGCGGCGGACGAGACGGCCTTCAGCCTCAATTCCAAATGCTACGCCGCAGGGATGGAGAGCTTTGGCCGCGTGCTGGCGCAGCTGGAGCGTGGCGCGCCCGAGCGGACGCCGCAGGACCTGAGCCAGCGCAGCTATTTCGCGCGTGATGCGCGGCCTGCGGTGTTGGGGATGATTGATTTCAGCCAGACAACGGCGCAGATCACGGCGCTGATGCGGGGCTTGGATTTCGGGGGTTACTGGAACCCGCTGGGCATGGCCAAGGTTGCAGCGGCGGGTTCGGTCTGGGTCATTTCGCGTGCCACGCCTGCAACAGGCGAAGGAGTGTCCGGCATAGTGCTGGAGGCATCGGGCGATGCGCTGGTAGTTGCCACCGCCGATGGCGCAGTGCAGCTGGAGGGGCTTCTGGCGCTGGGTGGATCTGGCGCTCTGCCCGCAGTTGGCACGGTTCTGGACGCAGTGGATGATGCGCTGCGGGCGGCACAGGACCGTTTGCTGGCGGATGAGGCGTATTGGCGCGGACGCCTGTCTGCGATGGAGGCGCTGCCGGTGCCAATGGCAGGTGGCATGCCTTCCGGCGTTTGGACGCAGCGCGATGTGCCGTTGCCGCAAGGGGTGGCGCATGACACCGCTGTGCAGTTTGTGCTGCAGGCCAGCACCGAAGGCGCAGGGCAGGCGGGCGCTGTCGGTCATGCGGTGGTCCCTGCTGCCAACGGGTTTGCGGCCTCTTGGGTGCCACTGCACAGTGAGAAACCTCTGGCATCCCAACTGGAGCGTATTGCCGCGACAGGGGGCTTTCCCACTGATTTGCCATTGCGCGATCCGGCGATCACCGTACAGACGCCAGCTGTCATGATTGCGGATGCGCCCGTTGCGGGCAGCGCGCTGACCTATGTGATCGGCGCGGACCAGATCGGACTGCATGGCGACAGTGGCATGCTGTCAGACGCTGCAATGGACATGCTGGCTGCCCGTCTGTCCCACGTGCTGGACGGCGGCACCGGCCTGCCTGCGTCGGAGCGCGCGCAGATGCTGGAGACATGGAACGCAACACAGGCTGATTACACCGCAACGCCGATCCACTCTGCGTTCGAGGCGCAGGTGGAGTCGACACCGGACGCCACGGCATTGGTTTTCGAGGATCAGGTGCTAACCTACAGCGCGCTCAATGCGGCGGCCAACAGGCTGGCGCACCGGCTGATCGCGCAGGGCGTGACCAAGGGTACGCCCGTAGGGCTGGCCACCACGCGCGGGGTTGACCTGCTGGTATCCGCGCTGGGGATTTTGAAGGCGGGCGGTGCCTATGTGCCGCTGGACCCTGCCTATCCGGCGGACCGCATCAGACATTACATCGCCGACAGCGGTGCGCCGGTGATCGTGACGCAGTCTGCGCTGGCAGATGATCTGCCGCGCGGGGATGCCACGCTGGTGGTGCTTGATACGGATGCGGAGCTGACCCGCCAGCCCGACACCAACCCAGACGCAGGAGTGGACGCCGATACGCTGGCCTATCTGATCTATACTTCCGGCTCTACCGGCACGCCCAAGGGCGTGATGGTGCGCCATGGCAATGTAGCGAATTTCTTTGCGGGCATGGACGCGCGGATCAGCCGGAAGGATGGCGATGCGTGGCTGGCCGTCACCAGCCTGTCGTTCGATATCTCGGTGCTGGAGCTGTTCTGGACTCTTTCGCGCGGATTGAAACTGGTGTTGGCGGGGGACGACAGCCGAACAGAGCTGTCCAAAGGCCCGATTGCGATATCCGACCGCAAGATCGACTTCAGCCTGTACTATTGGGGCAACGATGGCGGCGTGGGGCGGGAAAAATACCGCCTGCTGCTGGAAGGCGCGAAATTTGCCGATGACCATGGCTTCAACGCCGTCTGGACGCCGGAACGGCATTTCCACGCGTTCGGCGGCCCTTATCCGAACCCGTCGGTGACGGGTGCTGCTGTGGCGGCGGTAACCAAAAACCTCGCCGTGCGCGCAGGCTCCTGCGTCGCACCTCTACACCATCCCGCCCGTATCGCCGAGGAATGGGCCGTGATCGACAACCTCACCAACGGGCGCGTGGGTCTTGCGATTGCCAGCGGCTGGCAGCCTGATGATTTCGTGCTGCGCCCTGAAAACACGCCGCCAAACAACAAGCCCGCCATGTTCAAGACCATCGACCAATTACGCGCGCTCTGGCGCGGCGATGCGGTGGATTTCCCGACTGTGGATGGCGGCACCTTCGGCGTTGTCACACAGCCGCGCCCCGTGTCACGCGAATTGCCCGTGTGGGTGACTACGGCGGGCAACCCCGAGACATGGCGCGAGGCGGGGGCCATCGGGGCCAATGTGCTGACACACCTGCTGGGCCAGTCCGTGGAAGAGGTCGCGGGCAAGATCAAGCTCTACCACGCAGCCTTGCGCGAGGCGGGCCATGATCCAGCGGATTTCAAGGTGACGCTGATGCTGCACACTTATCTGTCGGACAGCCGCGACCACGCCGAAGAGGTCGCGCGCGGCCCGATGAAGGACTATCTGCGCTCTGCCGCCGGGCTGATCAAGCAATACGCTTGGGCCTTCCCTGCGTTCAAAAAGCCCAAAGGTGTCAACACTCCGTTCGAGATGGACCTGGGCGGCCTGGACGATGAGGAAATGGAAGCGATCCTCGAATTCGCCTTCCAGCGTTACTTCAATGACAGCGGACTGTTCGGCACGGTCGAGGACGCTGTGGCGCGCACCGAGGAGCTGAAGCGGATCGGCGTGAACGAGATCGCCTGTCTGGTGGATTACGGGATCGAGGCGGATACCGTGCTGGAAAGCCTCCAACCGCTTGCGCAAGTGCTGGCCCGCGTCAATGCAGGGTCGACGCTGGCGGCGGATGATTTCTCGCTCGCGGCACAGTTTATGCGCCACAGGGTGAGCCATCTGCAATGCACACCGTCGATGGCGCAGATGCTGGTGATGAATGACGAGACGCGCCATGCGCTGTCGGGTCTGCGAGAGTTGATGGTGGGCGGCGAGGCGCTGCCCGGTGCGCTGGCTGCGCAGTTGATCAAGGCCTGCGCAGGGCAGGTGCAGAACATGTATGGCCCGACCGAAACAACGATCTGGTCCACCACGCAGGTGATCACACAAGCCGAGACCACGGCCCCAATCGGCACGCCCATCGCGAACACTCAGGTTTATGTGCTGGATGATGCGCTGTCCCCACGCCCTGTGGGCGTGGCGGGCGAGCTGTATATCGCAGGTGATGGCGTTGCCGCAGGCTATCACAACCGCGCGGAGATGACGGCAGAGCGGTTTGTGGACAACCCGTTCGGTGCGGGCAAGATGTACCGCACGGGCGATCTGGCGCAGTGGCGCGCAGATGGCACCTTGGGCTTTATGGGCCGTGCAGATGATCAGGTCAAAATCCGTGGTCACCGGATTGAGCTGGGCGAGATTGAGAGCGCGTTGGCGGCACAGCCCGGTATCACGCAGGCTGTTGTCGTTGCACGAGAGGCCGCAGGGGGTGCGCAGCTGGTGGGCTACGTCACCGGCAGCGGCGTGGACGAGGACGCGCTACGCCGTGCGCTGGGGGCCACATTGCCCGATATCATGGTGCCTTCGCGGATAGTGGAAGTGGCGCGCATGCCCTTGACCCCCAACAAGAAGATCGACCGCAAAGCCTTGCCGTCCCCTGCCGCCAAAGCCGCAGCTGTGCAGGATGTGCCGGTTGCGCAGGGCACGCAGGCCGCGATTGCGCAAGTCTGGTCGGCGATCCTCGGTGTGGGAAACATCCGTCCATCGGACAACTTCTTTGCGTTGGGCGGGCATTCCTTGCTGGCGGTGCAGGCGCACCGCGACATCAAGGCGGCGCTGGGCACCACGTCATTGGGAATCACGGACATCTTCCGGTTCCCCACGCTGGAAGGGCTGGCGGCCCATCTGGACAAGGGTAAGGCGCCTGCACCCGCGTCCGCATTACCGGCCGTGGATACCCCGGCCAAGGCCGAGACAATATCAAAGCGCCGTGCCATGCGTGCGGGGCGGGCGAAGGCGGACTCGTGAGGATTGACCCTGCGCTGGTCACGGCGCTGGCCAGTTCCGTGCTGCCTGCGGGGGTGGCCGTTGCGGCCCGCGATCCGCGGCGGATGCCGGCTGCGGCGGATCCTCATGAGGCCCTGTCATTGCATAACGCCGTGCCCAGCCGTCTGGCTGAGTTTCACGCGGGGCGCGCCGCAGCACGTGGAGCGATGGCAGAGTTGGGTCACCCTTCGCGGCCTGTGCTGGTCGGTGCGGACCGCGCGCCGGTCTGGCCTGACGGCCTGACGGGCAGCATCTCGCACACGGCAAATGCCTGCGTGGCGGCAGTGGGCTTGCGCCGCGACTGGGCTGGTATCGGGGTGGATCTGGAAGACGCGACGCCGCTGGATGCGCTGCTGGTGGCCGAGGTCTGCACCCGCGCTGAGCGGATCTGGTTGGGCGCCCAGCCCTCGGCCGAGCGCGGTCTGATGGCCAAACTGATCTTTTCCGCCAAGGAAGCGGCCTATAAGGCGCAATATCCGCTCAGCGGCCAGTTGTTCGGGTTCGATGTGCTGGAGCTGTCGATTGACCGCGAGGCGTGCAGTTTTAACGCGTCTTTCCTGTCTGCGCAGGGGACGTTTGCCAAAGGCGCGGTTCTTGCCGGTTCCTATGTTCATGCGGCAGGTTTGCTTGTCACCGGCGTGACCGTCGGGCACTCTGCGCTGGTGGAGATGTCGCGGGAATGAAGGAGCGATGGAACGGATGATGTCACGTCGGGTCATGATCGGAATGGCGGCAGCGGGGCTTGCGGCGGCAACCGGGATTTTTGCTCTGCGCGAAGGCAGGAGACGGCGGGATCTGGGTGCTGCGCGAACCCTTTTAGAGTTGCCCGTTGCGGCGCCGGAAGGACCGCTCAAGGTATTTCATCTGGGCCATTCGCTGGTCGGACGCGACATGCCCGCGATGTTGGCGCAGTTGGCGCCGCAGGGCCATGACCACGCCAGCCAACTCGGCTGGGGCACGCCACTGCGCGCCCATTGGGAGCCCGACGTGGCGATCAACGGGTTCGACACCGAAAACGATCACCCGAAATTCAGTGAGGCGCGCGCGGCACTTGAGGGGGGCGCGTTCGATGCGCTCGTCTTGACCGAGATGGTCGAGCTGAAGGATGCGATCCGCTATCACGGCAGTGCCGCCTATCTGGCGGATTGGGTGGCGCTGGCCCATGGCGCACGGCCCGACATGCGGATCTATCTCTACGAGACGTGGCACAACACTGATGATCCCGCCGGGTGGCTTTCGCGGATTGATATGGATTATGATGCGCTCTGGCTGGACAGTCTGTTGTTACCTGCGGTGGCGCAGACGGGTGTGCCAGTGCATGTGATCCCTGCGGGGCAGGTGCTGGCGGCCTTTGTGCGCGCGGTTGAGGCACAGGGCGGCGTGGGCAACATTGCGGGCCGCGATGCGCTGATGGCCCGCACGCCCGAGGGCGCTGTGGACACCATCCACCTCAGCGATCTGGGTGCCTATCTGGTTGCCCTCACGCATTTCGCCACGCTTTACAAGCGTACTCCGGTAGGGCTGCCGCTGGCGTTGATGCGCGCGGACGGCACGGCGGCGGACGCGCCGGATACTGCCGCAGGGTTGCTGATGCAGCAGACAGTGCGTGATGTGGTGCGCCGCGCGCGCTACAGCGGGGTGGGCGCATGAGCGATCTGGCCAGCGCGGTGTTTTCCGTGGTCATGGTGGGCCACAGCCTCTTTGGCGCCACAGGGCCGGATATGCTGGAGGCGGCGCTGTCTGCCACCAGCAGCAGCGTGGAGGTGCGCGCACAGATCACCAACGGCGCGCCGCTCAAATACAACTGGGATCGCTCGCGCGATGCCGAAGGCATTGACGCGCGCGCGGTGTTGCCACAAGGCACAACGACTGACCTGATCCTGACCGAGGCGATCCCGCTGGCCAACCACCTGAAATGGAGCGAGACGGGCGTTTACGCGCAAGCCTTTGCGGGGCTCGCGCTCAGCGGGCGGTCGGATGCGCGGGTCTTTGTGCAAGAGACGTGGCACAGCCTGAAAAGCGGCACCGGCGAAGCGATTGAATATGACGACAAGGCCGCGACCCCGTGGCGCGTCCGGCTGCAAGAGGATCTGGCGGATTGGGAGGGCATCGTTGCGCTCTTGCGCTCCGGCGTTCCTGACGGCGAAGCGCGTGTCCAACTGATCCCTGCGGGTCAGGCGCTGGCCCATCTAGATGATGCGATTGCCGCTGGCACGGTGCCGGGATTGGTCACCATCAGCGATGTCTTCGACGATGATATCCACCTCAATGTCACCGGCCACTACTTTGTTTCCATGGTGCAATATGCCGTTCTGACGGGCGCGAGCCCTGAAGGGTTGCCGCATGCGGTAAAGGACCGCTATGGCAAGGCGTTCGATGGTCCCGATGCCGCTCTGGCCGCTGGGCTGCAACGCGTCGCGCGCGAGGCGGTAGAGGCCTACCAAGGTGGCAAGATTGCAGCGGCACCTGCGCAAAAGGCAGAAGCTACCACCGCGCCGCGTGCGCCACCAACCGCTGTGGCTGTTTCCCAGCAGCCAGTGGAGCAGCCTGCTGCCGTTGCTGGCGCTGGCGCGCTGGCTGTCGGGCTGGCACCGGTCACAGACTGGTCCGCACAGCAACCGTTTCTGGATGTGATGAAAACAGCACGGCCATGGCTCGGCCATGTGTCAGGCCGATATGGCGGGATTGAATATGAGACACTGGTCAAGGATGGCCACATTGACGCGGAGGGTTCGGTGCGCAGCCTGCCGCGGGCGGCAGGATCGGTGGGCACGATGATCCTCACAGACCTGCCCGAGGCGGCGGCGCCGTCGCTGGAGGGCCGCTATGTGCTACGCTTTGACGGGTCGGGCGTGGTGGAGCCTATGGGCCGTGCCAGCAATATCCGCTATGGGCGGGGCGAGGTTCAGTTTGACTATTCTCCGGGTCCGGGCGGTGTGGAAATTCGCATCCAGCGCACCAGTCAAGCCGATCCCGTGCGCAACATTACCGTGGTGCGGCAGGACCGTCTGGCGCTGTGGGAGGACGGGGCGGTGTTCAACCCCGACTTCACCGCGCGGCTGGCCGCGTTCGACACGCTTCGGTTCATGGACTGGATGGAGACGAACAATTCAGACCAAAGCCGTTGGGAGGACCGTCCGCAGGTGGGGGACGCCAGCTGGGCGCATCATGGGGTGCCGCTGGAGGTGATGCTGGCGCTGGCGAACGCTCTGGGCAAGGACATCTGGGTAAACATGCCACATCTGGCGGATGATGCCTATGTCCGCGCTTTTGCGCAGTTGGTGAAGGCGGGGCTGGATCCGGCGCTGAGGATCTATGTGGAATACTCCAACGAGGTCTGGAATTTCCAGTTTGAACAAAGCCGCTGGGCCGAGGCACAGGCGCAAGCGCGCTGGGGACAGAAGGAAGTCGGCACACAGTTCTACGCCCTGCGCGCGGCAGAAGTGGCGCGGATCTGGTCGGAGGTTTTCACGGACGCGCCGGAGCAGTTGGTGAACGTGATCTCCAGCCAGACGGGCTGGCTTGGGTTGGAGGAGAATATCCTGAACGCGCCGCTGGTGGTGGCCGAGGGCGCGCCACGGCCAGCGGAGGCTTTCGATGCCTATGCGGTCACTGGTTATTTCGGTGGTATCCTCGGGCTGGAGGCGCGCAGCGCGCAGGTCAACGGCTGGCTGGACGAAAGCCTTGCGCGCGCCGAAGAGGCCGCAACGGCGCAGGGGCTGAACGGCGCTGCGCGCGCGCAGGCGGTGAATGCTTCGCAATATGATTACGCCACGGCTGTGGCGGCGCAGGAGCTGACGGACGGCTCGGTCAGTGGTCAGAACGTGGATACGGTCAGTGATCTGCGCACCCGCGTCTGGCCCTATCATGCGCGGGTGGCGCAAGCGGCGGGGCTGGATCTGGTCATGTACGAGGGCGGCAGCCATATCGTCGGCATCGGCGCGCAAGTGGATGACACACGGTTGACCGATTTTTTCCAGCATTTCAATTATACACCCCAGATGGGCGTGCTCTACACCGCGCTGCTGGAGGGCTGGGCCGAAGCGGGGGGGACGCTGTTCAACGCCTATGCAGATATTTATGTGCCCACGAAATGGGGCAGCTGGGGCGCGCTGCGGCATCTGGATGACGACAATCCGCGCTGGGATGCGCTGGTGGCGGGACGATGAGCACGGCGTGCAGCGTCCTGATCCCCGCCCACAACGAGGCGGGCTATATCGGGCCATGTCTGGAGGCGCTGCTGGCGAGTGATCCTGTGGATGCGGCGATCGAGGTGATCGTGATGGCCAATGGCTGTAGTGATGACACGGTCGCTCTGGCACAGGCGTTCGAGGGACGGTTTGACGCTAAAGGCTGGCCGCTGACGGTTCTGGATCTGCCGCAGGGGGGCAAGATGGGTGCGCTGAACGCGGGCGATGCGGTGGCCCGGCATGGCGCACGGATTTATGTTGATGCGGATGTGGCCGTATCGCCGCCGCTGATGGCGCAACTGGCGGTGGTGCTGGATGATGATGCGCCACGCTATGCCAGCGGCGGACCCGTCGTGCGTGCGGCGGGTAGCGCGTTTACGCGCGCCTATGCGCGGTTCTGGGCAAGCCTGCCGTTTGTTACCCACGGGGTGCCGGGGTTTGGCGTCTTTGCGGTCAATGCGGCGGCACGGGCGCGGTGGGGCGCGTTTCCCGA
>TARA_R110002020_G_scaffold474773_2_pt1 | contig 33634 bp, 50 predicted proteins | sample TARA_R110002020 | Tara Oceans TARA_R110002020 (sample SAMEA4396489) | marine metagenome | biome: Westerlies Biome; feature: [MES] marine water layer (ENVO:01000295) within the mesopelagic zone...; material: water (ENVO:00002006), including particulate matter (ENVO:01000060) such... | reverse complement strand
CTGATTGGGGGTTTTTCGAATTTGGCGGAGACGGAGAGATTCGAAACCTCTGTATGTGTCACCTACTGCGGTCACTAAAATATTGAGTCCTTACAAATCAACGGTTACAAGCAATACTCTACCTATCATGTGCGTTAAATAGCAGCCCATGCCCAGCCCACGCGTCTATCCAAAATTTTCCAAGAATGTACGGTAAAGAATGATTGTGTCTAATTCTCAGATATTTCACATGGTCAAATAAAAAGGTAATAAAGGTAATAATTATTATATATTCTTTTGTATTCCTTTATCTGTAAGGCTTACAGGGATTTTTTAAAAGGTAATAAAAAGGTAATCTACAAGTAAAAAGTTACTTCTATTAAAAGTAATATACACCATTATATAAACACTTGATTTAATTATAATTTATAATTTATTACCTTTTTAATTACCTCTTATTACCTTTTAGAGGTAATAATATTTAATATATAAATCAAATACTTATATCCGTTATTACCGATTATTACCTTTATTACCTTTTCTTTTTGTCGTCCTCATATTTAAGCGCTCCAAAATCGCTGCATAATGCGCATCAAACTGCATCATATTGCATCACACCCTTACACTGACACCGTACAGCTACGGGAATTCTGGGAGCATTTTGATGCATTAAAATAAAGGCATTTAGTATAAGAAACTCGGGCGGGAGGGAGCGATTTTTGCCATGGTCAAGTGACAAAAAAAGGCCACTCATTTTGAGTGGCCTTCTAATTTAAAAAATAAATTTATTCTTGAGATTTAGTCAGCTCGTATTCGTTGAATGAAATAATTTCCTCGCCTACTTGGTCATTGATGTCGAGCAACATGTTTTGTAATGTTAGGATCTCGTGATAGTAGAATACTTCTGCAGCTTTCTTAGTATCCCCAAACCCACCTGCATTGTTCGGTACCACTCCCATAAGTTGAGGCGGTACTCGATGACCGGCTAAAGTATCATCGCGAGATGCAATCTTAATGTTAGCAAACTCGTCTTTTGCAGCGACCTCTGCTAGTGGAATTACTTTCACACCATCAGGTTTACCATTTGGCGTATACATGAATAAGTTCTTAAAGTTACCAGCCCCTTTAGATTCTCGTACGGCATCTTCTAAGTCGTCGACATCCTCTTGTGTCGATAGCGGATCTGATACATGCAAGATGTAACCGGCATGAGCGCCGTTCTTATAATAGCGCCGACGGAATAAAGTAGCTGCTTCATTGAGTGTGATAGCATTCACGCTACTCAGATAGTCTGGTACACCGTACATCTCTTGATTGATATCCGGATTATATAAGTGGATGATCTGCTCGTTATACTCGATTGCAGCGCCCTGTCGATAATCAACATGATAGTAGCTATCGCCTTGGATTGCCTTTCTTGTATTACGTGCAAGCTTTGGTCTTAACTCTAATATGCCCCCAAGCCTGTTACGTACAACTTGTACATAAGCATTATCAAATACCAGCAAATTGATCACTAGACTAATGAAAGCTTTTCGGCTTAGCTTTGGATGTGGTTTATATAAGCTAACCAACACATTACGCTTTGTGATCAATGCGCTAGTATGATGACTGGTCGCATGATATAGCTTGGCCACCGCATCAATATCATAAGGATATTCGTAGTGATTTTGGTACATCGGGCAAAATTCGTACTCAAACATGCTGCGACCATCAAGTACTGGTTCAGGGTCACCAAAGCTGTGCATAATTATCTTTTTGCCAGAGCTGGCCTTTTCATCTGTGTCTGTCATCTATGTACCCTTATTCGTGATTTGGTGACGCCGTCATTGATTTGGTCGGTACTAGCGAGTGGTGCTTTCTCGAGCGCATTCATGATTGCCCAAGCAACATCACTATGACCCACCTCTTTACTCCGGCTACTGACAAACGTCATCTGTCGTTGGCTGCCAGTCAGTGCTTGTTTAATAGCAATAAAGGCTTTAGCAATATCAATACTGCCGGCATCGAAGTGTAATTTACGTCTGGTAAAAAGCTCTTTGGCTCTCAGAGCCATACGCGTTTTGCTTTCCACGCTATAGTTGATCGCAGTGTAATTTGGGAAGAATTTCTTGACGTGTTCAGCAACTGATATACCTGCACCTGTTGTATCTATACCTAAAAATTCGACATCGTAGCGTTCACAAACTTTTTTAATGTGCTGCGCTTGGACGTGCGGCGGCATGTGATCTAGATGGAGACGCTCAAGCACCCGGTATGGCTGCCCTTCCTTCTCTGGTGGCGCGATGACGGCTAATGCAGGTTTGTCACCGGTAAAGCTCGGGTCGTATCCTACCCAGACAGGTTTAGCAAATTTCTTGCTACCCATTGGCGTAAAGTCATCCCAGATCTGCCAGCTATCGACCATGTTCGGCTGCAGCACTGCCAAAGGAAAATAACTATTACTATCATCTAAAAAGACACACATGAACAAGTTTGCAAAGCGTTCAGGTGTGTACTCTAATAGCAGTTGCTCTATATCAAGTTTGTCGAACCCGCCTTTTATTGCGTCTTTAATGGTGACGATTAAACGCCATTTACCATCGTCACAGTAACGGCCAGACTTTAATGCCCTGTGTGAGGTGTCAATATCTTTTTTATTGATACCATCGTTACCTGTCCAGAAAGCATATGCCTCGTGTAATACACTGCTTGGCGTAGACAAGTAGACTTGTTGAAAATGACTTTGCGATGCCATGCCTGATGCGACAGCACGAAACTCTTTAAATTTGCGAATCCAAAAAAACTCGTCCATGATCACATCGCCATGACGACCTTGAGCCGTCAATGCGTTAGTACCCATGTAGTACAGACTAACTTGCGTATTGTCTTCCAACGATAATACGATTGGCTCGCCACCAATATTTCTGCCTAGCACCTCAAACACGAACGATTTGATGTACTCGATAAATTGATAAGCCTGCGCCTTACTCGCTGATAGAAAGATCTTATTTTTTTTAGTGCGCAGAGCGTTAATCAAAGCCCACAGTGCAATGACGTATGTAGCACCAATCTGCCGCGACTTCAGCATCATAAAAATACGCGCAGCACGATGCTTTTTGCTGCCGTTTAATATTTCGACCCATCGCTTTTGGAACGCGTAAGGCTCAAGCATCAAGTTGAACGCTTCTTCTAGCGCGTCAATGTCCTCTTCTGTGAATAGATTTCTAACAGCTGGTTTACGATCTTCTTTGTATCGCTTAGAGAGTTTTGGATTAAGTGTTGCGCCGTTACCACCTTCGTTATAGCGCTTGATTCTTGCCATGCGCTCTAGTTGCTGGGTGTAAAAATCAAACTCTTTATATTCGGCATTGCTTTTATTTTTCATACCAATCAGCGCAAGCATCCTTGCTTGCATCGCCGACGTGATATTTTCAAAAACACTCCCGCGCTCCCACTTATCACGCTTTTTCCAACTGGCGACAGTCGGGCGCTTTTCATCTAGCTCTTTTGATATTTGAGTGACGCTCAAGCCTTGCGCATACAGCAACCGCGCACGCTCGCGGTTTGCTTCTGTGTTCACATTTGGATTGTTAGATGTGTCATTAGTCATAGGGCTATAGCTTATAGCGCGCAACCCTTACAACCACGTCGTTTGTAACCGCAAAGCCGTTTTACGGTTATCAATCAGTTGCCCCTAAACCCCTTTAACCGACACACTAAAGCCTATTCAAAACTTACCAAACATTAATAACTGAGATGGATTATGACTGACCCTGTATTGCCCGGTAAACGAGTTGTAAAGCGCTTTCGCGTCGCCCGTGAGGGGCAAACTGTTGATGGTCGATCTTTATCTCAACAGCAAATTATTGATATGTCTGAGACGTATGATCCGGTTGAATATACGGCTCGTATTAACTGTGAGCACATGAGTGGTCGATGGTCTGGTCTCAACAGCAATTACGATGTAGGTGCATTGGGTGACATCATTAAAGTTGATCATCAAATGGAAACGTTTAAACAAAATGGCGTTGATGTGCAGCTAATGTGTCTGTATGCGACGTTATCTGTACTACCGGATTTGGTTGAGGCAAACAAGCAAGGTAAAAAGATTTTTACATCTATTGAGTTTTATCCGAAGTTTGCAGATACAGACCGCGCTTATTTAGTCGGTCTGGCTGTCACCGATCAACCTGCTTCTCGTGGCATCGAACCTCTTAAATTTAACCGTAATGCCGATGCACTTTGCACCGACCCTAATGACCAAGAGCTTATTCTTATGACTAAAGATAAATCAAATCCAGCAGCAGATAACGCTACTACCGAAGATCAACCAAAGCAGCAGCCTGAAAATACTCAAGATCTTAATAACCAAGCTGAAGGTGATGGTTTTTTGCAAAAGCTATCCACTATGTTTGCATCGAAAAAATCAGGTATGAGCACACAAGAGCAAGATTTGGTACTGCAGTCATTTAAAACGCTCAATGAAAAAACAGATGACGTTGCTAAAGAAAACGAAGGTTTGCAAACAGAATTGTCTGAGTTGAAGACTGAATTTGAAGAATTGAAAACCCAACTCTCCATTCAACCAGCTACCAATCTAACGAATACACCTCTTACTACTGGTGGCGGTGCCCAACTAACAGAGTATTAATATAGTCAGCATCGAATGACGTGCTCTTAGATATTTAGATCTCTTTACCTCCAAGGACTTTTATGTTTACTTTAGATCCGCAAACAGCTTTGCAACTTGAGCAGTACAAACAACAAGTTGCACGCGTCAATGGCGCACAAAACTTCAATGCAGCTTTTAATGTTGCTCCTGCTATTGAACAGAAACTTATCGAAGTCTACCGTCAAATTACCGATTTTCTTGGCAAGATTAATATTCAAGGTGTTAAAAATGCCCATGGCCAAAAACTGGGGCTTGGTGGCAATAAAACAGCGGCTAGTACTACTGACACACGTTCTCAGCCACGCCGTCCTACCGATATCTTTGATCTTGAAGCAGTAGACGATTATCTATGTACGAAGACCAATTCTGATATTGCTTACCTCTACGAAGTTATTGATAACTGGGGGTATCTACCTGATTTTCAGAAAAGACTTGCCAATATTGCCGTCCAAATAGTTGCGGAAGACATGCAACGTATTGGTTTTAACGGTACTCATCGCGCTAAAACATCAAACAAAGACCTATATCCATTATTGCAAGACGTGAATATTGGTTGGCTTGAAAAAATCCGTGCCTACAATCCCGAGCGTCATATCGACGGTATCACCATCGGTGCTGGCCAAGAGTTCAAAAATATGGACGCTTTGGTTGAGATGGCTATCAATGAATTGATAGCAGAGCAACATCGTGGAGCAAGTGGTTTAACTGCGATCACTAGCCGAAATTTGGTTTCTGACAAATACGTCGGACTGCTTAACCAAACACATTCTCCGACAGAGCAAATTGCTGCTAATGCGTTATATCAGAAGAAACAGCTTGGCTCGCTACCAGTAGATACCCCAGCCTTTTTTGTGCCTAACGGTCTTCTTATCACCACTCATGACAACCTGTCTATTTACAAGTTACGTGGATCGCAGCGCCGTCATATTATTGATGAGCCTAACTGGGATCGTACTACTGATTATCAGTCAGTTAATGAGTGCTATGTCGTTGAAGACTATAGCAAAACAGTACTGATCGAAAATATTGTGTTGGAGGGTTAATCATGACAAGTAACTCTTTACGCGATCACTTCACTCGTACTACTGCTGCTAAAAAAGCCAAAGCTGCCAATAATGACCCGCGCTTATCGGTTCAGGTCTTAGGTCGTCGCACTGGTACAACGATGGTCAGCCAATCAACACCAGTTTCTGACGCGCCATCAGAAAACAATGCCGACACAGCGCCTGAAAACGTTGGTGGCATTGCTCTAAAGTTTTGGAACGATGACCAAAATTTATCAGGTATACAATCTATCAGTCATAAGAAAGAGCTAAAGGCTGACCTGCTCCCAAGCTATTTACCTTGGATTGAAGGCACTATCGCTGAAGGCGTTGGCGGTCAAGATGACATGCTCGTCAAGCTGATGGTTTGGTGTTTAGACACTCATGACTTTAAAACAGCCACTGATATTGCTGAGTACGCTTTGCTTAACGATTTCGTTATGCCTGAGCCGTTTACTCGTGATGTGGCCACCGTCTTTGTCGAGCAGCTGTCAGATGAATTGCTAAGCCTTAGAAAAGATACTGATACCGCTATTTACGCTGATTTAATTCAGCGCGCCATCGACAGTACTACCTCCCAAGATATGCCAGACCAAGTCCGCGCTAAGCTTTATCGCGCATTTGGTGACAGCTTAAAAGATGCCAAGCCAGACGAAGCCATTACTGCTTATGAGATTGCAATTAAGCTTGATGACAAAGTTGGCTGCAAAAAAGACCTCGCCCAGCTCACCAAAGCTGGAGAGTAACGTCCCCACCCGGGAAGCGGCTCACTAAGACAATGTTATTTGCTGATCGCATCATACCAACGTCAAAGTGACTACCGCTTTTCTTTTAATTGCTGCAGGTAATGTCATGTTGATCAATCAGCAAGTTCAATCTAAAAACGTCATTAATCCTTACGCGCACCTACCGTCAATCAGTACAGACGATATGGTAGAGCTAATGCGTATCGATAAGACGATTGGCGTTGAGCGCATTGCTGGTTATATCGTCACTGCCTACGATACGGTCAACGGTGAGTTACCTGCCACCCTTTTTAGTCTGCTTACGCTTGAGCGTCACTTATCTACTAAGCGTATCGATAGAGATACCTTTAATCGTGCTTATAAGCGTGCGGTGATGCACGAAGCTGCTGCACTTGCCGCTGATAGTTACGTTGACTATGACACGACAAGTCAAGGCGCCATTAGCGGTGACGCGCAACTGACAAAGTCTGACCGATTGCGCCGCGTTGTCAGTCACAGCATTGCTGACATGACAGGCCGCCGACGTAATCGTGTGAAGCTCTTATGAGCAGCGCTCAATATCAGCGCACAGTACGCGCTACACAAAACGATACGCTTGATGCTATCGCTTACAGAGTCTATGCCAACCGTTCTGTAGAGATGCTGCCAAAACTTATTGAAAGCAATATTTCTCATTCACCCTTTGCCGTGTTGCCGGCTCACGCTCTGATTACTTTACCCGATGACAACACTGCAGCTGCTGCACCATCTATCAAATTATGGGATTAATAAATGAAAAAACCGACTACTAAAAAAGTCTGGCTGATGCGTATAGGTTGTGCGCTTGGATGGCTTGTTGCAATTGCTGTTTGGATGTTTTTGACAATTTCCCATGCCAAAGCTGATACAGCAATATCTGAATCTCTACCCTTCTTAACGCCGTCTATGCTAATCGCAACAGTTATTGGCGCTGTCGGTAGTTTCTTAGCATTTGGCGAAGATAAAAAGTTTCCGCCAAGCGCGGCCAGTCTTGGACATATCCTTTTGGGATTCGGCGCAGGATTATTTTTCACCCGCGGCAGTCTAGAGCTGATGGGCTATATCGATAGCAGTGACGATGTTGTATTGCTCGTGAGCTTTTTATGGGCTGGGATTGGTTACTTTTTCTTGCGCCTGGTCGTAGCAGTTGTCAAGTCTGAACAGATAGCAGAAATACTACCTGCTTGGGCGGCAAGATTATTGGGAGTCAGCAAATGATGGTAATTATTAATGTGTCTGCGATGGTCTTAGCAGCACTTATTTTGTCTTGGATGCTAATGCGTACACGCTGTCACGACAGTGTCGGATGGTGGTTGTTTCGAGTATTAGCATGCTATGCGCTGGTCTGTTTTGTTTACTTGGCTTATGACACCAGCATCATCGGCGACAAACTGCCCGTTCGTTATATGTTTATTCGTGGCGGGTGTTTGGCATTGGTTGCTGCAATGTTTTTGTTATCGCATCTGATCAACAAACACGGTAAAAAACAGAGCGCCCAAGACTTTAATACTCGCTTGAATGATGTGTTTAATAAAGGAGTCTCTGATGACTGATAATCCATTTTTTGATAAAGCTTTTGACCAGCTAATGGTAAATGAAGGTGGCTATATCAATCATCCGCGTGATCCCGGCGGTGAGACGATGTACGGCGTGACCAAACGCGTTGCCATTAAACACGGTTATAAAGGATCTATGCGAGACTTACCCAAATCGTTTGCCAAAGAAGTGGCTAAAAAGTCATATTGGGATGCGGCGCACTGTGACGAATTTGCGCCTGCTGTTGCCGCGCAAGTCTTTGATGCTGCATACAATCATGGTCCTAACCGCGCTATTAAATTCTTACAACAAGCAGCTGGCATTACTGGTCGACAAGTTGATGGCATTGTAGGACCACAAACTATTGGCGCTGTTAATAATATGCCTGCGGACATCGTTGTCTTTAAGTTTCTGGCTAAACGCCTAGATTTTTTTACCCGCCTTGGCACATGGAGCGCTTTTGGTAAAGGCTGGTCACGGCGTATTGTTGAGCAGCTTGAAGCTGCCGCTGCTCAACTAGATTGGACTAAGTAAATGAAATACCTGCAGCAATTAAAGGATGATCTACTAACTAAGTTTGAGTCACAACTGACCGCTGATAAGGTGCACCTTTTTTTAGTGAACGGTGAACTGGCATCCAACGTTGGCGATATCAATTATATCGCAAGAATTTTATTCATTGATTGCCGTGACAATGATCCTTTCAGTTTACTAACCTTTATTCGTAAGTGGTTCCAATCAAGAGGGTATCCGGTACCGGATTTAAATTTTGATAGCGAGATCATAGATGCTGAAACTTATGATCTCACGGTTGATATTGGTCTGGTTGATAAGTTGGTTATTAATGACGAAGGTGATTATCATCTTTGTCCACCTAAGATTTGGTCGGAGACCCTTAGTGACTGGGTAACAAAAGACATAGCTGATGCGGTCGACCAATGAGCGATAACTTTGAAGAACTGGAGCCTTGGCTTGAGCGTATAAGCAAGCAGCTCAACGCACAGCAAAAGACCAGGCTTAATCGTCGGCTGTCTACAAAATTGCGTACAGTCTGGAAACGACGCATCAAAGCTCAAAAAGATCCTGATGGTAAACGGTTTACACCTCGTAAGCGCGATGGCGTTGGCAGTATCAGGCGTGGCGCCATGTTTCAGCGATTGCCTAAAATGCTCAAGACCTCTTACAGCAGTAATCGTGCGAAGATTGGTTTTGCTGGTCGCACAGCTGAAGTTATGGCCGTTCACCAATTTGGTGAAACAATCAAGCCTAACTCTAATTCAAAACCTACTCGCTACCCTGTCCGAGAAACCGTAGGCTTTTCTGATGAGGATAAGCAACTAATTATTAATGAGATAAGAGAATTTTTATTAAATGAGTAACTAATCATGCATGATTTTCGTTGTATTGAGTGTGGGCGTTTATTAGCTCGTATCTCAGGTGAGGCAGTGGTCGCCGTTAAATGTCCACGTTGTAAAAAATTAAACACTACACAGAACGCCAAGAGCGTCTCATTAGAAGACCTTGAGTCTCAAACTAAAAGAGACTCTCATGAGCGATTCCAATGTAGTAAAACCAAGTCTTCAACATAAAGCACCGCTTCCTTTTGTTGGCCAAAAACGATTTTTTTTAAAAGCTTTTCGCAAGGTACTTGATGAGCATATTCCTGATGATGGTGAGGGCTGGACTATCATTGATATATTCGGTGGCAGTGGCTTACTAAGTAATAATGCCAAACATCTAAAACCGGCAGCCACAGTTATTTTCAATGATTTTGATAATTACTCTGAGCGGCTGAAGCACGTTGTTGACAGTAATAAATTACGCCGGCAACTAATGGATGTGCTATCTGATTACCCACGCCAAAAGCTTTTAGATAAAAATGTTAAGCCAAAAGTTATAGACGTGATCAAAAAATTTGAAGGTCACATCGATATGCGAGTGCTGTCAACGTGGTTATTATTTGCAGGTCGTCATGCAAATAACTTAGATGAACTGTATGACAGTCACTTATACAACTCTCTACGCCGTACTGACTTCCCTGCTGTGGATGATTATTTGACCGGTGTAGAGGTTGTTTGCGAGTCATACGACACGCTTCTCCCCCAGTACGCTGATCAACCAAAAACCTTATTGGTTTTTGATCCGCCTTATGTCAATACTCAGCAAGGTGCTTACGCCCAGACAGGCTATTTCGGAATGGTGCAATTTTTGAAGTTGATGCAATATGTTAGACCTCCCTATATATTTTTTAGCAGTACACGCAGCGAGATACTTTCTTATCTGGACTTTGTACAAGAATGTGACCAACGTACTTGGGAGCGAGTCGGCAATTACGAAAAAATTAGTCTCAAAGCTTGTATGAATAAGAACTCATCATACGAAGATCACATGATCTATCGTTTCAGATAACTTAACCGTAAGTCCTATTTGCGGTTAAGCATTAGATGCACTTGGCGTTGCTCCCAAGCAAACTATAGCCATGAACGCAGAAACCCAACGACGCTTACATAATATCGCCACTATTGGCACTGTCACGCATATTGATGCTGACAGTGCTTTAATGCGTCTGGCCGTCGGCGAAAATGAGACTGATTGGGTAGATATTCCTACTATTGCTGCTGGAGCCATCAGTGTCTGGCGATGTCCAAGTGTCGGTGAGCAATACCTGCTTGTCTCGCCAAGCGGTGACTTAGCCAATGCAATCCCGGTGATTAGCTTATACAGCGACCATCACCCAAGCCCAAGCACTGACCCAAATGAGATACGCATCCGTTACAACGACACTGACTTTTGCAGTATTGATGTGGTTAAGAGTCAGCTCACCATACATATCAGTGAAGCCGTTATTAAGTCCAAAACCAGCATTGTATTGGATACACCAAACACGCGTATGACCGGCAGCCTGCAAGTTGATAAAGGCATCTCTGCAAAAGAAGCCATTAAATCAGACGAAGAGGTTTCTGCAAAAGATATCAAGCTAGGCAAACACGGTCATAGAAATGTGAAAAGTGGCTCTGACACATCTGGCGACCCTGTATGAATAATTATGCAACCGGTATGTCTCGCACCAATGGCGAACTATTAAATCAAGACGATCATCTACGTCAATCAATCTATGACATTTTGACCACGCCTTTGGGTACCAGATTGATGCGCCGCGAGTACGGCAGCCTTTTACCTTTTTTAATTGACTCCCCGGCTAACGATGCTACTCGATTGAAACTTATGGCAGCCACAGCAACAGCCCTTATTCGCTGGGAGCCACGCATCAAAGTCAGCAAAGTTAGTCTGTCTTTAATTAATGACGGTATCAACAGCGGTTGGAATACATTGATCGAGATGAGACGCGCTGACAACTCAACACTGACCACGTCATTATCTTTAGTACGAGGGGCAACATGATCAACGTATTTACAGCAATTAATTTGCAAGGCTTACCGCCACCGAACTTAATCAAGCCTATCTCGCCTGAAGCTGAGCTGCTTGAGATCCGCGCTGAATTTGCTGCCAAGTTCCCAGCCAATCATCCAATCCATGCAGCGTTGGCATTAGAGTCAGAGCCGGTTAATAAGATATTAGAAGTGCTGGCTTATCGCTATAGCTTGAAAGTAGCTGAAGTCAATCGTACAGCGCGTAGCTTAATGCTTGCCTATGCTAATGGTGCTGACTTAGATCATGTCGGTATCACTTACTACCGTGTCCAGCGCAAGATTCTACAAGTAGAAGATTTGACGACCAATCCAGTCACACCAGAGATTTTAGAAGACGACGAGTCTTATCGTGACCGCTTAGCACTGTCAGTCGAAGCAGAAACAAAAGCCGGTAGTGCCGGTGCATATTTATTTCATGCCTTATCTGCGAGTGCTCAAGTGTTTAAGGCTACCGTCGATAGCCCAGCGCCTACCGAGGTAGACGTATATTTATCTGGCCAGATTGAGGGTGACGTACTCGAGCAGGCGAATAAAACCGTCGGTATTGAACAAGGCGCTATTAACGATGTTTTGACTGCGCTGACCGCCGATGATGTACGTCCTTTAACTGACTTAGTGCGCGTACATAGTGCTACTGCAAAGTCATATCAGATTGACGCTGTGATTTATATCAAAGCAGGTATCAGTCCACAGCTGATATTACAGCAAGGCTTGGCAGCATTACGCGCTTATCTACGTTCGGAATTTAAACCTGGTCGACGCATTGCTACCAGTCGGATTATTGGTGCGCTCGATGTAAACGGTGTCAGTCGCATTGAATTGATCAGTCCAGCTACTGATGTGTTGGTTGACGTGTCACAGGTGGCACATTGCACAAGCTACGACATCAAGGCGGTAAGCAGCAATGACTGATTTGTCTTTACTGCCAGCTAACAGCAAGCCACTCGAGCGCGAACTTGCAACATTAACAACACGTCTTGAATTGATCGATGTGCCGTTTGATTTGATATGGGATGCAGACAACTGTCCTGATGAATATTTACCGTTTTTGGCTTATGCCTGGTCCGTTGATGAGTGGAATGACGCGTGGAGTATTGAGACACAGCGCAATGTTGTCAAAAACTCAGTCTGGGTACACCAGCGTAAGGGCACTTTAGGCGCTGTCAAGCGTGCACTTGCCGTCATGAATTACGAGACCAGCGTGATTGAGTGGTTTGAAAAGAATCCAAGAGGCACACCGGGTACGTTTAGCATCGAAGTAAATCCGATGAACGGCATTATCACTGATTCAGTACGACAAATCCGTGCGGTCGTTGATGCGGTCAAACGTCTTTCAGCTCATTACGATATTTATTTTGGTACATCTGTCAATGCAACACTCGCCGCTTATGCTGTTCCAGCTGTCGGCGTTGAAATTACTCTCACTAACTAAGGATTTATTATGCCAAATAACCAACAGCCACAAGGCTTAACAAAAACCGTTACTAATCCAGTGTCTGACCGTGGTTCATACCGTATTGACTTTGATGTCCAAGAAGCAGATGGCATTGCAACGGCTAGTCACTTAGCACTGATTATGAATGACGGCGCTGCCCGTACTGATATTGACATCATTTTTAATCCAACCTTACTACGCACACGTTTTGACTCTGTTCATGTCGAAGCTGTAACCAGTACTGCAACGAATTTGAACATTTACACGTTGCTGACTCCTGAGCATTTAGCCGACTACACCAAGGCGCCTAAACGCACTTTAGCTGTTGCTGAAGATACCTCCAAACTGTTTACGATCAAAAAACTGGGTGACGTAATTGTATTTGATGGCGCTGATATTGACCGTATTTTGATGCCAGACGCACCCGAAAATGGCGCTGGCAATGGTGGCCTGCCTCCATTAGATGAGAGTGAAGGTACTGGTTCTGGTACGACCTAATCACTCAAAACAATCTTGATATTGGCAAACCAACTATTGATTAAAGGTTCATCATGACTTACCAGCTCTTACTAACCACGCTTGGACAACAAAAACTTGCCTCTGCAGCATCTGCTGGCGGTCAGCCAGTACACATTACTGAATTTGCCACCGGGCAAGGCGTCAATGTCGATTTTAGCAAGCGTCTTGATCAGCAAGTGCTGGTTAGTAAGCGTTATCAGGGTAACGTGGAAAGCGTTACAAGTACTGCAGTTGCTGGACAATACGAGATTACTTGCATCGTACCTCAAGACCAAGGTGGCTGGGCTATCCGCGAGATTGGTTTGATTGATAGCGAGGGCAGCTTGATTTGGGTCGGTCAAGTACCAGAGGTGCAAAAGCCAGTAGCAAGCTCAACTGCCGCTGTTGACTACCGTATCAAAGCCGTTATCAATATTGATAACCCCAATGTCAATCTAGTGATTGATGCCAACGTCGTTACAGCTACTCATTCTTGGGTTAATGCTCGTTTAAATACCGTATGCCGCATGCTTGTGCCATTCGGTTATAAATACTGGACGCACACGCTCGAAAACCCAAAACCCTTATTTGATGATCTCTTAGGTGTTGAGACTTTTTGGCGTCAGCTTAAAGGCGTTCAATTAGTAGGGGTTGATGACCGTGATGAGAATATTGGATTACCTGCTATTTATGCCAGCAATACAGGTAATGTCAGTCCTGACGATAACACACCTGATCATTATCAGCTATATACCAGCTATCTATGGGAACGTTACGACCCTAACAATTTATCAATACGTTATGACGGTCAGAGCAAATATGACGGTACCGCTTCTTATCAATAAAGTAATTAGGTAAAAAATATGAGCAACCTTACTCTCCCAACCACACCTAAGTGGAACGAAAACATTAATCAAGTTGAAACTACCGAAAGCATTCTTGGCGGTGCTAATGGTAACGCCAACCTTGCAACTAGACAGCTTGCTGAAAATATACTTTGGTTAAAAATGAATATGCAAGCCTACAAAGTGGGTGATGTATATACCACTACCCTGAACCACGTTAATGCGACTGCTGTTGCTGCCCATCATGGATATGGCACTTGGGAGCGATTTGCAGAAGGCCGCACGTTAGTCGGTTTTTCTACAAAAGCTGGTGATCCTAGTGATTATAAAACCATGGGGAAAGAGTTTGGTGCAAATGAGCATACGTTGACGTTAGAAGAGCTTCCTAGTCATGGACATACTGTTGATATGCACAGCGGTAGTATTGACGGCGGTACTCGCGCTGGTACTCAAAATACCAGTTCCAGTGCGGCAAATATCGAGACTAACGCTGTGGGTGGCGGTCAACCTCATAACAACATACAGCCTTCAAAAGTCGCTGGCCAGTGGTTACGCATCAGTTAATTAATTATTTAAAAGGAAAACTCAAATGACGTCATTTCATCATGGCATATCAGCACAAGAAGTTACTCAGGGCATACTGCCGATGCGCAATGCCAATACGAGCGTACTGGGTTTAGTCGTTATCAGCACTGATGCGGATGACAGCATGTACCCAGCCGACACACCAGTACTGCTGACCGGTATCACGCAGGACAACATCGATAAAGCTGGTGAGACTGGAACTTTAAGAGATTGCCTGCAGACCATTCGAGATATACATAACCCAACGGTAGTTATCTTACGTATGGATGAACCATTCGATGTCGACTCATTAGAAGTATTAATGACATGCCAATCTCGCTTTGGACTCATGCCTAAACGCCTAGGTGCTCCAGAAATTGATACTCCAGAGGTAGTGCTAAAGCTTGTCTCTATTGCCAAGCGTCGACGTGGCATGGTCTATGCTTCACCACGCTTGGCAGATGGCACACTTATCACAAATAAAGAAGATATTGTCGCTTACCGCGATACTTATGGTGATCGAGAGCTTTGCATTATCGATGGCGAATGGGGTGTTCCAGCGGGAAAGTAACACGGCGGCTATGGGCAAGTAAGCCATACCCCGTACTTGTAGAAAAAGAAGATGCTTACCAGCCCACAGTTAAGCCGTTAAACATCACGCTCAAGCGGATATTGAAAGATACAACGATTGACAGTGATGCGTACCAGCCAAGCGTTAAGCCGCTCGATATTACATTACGCTCACTGCTCATGCGAAAAGATGTTGATGACCATGATGCTTATCAGCCGACAGTTAAGCCATTAGACATTACTTTACGGCGTATTTTGAAAGATAAAACAATTGACGGTGATGCTTATATGCCATCCGTCAAACCGCTAGACATCACACTCAAGCGGTTATTGATTGATCATAACGTATATGACAATGATGCATATACGCCATCAGTCAGACCATTAGATATTACGTTAAAAGCAGGAGTATAAGATGCACGTAGGTATAGCAGGAGAAGTACGCTGTGTCGTCACCAAAGCAGACGGCAAAGTCAAAATAGACACAGGCTTTCAGAAGAACTTGATTTTGAATCAAGGACTAGATTTTTTTGGTGGAGGTAGAGGTAGCAGGGTCAATGGATATTGCGCAATAGGCAGCGGTAATAGCGCACCTGTTAGTACACAAACCAAACTTGATGCATTTATTGCACTTACAACCGAAAGTGGTACTACGTCAGATTATAGTTACGTAGATAATGGCGATAATCTGTATCGAATGTGGGAGCAGAATAAATACCGCTTCACCAACTTAGATAACGTCAATATCAGCGAGGTTGGTCTAGTCAGTACTGGCACAACGTCTGAAAACTATTACTTAACCACACGCGCATTAATCAAAGATAGTGCAGGTGCTCCCACGTCTATTAGTGTCAAAACAGGTGAGACGCTAGATATTTATTACAAAATTTATAAAGTGATTGATGTATCAGATAAAAATTTTGTCGTAAATATGCTTGATGGTAATGGCGCCTCAGTACCTTATAACGTTACTTGTCGCCCTATTGGTGTAGGTCAGTCAGGGTATCATTTTTTATCAGGCGTTATGCTAACGCAAATAAATTATAGCAGCACTGCTTTTAAATTAATAAGCGAGCTGTTACCTATAACTTCAAGTATATCATCGCCTAATCTTAATAATGCTATAGCTAAAATATCTGGATACGTGCCTAGCACTTATAAAAAGTTAGTAACCTTTAGCTTTGGACTGAATGATGTAAGTAGTGCAGTTAGAGGTATAAGTCTTACAGATAATAGATTATATGGTTTTCCTTACCAGTTTATTTTTGGCTCAGTAGAGGGTGATGCAGCTATTCCAAAAACCTCAAAAGATACATTAGAGCTACCCTTTGAAGTAAGTTGGGGACGCTATGAGGGTGAATTGTAATGTTGCCCGACAATACGCTTACTGAACTTGATAGAGCGTCATTCTTACCACCACGCAATAAGTCACAGAAACCTACAGCATCTTGGGAGCTTGGTGGCATCGCCCTATCTGACACCAGTGAGGCGATGCAGTATTACTGGTACGGCTATGTTAAAGGTAAAGCTATTTATCTACAGCGTAGCGGCGTCGAGCCAATCGCAGTATTAGCATTCGCAGGTGATGTCACTGAGATGAGCTTTAGCTTTGATCAAAATATGCGACCGACAATTGCATACGTCGAAAATGGCGTGGCCAAACTGTATTGGTATGACGCAAGCGCGGCTAAAAACGTGCTGACACTTTATCCAAATATCACCAATCCACGCTTATCACTTGACGATAAGCGTAAATTTAACATCGGTAACAGCGATATTATTTTTGCTTATGTGACTGACCACAATCGTCTGTGCTACCGCTTACAGCGCGAGCGTTACGGTGCTGAGCATGTGCTTGTAACTGACACGACAAAATCAGACGATGAACCTTTAAAACTGACCTCAATCGGTATGAGTACTGCAAACCGATTTTTATTCTTAACCAATTAAGGACACCAACATGGCCAAAAATATTCCGATCATCGCGACCGCACTCGCTATGCGTGTGCTCATTGATGAGTCAAACCCAGCAAGCTTCACAAAATCAATCTCAAACGTTCCTGTGCCGGGCGTCATCGGTATCACTAATCCCCGTACATGGGACTTAGAAGATCCAAACACGGAAGTCGGCTATCTAAACGCTAACGAAGTTACGTCAGTTATCCAGCACCAAGGTTTTCGTTTTTGGGGCAACCGCACGTGCTCCTCAGATCCTCGCTTTGCTTTTGAAACTGGTGTACTCACAGCACAGTGGTTACTAGACACCATCATTGAAGGCTGTTTTCCCTTCGTTGATCAACCTCTGACGCCAGTCCTAGTGCGAGACATTATTGACTCAATCAATGCCAAGCTCCGCTCTACCGTCTCACAAGGTTGGTTACTTGGTGCAACCTGCTGGTACAACGACGACTTGAATAATGCGCAGGATCTAAGCCAAGGCATGCTTTGGGTCGACTATGACTACACTCCAGTGCCAACGCTTGAGAACCTCAAGCTCAACCAAAGCATCACTGACCGCTACCTTGTTGACTTTGGCAAGCTCATTGCTCAAGCGGCATAACCAAACAGACTAAAAGGACACCAACATGGCAAAACAGATGCCGTCAGTACTCAAAAACTTTAATGTCCGTGTCGATGGCGACAGCTATGCCGGCACAGCAAAGACTATCAACCTGCCTGAGATTGTCAAAAAGACTGAAGAATACCGCGCCGCCGGTATGATCGGTGATATCAAGCTTGATATGGGCTTTGAGGCAATGGAGGCTACCGTAAATTATACAGGCGTCGACAAACGCCATATTGCACAGCTGGCTTACTGCGGCGTATCAGCACTGCCGATTCGTTATATCGGTGCATACGAGCGTCAAGACACTTGTACTCATGTTGTGCGCGACGTGTATATGCGTGGCTCAATCACTAACCTACCTCTTGGTGAATTGGAGCTGGGTAGCATCAACGAGCATGAGCTGACGTACAGCGTGACATATCTCAAGATTGTTGATGATGGTATGCAACTGCTCGAGGTCGATTTTGTGAACGGTATTTTCATCGTTGGCGATAAAGACATGACGAGCGAGATCAACGCTCAATTAGGCTTATAACTCTTTTGGCCAAACGTCATTTAGATGAATGGCCAGCCTTTCAACACTACTTTTACTCGGACAATTAAATAGACCAGGACAACTATTATGAGCAAAGATACTTCAGCAGCAGCAGTCGCAGAACCACAGAAAAAAAACGCTACTACTAATCCATTAGCACTACCGACCAATCCCGATATTGAAACTGTCGAGTTTGACAATCCTATCCAGCGTGGTGACATGGTTATCAGTGAGGTCAATATCAACAAACCTAAGACTGGTGCATTACGCGGTCTCTCACTATCTGACTTATTAAAGCTAGATGTCGAAACCGTTATCAAACTAGTACCACGGGTCAGCACACCTCCACTTACTGAACCTGAAGTTGCCTCACTAGATCCAGTAGATTTTTTGAGCATTTCTACAGCGGTGGTTGGTTTTTTCGCCAGCAAGCAGCAGCGGGAGAAAGCACGTCAGGATACAAAAACCACGAAAGCCGAGGCATCCCTTACAGCGTAGATGACGTTATTGCAGATCTAGCAGTCGTCTTTCACTGGCGACCGTCAGACTGTGAGGATATGACAGTTGATGAATTGATGGATTGGCATGAACGAGCGCGTCAGCGTAGTGAGACTGAAAAATAAACTTTAATAGGCGCGAAAAATGGCGAATAACTTAGATCTATCTGCAACACTCAAGTTAATCGATGATATTTCAGCGCCTTTGCGCAGTATCGAATCGCAAGTATCACGCTCTGTCGAAGCATTCAACGACCAGCGTGAGGCTGTGCAAAAGCTAGAAGCCACGCAAAGACGTATCACATCTTTTAAAGATATGAGCCGGCAGCTGACTGAAACCAGCGGCAAGCTGCAGTCAGCACGTCAGCGTATGGAATCCTTACGACAACAAATCGCAGCAACAGACAATCCTTCCCAAACACTGATAAACCGATTCAACACAGCTCAGCGCAGTGTTGAACGTTTGGACCATGCGGTAGACAGACAGCGGCAGTCACTCACCCAACTACGGCAGCGCTTAGACTCAGCCGGTGTCTCAACAAATGATTTAACTGGTGACCAGCAGCGGCTTGCGGCTCAAATCGCTGAAGCAAACAGGCGATTGGATCAACAGCGTAATACCATGGACAGAGTACGCCGCGCACAGCAGCAGTCACAGCAGATGGGTGATATGCGTAATAAATCGATCGGTCTGGCAGCCGGCGGTGCAGCAGCAACCTATGGCGCTGCCATGTTCTTAGGACCAGGTCTTGAGTTTGAAAAAGAAATGTCACGGCTGCAAGCACTCACACGTTTGGACAAGACCAGTCCACAGCTTAAAGAGCTAAAAGCTCAAGCCGAAATGCTTGGTGCATCCACCTCGTTCACCCAAGCCGATGCTGCGCGAGGTCAGGCATTTTTAGCTATGGCAGGATTTACACCGGGCAGCATTAAGGCTGCTATGCCCGGCATGTTAGACCTTGCTTTAGCCGGCGGTATGGAGCTGCCACAAGTTGCGGACATTGCCAGTAATATTTTATCGGGAATGAACCTAGATCCCTCACAAATGAGTAATGTCGCCGATGTACTCTCAGGAGCATTTACTCGGGCGAACCTCGATATAGAGATGCTAGGTGAAACCATGAAGTATGCTGCACCAGGAGCAGAAGGCTTAGGGGTAAGTCTTGAAGAAGTGGCAGCCATGGCAGGCAAACTGGGTGATGCTGGCATTCAAGCAAGTATGGGAGGTACAGCGCTACGCTCCATTATGTCACGACTGGCTGCACCGCCAAAAATGGCGGCAGATGCCATAAAAGAGCTCAACCTGCAAACTGCTGATGCAAATGGCAATTTGCGAGCCATGCCCGATATTTTGGCCGAGCTGTATGAAAAAACTAAAGATATGGGTAATACTGAACGTCAAGGCCTATTTAAAGCCATTGGTGGCGAAGAAGCAGGTAACTCACTTAAAGTCTTAACTGATCAGGCAGGCAATGGAGAGTTACAAAAACTGGTGGCGACTCTAGAGCAGGCAGACGGTGAAGCAGCGAATCTTGCCAAGACGATGAGCGATAATGCCCTCGGCGACTTTACAACAATGACTAGCGGATTAGATGCCCTACGCACGTCGGTCTATGAAACCAATGCAGGTGCTATACGCAATTTCATTAAAAGCGTCACCAGTATGGTGCAAAAAACAACTGAATGGGCAAAAGCCAATCCCGAACTGGTAGCGACACTAGGCAAGATATTTGGCATCTTAGCCATTGGTGCAATCGTAATCGGTAGTTTTGGCGCGATACTATTAACCATACTTGGTCCGATGGCTTTGTTGCGTGCATCGTTTGCAACGCTTGGTGGTATGGCTGGGATTTTCAGTAGCATGCTTGCACCACTCAAGATGCTTTGGTCAGTCTTTGGTTTTGTTGGACAGTCCGTCGTATCAGCGGTAGCGCTCATTGGTAAGTCACTACTGTTCTTACTTAATATTATTCGAGTAGTAGGTATGGCAATGATGGCAAACCCTATCTTGATAGCCATAGCCTTGCTTGCAGTCGCAGCATTTCTGATCTACAAAAATTGGGGACCAATCAAAGAATTCTTTATCAATCTTTGGGCATCTATCACTGCAAGCGTCTCATCTGCATGGGAGCGGACTAAGTCTATATTTGCCACTGGCATTCAGGCATTAAATAATTTCTTGGCAAGCTTTAATCCAGTTGCGTGGTTTATGGCTGCATTCGCTGCAGTGTGGACATATTTGTCAGGACTAGGTGCGACGTTTTACAACCATGGCGCAAACCTTTTAAGCGGTCTAAAAAACGGCATCATGAGTAAAGCCAATGCTGTCATTGAAGGTATCCAAGGCGTAGCAGGTAGAATCAAAGGCGCATTTACTGGAATGATGGGCATACACTCCCCTAGTCGTGTGTTTGCCGGCTACGGTGACTATATGATGCAAGGTTTAAACAATGGACTTTTAAAAAACGACAGCCCTGTTCAGGCCATGCTTCAGACCAGTAATAATCTACGCAATGCGATGGACACCAGCGAGATTCGTTTTGATAGTTGCAAGCCAATCAGTGCCTCAGCAATGATGGGTGGTAGCAGCAGTCAAAGCCAAGCACCAGCGCCTATCAATATCAATATCTACGCGCAACCACACCAATCAGAGCAGCAAATCGCTCAGCTGGTCGCGCAGGAAGTGGCTAAGGCACAACGCAGCCAAACCAACAACACAGCACTCTATGACTTAGCGGAGCAATGGTAATGCTTTTAGCCCTCGGACAGTTTGTATTTAGCGTCGACACCATGACATACAGTGAGCTACAGCGCAGCCGGTCGTGGTCTTATGCTAGTAACGCTATCGCTCAGGGACGCGACCAGCATCAATTCACAGGCGCAGGTGAAGAAACGGTGACCATACCCTTTTTGATCTATCAATCACATGGTTTTGGCAATCGTCAATCCATCGATGATTTATCAGAAATGGCAGACAGTGGCAGCGGTTATGTGCTCATCGATGGCAGTGGTTATCTGTACGGCGTATTTGCTATCACCGCGATTGACGAGACCCGCTCGTATATTACCAATAGAGGTGTGCCTCGTAAGATTGATGGCACCATGAAGCTAATGCGCGTCGATGACGACCGCATCCAAACTGATAAAGCGGTCACAGCAGAGCAAGGGGTATAAGATGTTACGAACACCTGTACTGAAGCTGACCGCTGACGATAAACCATTAAACAATCAAGTGATGGCACGTCTGATGACCCTATCTGTCACTGACAATAAAAGCTTAGAAGCGGATGAACTGGCAATAACGCTTGACGATCACGATGGTACCTTAGAGTTACCCAAGCGCGGTGTCAAATTGCAATGCTGGATGGGTTATGAGGACTCAGGCGTCCATGATATGGGCACTTACGTCGTAGATGGCTGCGAGTGGTCAGGTACGCCAGATACGCTAAGCATTACTGCCAAATCAGCTGATTTTAAATCATCACTGAAGTCTGGCCATAGTCAGTCATATCATAATAAAACGCTTGGTGATATTGCGAATACAGTCGCTAAGCGTCAGCAGCTAACACTATCAATCAAACCAGAGCTTGTTGGTATCGATGTTGGTCACGTTGACCAGACAGATGAGTCAGACATTCATTTGCTTACAAGGCTATGTCATCAATATGGCGCGGTGGTAAACATCAAGCATGGCAAGCTCTTAATATTTACCGCCAATGCCAACGTCAGTGCCAGTGGTCATCCATTAGACATAACCGTTATTACTAGGCAGACAGGCGACCAATTTCGCTACACGGTAGAAGACAGACAAGGCGACTATGATAATGTTGCGACAAGTTACCAGGACAAGAAAACAGCCTCGCGCAAGACAATCGATACCAACGGCACAAAGGCTAAAACAAAGAAACTCAAAGGCATTTATAAGAGTAAAGAAGCGGCGACGGCTGCTGCACATGCGGAGTCGAAACGTATCAAAGATCAACAGGCAAAATTTAGCATTAGTCTAGCTTACGCCTACCCTGCTGTCACGACTGAAAGCCCTATTCAGTTGCAAGGCTTCAAAGCTGAGATCGATGCGCTAAAATGGACAGTAGACAAGGCAGAACATACTTATAGAAAGTATGGTGGATTGACAACGCAGCTGGATTTAGTGGCAATGCTCGGATAGAAATTATACGCTGTCTGTATGCCTAGAAAGTCATTGAACAATAAATAATATACCTCTTTTATTCTAGATTGGTTCTGGTAGTTTTTCCACATCCACGATTTGATTTGGATGTATTTTTACTCCCTTAAAACTACGAGCATTATCTTCCACTATACTAATTGCTTCAGGCTCAGATTTCCCATCTTCTATAAGTTTCAAAAATAGTAAAGCATTTAATAGATCTTTATCTCTAGATGCAGCAACAAATGATACGATGCAAGGACTAGTATTCTTTAGAAACTTTTCAATTAATTGATCTTCATTTGCGCCTAAAATCCTACCAGATAGATCCTCAACTATTTCAGGGGCTGTCGTAAAATCATGAATACCTGACTTAATTGACTTTGACTTGACTAATAGCGGTATAGACTTGAATAGAAATGCATAAGGTCCTTCATCATTAATATCATTTTTGGTGGCAAATGAATTTGCATAACGAGATTGTCCATATCTTTCCATACCATAAGACAAGTTACGTAGGAAATTTTCTATTTCTGCATAAACTTCGCTTCTTAGAAGTATTCCCTTTTCCCAAAAAGATTTTGGTTCTTGTACACGTGTTCCATGAAACCATAACGTTTTAACATCTCCGCTAGGCTCACCTATTTCATCCCAAACTAAGTAGTCAATCTCATCCTTTAGATATTGAATGTCTGTATCTTCATTACACTCAATACTGGATAACACTGATAAAAGCCTTTCCTCTGTAGTATTGTAGATACTACTTAAAGATTTCTTGATAGATTCATGTGATGAACAATCTAAAATCATGCTTAATACTCCTATATATCGTAAGTGATAGCGGTTTGAAGAATCAGCCAAATCAGTTCTACTACAAACTATTATTTACTATCAATAGCATCTATAAAAGCAACAGCTTGGCGAGTAATTTTGTAGATAAAGCCTCCATTTTTTCCTAATATCTTAGTTATTAACCCAGCATCAACTAGGCTATTCACATCATCTTCTATAAATCTTGGTTCGCTGTATTCAACTCCTCCATTATCTAAAGAATATATATTATCTAACCCTTCAAAACTCCATGTTTGTATATGAATCATCCTAGCAGAGTCTGATTCAACAAACTGTCTCAATACATCAATAGCCTGATTGGATAAACCTTCATTAGGTAGAAAATTTGAAGCAATACTACCTATACCTTCACCTTCTAGTCGGCTTGCAACAGTTACCATCAGCCTATTCATGGTAGACAGTTGAGACATTATTTGATTGTGGTTTTGTTCTAAAAATGCGTTAAGGTCTTTTTGCAAGCTTTCATTGTTATCAATAATTTCAATCATATAACCATAGTTGTTTTCGTTCATCCAATTCTTCAATTCTTCTAGATCTGCTTTACCTTCTCTTCCAGACTGAAAACTAAAAATAAGACCTACTATAGTTGCAAATGCAAATGCGTACTGCTCCATTATACTTCCTCATTAGTTAGACATTTTTTCGCTTTATCAGCTATAATAACATCTGCTTGGGAGCGCCGATATAAGGCATTGCACGAATAAGGCGGACACATATCGTGGTGTGTATTTCAGCCCCAAGCATCTTATATAATAATAAATACTATAAATTTTTGAGAAGTTTTTATGATAGGAAAAAATTCTTTAGAAAAAGTTATTATTATTAAAAAAAACGAAATTCTAGGTAATGCGTTAGTCATCATGCCTATAGCTTTACTGTTTATTCTTATCATATATATACTTCTCCTCTATATAACTAACTCTCTTGCTTCTTTAAATGTTCTTTTGCTCATATCATCGGTCATCGCCTTTGCAGGTCTATGGCTTACCTCTTTTTCCTTATTAACAAATAGTTTGGAAACAAGAAGAAAAGTATCTATAGACATACTTTTTGATCTAGAAAAAAATGAGAGGTTTTTTAAAAGCAAAGATATTGTTATGAAAAATACAGATCTTCAAATGGATAATTTCTTGGACTCTCAATCCTATATTGGTGGCGAGCGTAGACGACTAGAAGATATCCAAGAAAGCTTTAAACACTGCACCAATATTTATGAATTTTTAGCTTTAAGCATTAGAAATGGTATTATTGATGAAGATATTTTTATGTCACTCCATAAAGCAAGGTTTTTAAAATTTTGGAGAAAAGTAGAGCCTATTATTACTACAATTCAACAAAGAGAATTCAATAAAAAAATTTATGAGAATATAGAGTGGCTAGCAAAAAGATGTAAATAATATATTATAATTAGAACCATAAAGAACCCCGCTATTAAGCGGGGTTCCTCATAATTTACTTTTCCAAATTAGCAAAAATAATCAGCAATCCCAACAACCAGACGATGCTCACTTGAGCATACCTTCACAAACCTGCTCTCAGGGCGATTGATATTAAGCTGATATCCGTCTTTTAGTTGCTCAATAATGACAAGGTGCTGGCGATGCATGAAATGTATTTTATTAGCGTGCTGTTCTAATGTCGTCAGGTTATAGCCAAGATCGCTCAAGCGTTTAATTAGATTATCCATCGTGGTGTCCTTTATTTTTGGCTGCCATTTCAGGGGCGTGCCGTTGTTTGATGTGTCTAGTATTGCTCGATTATCAGAGCGTAGCCAGTGTATATAGTGTCCCCTTCGACACTGTATATATAAAAAAAGCCCCGCTATTTAGCGAGGCTTTTTTTTGGTTCGTGATGTCTAAGACTTACGATATAGCTCATTAATATCAATCTCACCGATAGCAATACTCATTAGGTCATCGGTGTCTAACTGGCTAAAGATGATAGCAGCGGCGCGTTTATTAAGTTCTTCTTGAGCTGCAGTTCGCCAATCAAACTCACAATCAGTCAGCATCTCTAATTCCCAAAATCGCTTGCTTTTGGCATCCTTAACAACGTCAATAATGTTGTCATAACTGTCGTCTGCGACAAGTGCTTCGTTTTGGGCTTTTGCTATTGTTAGGTGTGTCATCGTGGCGTTCTCCTTGAGTGGCTGCCATTTCAGGGGCTGCCGTTGTTTGATGGGTCTAGTATTACTCGATCAAACAATCGTAGCAAGGGCACGTAGTGTCCGAAGGGACGCTGTTTATACTTATCACCATAGATATTTGACAGAATAGATAACGAAAATCTCTTGCTAAAGAGCAAAGCTTTTACTTATGGATTACAAAAAATCTTGATTTTTGGTCGGGGACGTAGTATAAATGTGCTATGTTATATGCGTCAGCAGCAAAAGAGCATTTAGTTAATTCTAATTGCTTTTTTTATTGCTCAAATACTTCGTCTTACTCCATAAAGTGCAACGACAACGCTTGACACTGGCAACCAGCCTACTATATATTTGTTATAAGCTGCTGATTGGCATGTTAAAGCAGATCATTAAATCAAGCCTCATTTTATGATGAGGCTTTTTTATACTTATATGAATCTGATAGCAGTGCAATCTCAATTGACAAAGTACCTTGGATAAGGTAATTTCATTGTATGCTGTCGATTGGTGCGCTAGAACAGCAATTTGAATTAAGCCTCATCCTGTGATGGGGCTTTTTTGTGCTTGACCTGTTTAACAGCACACTGTATATTTGTTATAAGCTGCCGATTAATGTAAAAATTTAGCAAATTAGATTAAGCCTCATCCTGCGATGGGGTTTTTTTGTACTTGGTATATGTACATGTAATAGAACCACAGAAGATATTGACAAACTACGTCGAATTTGGCATATTTGTTATAAGCTGCCGATTAATGTAACAAGGTAGCAATTTATATTAAGCCTCATCTTGTGATGAGGTTTTTTTGTGCTTGACACTATAATATAGCACACTGTATATTTGTTATAAGCTGCCGACTAATGTAAGAAGGTAGCAACTTAGATTAAGCCTCATCTTCCGATGGGGCTTTTTTATTGTCTAAAATTTCTTAATCTACTCGGACTGACAGTGCTTATTCAAAACAACCACCGCCTTCTTAGGGCGGTTTTTTTATGTCCAATATTTAGCAAATATCGGAACTGGGCCCTGTCTACTACAAGGTATCAATCTGACATCATACACATATTAAATATAGGAGGTTTAACTTAGTAAATGCCCTATCACACTTTTAGTAGCGATTTTAGGGCTGTTCCGTGACTTTTTATCATCCCAAAACCACGGAACACCCCTAAATCATCGCTTTGCAATGACCCTATAATCACTCAACAACGTTACCTACCCAAGATGATTTAGGTGATGGCGAAATACAGACAAACAAAAACCCCAAGACCGACACAGTCTTGAGGTTTTCTAAATAATCCCCAACGGCATGCAGGAGAAAATAATGATTGATTTTACCACACTTTATGACCTTACCAGCAACGAAGACATGACTATGAGCAAATTCTTAATTCTAATGGCAACATTAATTATACTGATGTTGATTTATAAAGCACCTGACTTCTATAAAGCATACAAGGATCACCGTGGTGGGAGTTAATCCCAATCCACAGGTTCGCGATATATGCACCACCCTATTGGTAATGCGATCACTGGCTTGGCATTTGTAAAAAACTGCTCAAGCCAAAGTTCCATCCATCTGTTAGATCTTGTACTCATAGCACTCACCTAAATTATAGAGACATAAACACTGTTTCATATTCTTTTGCTTGATCTGGAGTAAGCTCATACTCAAGTCGAAGTAGTACTAGTTTGTTTACATACATATATTGTTTAGCAGCAGGCATCATCTCATAGGCTTGTTCAATGTACTGTTTACGAGCTTGTAAGTCTTTGTCATTATCAAATACTTCGATAATCCCGCCCAATGGCAAGTCAGGTTCGACCGTTTCAATTTCTGGCATTGGCTCCAGCTGCTTTACTCGGCTGTCTTCAAATTGAGCACTTCCGATATACTCCCCTGGTCTACCCAGCTTATTATTAGGATCTGTATCTGCATTCTGAATGATTACCTCACCGATAGGCAGCCCTGCCTCTTTAAAAGCAGCAATCACATCATCAGAAGTGATTTTGGTAGCAACTTTAGAGTAAACCTTGACATTTCCATGCTCATCTACCTCATAGTCTTCTGGCGCAAGACCTACGTTAGCAGCAGCTTCATCAACATCAATTTCTATAGGTTCAGGTTCACTACATCCAGCGATAGCACAGATGGTCATTAGTACAGCAAATTTCTTCAGCATGGCTAATATCTCAAATAAAAAACATTAGTCTACCAAATATCAGTTATTACTATTGGTACTTTTCTCTTCGATAATCTGTGAAATACGTTCAAACGCCAGTTGTTTCATCACCTCACCCATCTGTTCGGGTGTCAGCCCTGATTTCTCTATCCAGTCATCCGCCGCGCTCACATCCATCGGTATCTTATATGGGTGCGTTTCAAGCTTAAAGCTATCTTCTAGACGAATGACTAATTCCCCTGTTATGGAACGCCCATTATTAATAGCAGCTTGCTCGATCTTATCTTTTAAGTCCGCTGGGATACGGAAATTAACTTGCGGGTCTGTTCTAGCCACCAGTTCAACTCCTAAAATAATATTAAGTATACCTAGCACAGTGCTTGACATCAATAAATCACCGTGCTTAAATACTATTGTGCTATAAATATGTAGCACTAAAAATAAGGACTATAAAAATGGCACGACAAGATAAACAGTTAAATTTCCGCATTGAAGAAGATTTAGCAGATTGGCTTAAGCAATATGCCAAAGACAATCGACGCTCAATCAGCGCCCAGCTCGCTATCATTTTACAAGAGGAGAAAGACCGTAACCAAGAACAGATTTTTTAGGTGCATAACCTTAGTGACATCACTACGCTTAATACCTCAACTTAATTAAAAGGAACTACCATAATGAGTACCAACACACAAAAGCCGATTACAGCCAATCCTATTGAAATGATTAAATTTCATGGAATTGGCTTGTTTATCTATAGTACTGGCAATCAGAAATATATCCCCATCAGACCCATTACTGATTTAGTTGGCACTGATTGGCGCACTGCTAGAAAGTCACTTATCAGTGGAGATAATGCAGATTTATTTGGTACGACTACCTTATTAGTGCCAAAAATAGACAATTCTGGTGGGCTTATGCTCGAAATTGAAGGGGTTTCAACCCCTTTAGACAACCCACTTTCTACAGAAGATACTCAAAAAAACGAGTTAATAGATATTTTATGCATTCGCCTTGACCGTGTTCATATGTATCTAGCTCGTATCAACACATCAAGATTGAGAGCAAATGGCAATACTACATCTGCTGACTATTTACTAAAGCTTCAACATGAATGGGCGGACGCTCTACACGATTACGAAACTAACGGTATCGCTGTTAACAAGACAATATTTGATAACACTAAACAGCTGAAAGTGTTGGTAGATATCTATAGCAAACTCACTGATAAGCAACAGAAGCTAATCATATCCAAGCAGATAGATCATGCACTTGGTATCCATCGTAGTGATAGCGGTAACAAACAACTCGACATGCTCGATAGACAAGGAAGTTAAATATGAAAAATAAACTAAGCATCACTCAGCAAATTAATAATTACGTCCAAAGTCAGCAGCAGCTGATGAAATTAGCAGACATAAAAAAGGCAGATAACCCCGACCAAGAAGCATCTGCCTTTAACAACCAAGTCAATCAACTAATGAAAGCTTATCAACTTATACCGACTAACTATAGGAGTCAATCAGTATGAATAAGTATATCACAACTGGCAGTAACGAATGTAGTGAGGATAAAAAGTTACCGATCAAACGCTATATGCTTGCTGGTCGTCGTCGTAGAGTCGTTATATATACCAAGGATTTAGCAAACATTAGTAATTTATCTGAGTCAACTATTAACACCTTGCACAAAAAGTCACAACTAAGAAAGGGGCAGGATTGGGCGTTTAATCCCGACAAAAGTGATTTCGTATTGAGCCTTTCATCTGCACAGGCCATCATGGTCATGGCAGATACGGATAAATCTTGGGACATTCATCATCGAATAAGTGACTTTATACAGCAAGGATTTAAAAAATGAGTTTACAAACACAAGTAGAAGAATTGACTACAAATATCAACGACAATAAAACCATCGCAGATGAGCTATATCGTATCCACTGCTACACCGATACTTTAGCAAAGCTTTGTAGTACTGGTGGCGTAGACAAAGCCATTGAACCAGAGCAGTTAGAGCAGATATTTAAAGACATCGCTGAGGTCACGGATGCAGGAGCATCAGCGTTAAATAACACCTTAGAAAACGAAAAGTGGTAATTCAACAGTGTAAAAAAAAGACCGTCAGCAATGGCGGTCTTTTTTTTGTGCCTATTCAGCAGCGATATACGCCCTTGCCATTTTCATAAGCTGCTCTGGATCATTAGCCTGTCGATATAGCTCAAGCCACGTATGCTCACTTTCAGTCAGATCGCTCACAGACTCACCCATTCTATTGCCAGTCAGTACATAGTGCATGTCATAACCAAGCGCGGCAAACTCATGTGCTTGTATCAGATCAAGCGTTCGCTTGCCCTGCTCATAACGCGACAATGACGTAGCACCAAGACCCAATGCCGTATAAACATCTTTTTGTGTGAAGTTGAGACGCTGACGTTCCGTTGTCATACGTGTACCGATTTGAACCATTAACTCATTAGTTAAATTATCCATTTGGATTACCTTTCACATTGACTTATCCATTTGGGTAAGTCATAATAATATTGTTGCTAGATAGCTAGCAATTTAACACAAACATGCAGTGACTTTAATAACTATCGGAGACACCACGATGTCTAAATCATCTTTAAACGTGCGGATTCCTGAAGATCAGCACAAATACCTACGACTGAAATCAACCCATGAAGACATAGATATACAAGATATTGTCGCGGACAGTATTGCCCTATACCAAGAAGGCGATAGGGCTTACCTCACTACGTACAAGCCACTGATCGACTCAGCCAAGACCAAGGAGAGCCGTCATGACTCATAAAAACTGGGACAACGTCCGCGACAATCGTATCTATGGCTATCTAAACCAGCATGAGATAGATGACTTTCTCGAAGCGATGCGTCTACGCGATATGGATCAGCAAGCCACCGCTGTACGTACTTTCGTCGTAGAGCACTCAAAGCAAATCATTATCGAACATCGTCAAAAACAGTTTAAGCAACAACAGGTAGTCATACCAACTGTGAAATATCAATTCCCTGGTGGAAAATTCACCGTGAACTAACGACCAAACTGGAGACACTATGGCAAGCTCAACGACAGCATATATCCGCTGCCCTCACTGCGGTTCAAGAATGAGAACACACGGGCACGTCGTATATAGCCCTTTAACCAAGCAGCTGACAGCAGCTTGCCATAATCCAAATTGTTTATTTTCTGCCAAGGTCAGTATTGAAATATCACAGCAAATACAACCCAGTCTGCAGCCAAAACCTGAAATTGCGGCTGCACTGACTAGATAAGGATTATCACGATGACCAATCCAACTCCTCAATCGCCTGTTAGTGATACAACCATCCCAAGCAACAAGCACAACCCCTTTAATCTCACGACCGACATAAGAGACTCGTTGAGCGAAGTGTTTTGCGCGGCTATTCACTCTCACAAAAGCGACTACCTAACACGCAGGCATTGGCTAGCGGAGCATTTAGCCAAAGAAGATCATGATAAAAAGCATACCGAGGTACTGATTTCGCTATGCGACTTCTCCGAGCGGCTCCTAAAGAGTGAAGCTCAGACCTACAAGGCAATAATGGGTAGCGACTTTTGGATTGAAGAAGTCACAAAAATCATTCAGGAAGCAGAAACCGTTTAATACTCTTCAAAAAATTAGGTAATACCATGACACGAATTAATGACAAAGTCGTAGACCGCCTGATATCGGACTACGGATTTAAAGTAAGCGGCGACTGGCTACGTGAAGGTCGCTGCCCCGATTGTAATAAAAAATCTCTATTCACTCACGCAACCACGCCCCGAGTCGTCAAATGCGGCAGGCTTAATAAATGCGGTATGGAAGTCCACGTCAGAGACCTATTCTCTGACCTATTTACCGATTGGTCAGCTACATATAGACAAACAGACGTTAGCCCCAATGCCGCAGCCGATGCTTATCTAAATGAGGGGCGTGGTCTTAGCATCAAATCAATCAAAGGCAGTTACAGCCAAGAGCAATATACCAATCGTGAGCTTGGCATATCATCTGCGACCGTTCGTTTCCAGCTACCTAATGGTGGCTGGTGGGAGCGCATCATTGACAAAGCAGACCGTTTCCCTCGCAAAGCCAACCTTAAATATGGCTATGATCTAAAGGGATACTGGTGGTGGCATCCAGCAAATACGCAACTGCCGACTGAGTTGTGGATCACCGAAGGCATCTTTGACGCTGCTGCATTGCATGAGCATGGACTTGATGCAGCCAGTTCTATCAGCTGTAGCAATTTCCCTGAGCACAGCCTGTATGAGCTCAAGAGCAAATACAATAAAGAAAAGCGCACCCTACCCACACTAGTATGGGCGTATGACAATGATAAAGCCGGCAAAGACTACACCAAAAAGTTTGTAAAGCTAGCTGAAGACATGGGCTTTAAATGCGTGGCCGCGCAGCCACCGTATGAGAAGCATCGCAAACTAGATTGGAATGATCTGCACGAAATGGGTCGTCTCACATCTGAGCATATCGAGCATTATCGTTACTTAGGCAATTTACTGACAGCGACGTCAGCGTCAGAAGCTGCTGTCATTATGTACATGCACACCAAGCGCACCAGCTTTTACTTTGAATACAACTACCGTACTTGGTGGTTCGAATTAGATACCAAAGCCTTATCGACCTGCATCGGTGTCGAAAAGCACCAAGTAGGCTCTTATCTTGAATCGGTCAGTGATTTAACCGACGTCGATGAGCAGATGCCAGAGTTCGTAAAGTCCTGCAGTACCGTCACCGAGTTATGTAATGCCAAGCTCGAAGCACTTTATTTCCAGCGCAACGAGATCACAGATGAGTCCTGGTACTTCATGCGTGTGGCTACAGCTAAAGGTGCTGTCACTACGACGATCACTGGTGACCAATTATCTAGTCCCTCTAAATTTAAGCCTCGTTTGTTATCCGTTTATGCCGGCGTATTTTGGACAGGCGCAGCCGGTCAGCTAGACATCATCATGCGTCATCAGACCGAAGCCTTAAAAGAAGTCAAAACCACCGACTTCATTGGCTACAGTAAAGAGTTTGGTGCATATATCTTTAATGACATTGCTGTGCACAAGGGCAAATCAGTTGCGATCAATGAGCAGGACTATTTCAAACTTGGTCGCTTAGAGGTTAAATCATTAGCAAACTCACCAGCAGTACAACTTAATACCAAAGACAAGCCAAACTTCGACTGGTGGCCAAAATTCAATAAAGTACGTGGCGATTATGGCACGGTCGTCATGGCATGGTGGCTGGGCACTTACTTTGCCGAGCAAATCCGTAGCATTGACCGTTCGTTTCCATTTTTTGAATTGGTCGGTCAAGCCGGGGCTGGTAAGTCACGTCTCCT
>TARA_R110002020_G_scaffold143848_13_pt1 | contig 33647 bp, 32 predicted proteins | sample TARA_R110002020 | Tara Oceans TARA_R110002020 (sample SAMEA4396489) | marine metagenome | biome: Westerlies Biome; feature: [MES] marine water layer (ENVO:01000295) within the mesopelagic zone...; material: water (ENVO:00002006), including particulate matter (ENVO:01000060)... | reverse complement strand
GTAGGCCGGCGGAGACCGGGTCCAGTCGAACAGCCGCTGCCATTCCCCCTGATGCTCGTCGAGATCGGTCCACATGACGCTGCGGTCGACGCCTCCGGGATTCATCCCGGTGGTCAGCAGCCGCCGCGCGGCCTCTTCCTCGAGGTCAGTGACGCGTGACAGCCCCGCACCGGCGCGCGCGAGGACCTGGGCCGCGAGCTGCTCCATCGTTAGGCCGCCCACGGCAGACGGCAGGGTGCGCAAGGCGGCATGCTGAGCGGAGAGGATGGCCTGAGCCTCGCTCTGCCGCGACACCGCGAACAGCCCGGCGAGCGCGGTCTCCTCGGGGGTGAGGGCGCCGCCCTGGACCTGCCGCTCGAAGAGGAGCACCGCGCGGGTACTGTCGGCCATGCCGTCGACCAGCGCCTGGCGCAGCCCGTCAAGCCAGTGGGACTTGGCGACGCCGACGGCGAGCTTGGCCGCGTCCTGCCGGCTGTCGGAGAAGAGCACGAGCTTGCGGCGCACGTCTTCCGGCGGAGACCCGGCCACAGGCTGGGGCGGCGCGATTTCGCGCAGCAGCGAGTCGGACAGTACCTGCGCAACCTTCTGAAAGCCGGTGCGCTGCGTGCGGATCGGCGCGGAGCTGGTCATTCCGCTCCAGTTGGCTTCGCACTGCGGGCAGACCGACGGCCGCTCGTTGCGGGCGCTGGGGACAGCTGCCCGTGGCGGCACCGGTGTCTGATGCAGATCGGCGACGTGGTAGATCCAGCCGGTCGCGTCCGTGCTCCGCCGCGCCACCTGGATCTCGCCGGTGCGGTGGTCGAAAACGGCCATGCGCCATCTGCGCGTGACGCCCTCCTGCACCCAGCTGTCCCGCTGCGGCTGGCGGAGCGTGCCGTCAGGCATCCGCGCCGGCCAATAGATGGCGTAGTTGTCGTAGTCGCGGTCGTTGGCCGAGTGGTCCGGCGCCTTTTCGATGTTGGGATCGTCGGGTACCAGAGACCAGACATTCTGCTGCAGCGTGCGCCGGTAGCCGCCCAGGAAGATATCGCCGCAGGGCTCGCAGTAGAGCATTTCGAGGACGCGCGACCCGCAGGCGCAGGTGGTGGTCGGGCGGTCGTAGAGCCGGCCGACGGGAATGGCTGCATCCGTCCATGATGCCTGGCTGCACTGCGGATTGCTGCACGCCCAGACGCCCTGGACGTTGCGGAAGAAAAGGTGGACCCGGATCGGCAGTAGTGGCGCGCCGGTTGGCGATTGCGCGGGCGCCATGGCCGCAACGATGCCCGTCGCGGCCGCGGTTGAATCCTGCGGCGTGTCGCCGGGGAACAGCGTGGCGCCAAGCGCGCCAATGGTGCGCGGCACGACCGTCGGATTCTCGTCAGTGGCGCCGTTGCACGCAGCGCGGACGGCGTCGGGCACGCCGGCTTCCGCCAGCACCGCGCCCAGCTGCTGCGTTTCCGGGAGGCTCGCGTCGGGGGCCGGCAGGCTGGCGGCGGCCGCGAAGGCGCCGGCGGCGGCTGACAGGCTGGTCCCGCCGCCATTGGCGACCTGATTGCCGAGGTCCATAAGCGGAGCGGCGAGGTGGCGCAGACGGTCCGCTGCGCCGGCAGGCAATGCAAGCGCGCCGCCCCGGATCAGGCTGAACGGACGCGAGCGGCCGAAGAACTGCAGCAGATAGTCTTGCGCCCGGGCCTCGTCCTCGCCGAGCGATGCGCTGGAGGCGAGGATGCGCAGTTGCGGATGGTCCGGGTGGAGACCGAGCCGGTCGTAAAGGACGCGGAGGATGTAGCCGACCTCCGTCCCCGGCGTGCCGCGATAGGTGTGCAGCTCGTCGACGACGAGGTGGAAGATGTTGGCCGGGTCTGCCTCCAGCCATTGGCGGGTCTGCTCGAAGATGGGCATCTCGACGTCGCGCATCAGCATGATGTTCAGCATGCTGTAGTTGGTGATGAGTACGTCCGGCGGCGCATCCTGCATGTCCCAGCGGCTCCAGGCCTCGCCGCCATCGAAGCGGGGGAAGAAGCGCTCGGCGTCGGTACCGGCGACCCGGGCGGCCATGCTGCTGAGGCGCTGCAGCTCGGTGCGCAGCTCGCCTTCGGCGCCATCGCGGTCCGGACGGCCCGAAACCGGTGTCCACCCCGTATAGCGCCCGAACCAGAAGCGGTTGCCCGGACGGTTGGCGCTGAGCCAGGCGCGCACGTGATCGCCATCCAGCGCCAGGCGGAGCCTCGCCATCTGGTCTTCGGCGAGCGCGTTGAGCGGATAGAGGACGAGCGCGCGCATGGCCGCCATCCGGCCTCCCTGCTCGTGTGCGCGCTGGGAGATGCGGGGATGGTAGCGCCGGTTTCCCGAGCCCGCCGGCGGCGGCATCGTCCACCAGTCGTTGCGCGGCGCTGGGGCAAGTGCGGGCCAGGCGGCGGATTCCCTGATGAGCGCGGCGAGGACGGGGAGATAGATGGACTCTGTCTTCCCGGACCCCGTGCCGGTGAGGATGACCGAGTCCGCGCCTTGTAGGACGCTAGAGCGCAGCATCTCCACCTGGTGTCCGTAGAGCTCGATCGGGATAGCGCCGCGCGGGAGGAACAGGCCCTGCTCGGCGACGCCGGCGAGGTCGCCCACGGCTGAAGCTGACCAGCCGGCGGCTCCGCCAAGCACATTCGTCACGGCCGCGCGCACGTCGTGGCCGCTGCCGGCATAAGGCGGCTGCGGTTCTATGAGTGGCTCGCGATAGAGCACGCCGTCGCGGTCCAGCAGCTGCCGGCGGGCGCGGACCAGCTCTTCGAAGCGCAGGTCGAAGGGGCTGTCGAAATAGCGCAGATACGCGCCTTTCAGGTTCTGAAAGGTCTGGATTGGATCGCTCATGCGAGTTTCAGCCCCGTGATGGCCAGCGTCAGCCTCAGGATTTCTGGAGGGACGCCGGCAAAGGAGATCCGCCGCGTCGCGGCGTCGTACTGCGGAAGAAGGCCGGTGCAGAGAGTAAGGGCCCGGGCGATGGCGGCCGGCGGATAGAGCTGTCCGGGCAGATCGAGCCTGCCCGAGCTGGCCGTCCATGAAGCAACCTTGAGCTTTGCCGCGGCGGCAAGCCGGCCTGCGCTGTCATCGATATAGGAGCAATCGGAGACGTCCGTCTTCAGGATGCTGACCCAGTCCCAGTCGCGCTTGATGCGGAAGAAGCCGGACCGGGCAGCGGTTGCCTCTGGGAGCGTGGAGTCAATCCAGCCGATCCGAGACCGGGAAAAGCGGCGCACCGTCTCGACGCGTCCGGCAACCATCGGACAAGGTGTGCGCGGCCATTTGCGGATGGTGGGTGTGCATGCGAGCAGTGTAAGCGCCGCGTCGTGCTGCAGCGGAATCCTGGCGGCGGACGCAGCCGCTGCGAGCCCACTGTTTGAGCCGGCGATGACACGGATCACCGAGGGCCGCGCCGCGGCGGCCTCCGTTTCGAGCTGGACGCCGACGCCTGCGCATGCGCTCGCCAGCGCCGCGAGGACGCCGGGCGTCCGGGCGCCGCACAGCACTGCGGCGGCGGCCCCGTTGGGCCTTCTTGGCAGGACCGCGAGGACCGGCGGGGCAATCTTCCAGTTCGCGCCCGCTAGCAGTTCGAGATGCCCAAGCGTGGCCAGATTTTCTACAGTGCGGCGGACCGCGCCGGCGTCGGCAAGGTCGGAGGCGATGTCGCTGATCCGGCCGGAGCGGCGGAAGGACATCCACTCGAGCAGGCGGTCCGTCATGTGAGCGGCCTCCTGTTCCTGAGCCGGCGGGCGCGCTCCTTCGCCTTGCGCCATGAATCCTCGCCAAGGGAATCGGCCTGCACCAGCGGGAGGCGGCGCGCCGCTGCGCTCCGCACAATAGTCACCCACTCGGCGTCGTGTTGCCTGGATAGTTTCTGTGCGGGCGCCAAGCCGAGCCAGACGACGCGGCCTTGCGACCGGCGGAGACCGGTCGCCGCAAGCAGGAATGCGGGCGGTTGGGCCATGAGACCGACGGAGACAGCGGCATCGCCGCGTCGGCGGAGCGGCATTGCCCCCGATCGGGCGCCCAGCGCAATCAGCGTCGGCTGTGTCTCAGCGGCGAACACCATTTCGTCCGCCGGTCCTCTGACGAGCGCGCCGCATATCCTTGCTCGCGACCAGGGTTCCCCCACTCCATCGCCGAAGCGCTCGGGATGGGCGTCCCAGAAATCCCAGCCGCCGGACAGCCAGGGATCGGCAGCGATCTCGTAGGACGCCGAGGGTCCGGGGACGACATCGACGATATGCTGGCCGGGCGCATCCCATCCCGGCGCGGTCCAGGCGCCGTCGGCAGAGAGCGCGGCCGGCTGGCTCCCGATAGTGACTGACGCGGCGCCTGGCGCCGGAAGAATGAGAATCCGCGGGGGATAGCCGGCGGCGTAGACGCGGCCCCGCAGCGCCAGTCCTCCATCGAAGCCGATCTCGAGGCCCTCGCCAGGATCGAGCGTCCGCAGCCCGGCCGGCAGCGGCGTCGCCGCGGCATGCATTGGCGTGTACCCCGACAGAACGATCCAGCCGCCGGGAATGCCCTGCCAATGCTCGTGCGTTTGCAGTTCCGAAGAGCCTGTTGATGCGGCGGCTAAGCGGACGGCTTCGACATCGCCAGACCGGCAGATCAGCGCATGGGCGATGCCGGTCCGTGCGGCGCTGGCCGAAATCAGCTCGGGCTCGTTGGGGTCCTGCACGAAGAGGTGGACCTGCCGGGCGCTGCGGAGCCACTGGAATCCGTCCGCGCTCGCAAGCCGGAACTCGCCGTCGAGCAGCTCGCTCGTCCACGGCAGGTCGAGGTCGTCGTAGCGCTGATCGTCATAAGCCTCGATCACTTGGCTGCCGGCTTCCTGAACCGTTACGCGCGCGGGAAAGCCGTCGGGACGGGTCAGGATAACGGAGAGCCGCGCCGTGCGGCGGATGGGGTGAAGAGACAGGCGCAGTCTCGCTTCCGCCGGTGGCCGGATGGACTGGCCCGAAACTCCGGCGACGGATTCCGGCGGTGCCGCCGCCTCAACCGCCCGGCGTTTCCCTCTTCGGTCACGATGGACCGCGGGCTGCTTGGGCCGGGGCGCACGGCCGGCCGGCGGTTCTAGCGCAGGTTGCGGTGCTGGCTCTGAGCCGGAATTAGGCTCTGCAGGAGCGGCGCTTTGAGCTGGGTCCTCTTCCCCTGCTGCTGTTGGCAGGCGGGCGGTGTCGCTCTCGGCTTCCGCTTCAGGCGCCGGCTCCTCCGGGCCGGTGTCAGGCTGGCTGGCGACGCCCTCTTCCGGTGGATCGCCCGTGCTGTCCGCGGAGGCCAGACCGGCGTCATGGGGCGCTTCGACTGTGCTGCGCGGGGTCAGCACCGGGGCAGAGCCGTCCTTCTCCGCGCCGGCGTCCTCGCAAGGAGCTATGGCGCCGCCCGCCACGACCGCTACCTGACCGCCTGCTCCGGGAGCTGGTTCCCCATCGGGAGGCGACGGCAGCGGAACCTGCTCGGCGGGCTCTGTTTCGCCGCCGCCAGGCTCCGGAACGGCGAGCGCTGCGGCATCCTCCAAAGGCGGCGGATCAGGAGCAAGCAGTTCGGGCGGCTGCGCAGGCAGAACCAAGGCCGGACTGTCCTGGTCCGCAACAGCAACCTGATCCACAGCAGCATCAGGTCCAGATGTGGGAGCGCTGTCCGGCGCCGCGACCGCGCTCTGGCTGTCCGTCTCCGGAGCTTTCTCATCGACGTTAGGCGCCAGCAGGTCCGGCTCGGCGCGGTCCGCGCCAGCGCCAGCGCTACCGGACACCGGAACCGCCGGAGCGATGGGCTCCTCCATTGCTGGAGGTGATGACGGCTGGACGGGAATACACGACTGGGCCGGCGGGAGCGGTTCCTGGAGAACGTCAGTCGGTTCGGGCGTCCCATCTTCATCCGCGGCCTGTGCCAGGTTCGCCGCCCCGAGGGGCTCTGGCGGCGACGTCACGGGTTCAGCGGTCGCCGCGCCACCGGAGCCGCCCATCGTTCTTCGAGTGGGGCTGGTGCGCGGGCTTTCCCCGGCCATGTCGGCATCGCTGCTTGCTACGTGCGGTGCGGAAGCCCGGAGCGCGGCCGCGGCCGCACGTGGTGCCGTCTCGACGCTTGCCTTGCGCGACAGCCGCCGCCAGCCCCAGAGGCCGATCCCAATGGCCAGGGCGGCGAGCAGGCCGGCAGACGCAAGAAAAGCCATCTCCCCCATGCCGACGCTACCCGCTTGCCTTGCGGGGCATCTGGTCGAGCAGCCCTGAAACGGCACGCGCAACCGCACGCGCCATGAGCGGCGGAACCGCGTTGCCGACCTGCTTCAGCTGCTGCCATTCGCTGCCGTGGAAGACGAAGCCATCGTGAAAGGACTGAAGCCGGGCCGCCTCTCGGACCGTGATCCAGCGGTCATGAGTTGGGTGGATCCATTCGGAGAGGTCCCGATGCATCTGCGCGAGGATCGTGTAGGATGGTTTCTCGGGATCCAGACGGCGCCATTTGTGCCCGCGCGTGCCGTTCCAGAGTGCGGCGGGAAGGGAATCGCCGCGGGCGCCGGGGCGAATGGCGGCGATGATCTTCTTGCGGCGGGCTTCGATGCCCTTGGTGTGATGGTTGTAGAGTATGTCCTCGGCGAGGTTCGTCCGCTTCCGCGCGGCCGTCAGCAGCTCATGGTCCCAGTCCAGGCGCATGAGCTTCTGGAAGTCCGAGTAGCGCCCGCCGGGCTTCTTTGGATAGGGAAGCGGCCCGTCGTCGTCCGACACGGTTGCGGGGAGATCAGACAGCGCTTCACGGACCGTGACGATCGCGTCCGACTTCTCCCGCTCGAGGAGCGACTTGATGGCTTCCGCAAAGTCCCCGTTGAACGGCAGCCTGTCGCGGATTCCGAAGACGAAGACGCGGCGGCGGTGCTGGGGAACCCCGAAGTCGGAGGCGACGGCTGGCAGGATCGCCGTCCGCGAGTATCCCGCTTCGCGGAACGCATCGAGGATTCTGGCTTTGAAATGGCCGTTCTTCATGGCCACCATGTTCGGGACATTCTCCATCACGAACGCCCGCGGCCGGAGAAGCCGGACAACGCGGACAAACTCCTCGTAGAGGCGGTTCCGGGGGTCGGCGAGGTTGCGGGGGCCGATCTGGCTGAAACCCTGGCAGGGTGGCCCGCCATAGACCATGTCGATCTTGCGGCCCGTCAGCTCGCGCAGGCCCGGTACGCCAGGCTGCTCGTCCTGCAGGAAGCGGACGATATCACCCTTGTAGAGCGCGACGTCGGAAAAGTTGGCGGCGTGCGTCAGCCACGCTTGCGCATCCGACTCGACGGCGCAGACGACATTCCAGCCTGCGAGGCGCACGCCCTCGCAGAATCCGCCGGCTCCGCTGAAGAGCGACACGGCCCTGAGAGTCATGACAGGCCGCTCGGACGGCAGCGTATGACGCTGCGGCCGCTGCTTAGGCTTTGAGGAAATGCGTTATGTCCCATAGTCCCCCGTCACAGCCTGCGGGGTCCGGTCCGATTCCGCAGATCCCCTCCCCATTGAGCGCGCCTCCTCGAGTTCCAGACGCACTTAGCGCCGGCAGATTCGGCGCGTTTCCGAGGCGATGAGATCCCGTGTGGCCGTCCTGGGCGCTTGTTCGCCAGCAGTATAGACTGAAGAAGTTTATGTTCTCTAGCCCGCACGCTACGGTGGCGCCGGTTTTTGCCTCGCAATTATTGTTGTCCGCTGGCGCGACCAGCTTAGTTTCATTCCGACAGCGCCGCGTATCGCGACCCGGCGATCATGCGACCGTGAAGCGCACTGTCTCGTCCCGACTGACATAGGCAGCCTGCGCGCGGCAAAAGCCGCGCGGATACGAGCTTGTCCTCCGCCTTTGTCGAATACTGTGTGATCGTTTTGGAGAAGGGGTAGTTTGGTAGGCCGAGCTTGAGAATCTCGGCGGCGGTCATGAGCCCTGCGGCGAAGGAGAGGAACGGAAGGGTGGCGTCGATTTGCTTTCCATCCAAAGGGCTTGCGACCTTGCCCGTGGCGCAGGCCGTCGGCACGATCGGACCGCTGTCCGGGAATAGACACAGCGAGCACGGATCGCGCAGGGGGACATGCCGGATGACCGAGGCCTGCCAGTTCTTCCCTGTCGTGCCGTAAATCTGAATCGGGGGCATGTCGGCCTCGATCTGAAACCGCACATGATCCTCGTTGGCGGCGGTGATTAGGAGGTCGGGCGTCCCTTCCTGCCTGTTCCGCCAGAGCTTCGACTCGGCCAGGGCCGCACGTTCGGGCTTGACCGTGGCAACGCCAACCGAGCGCAGGTAATCGGCCGTCGCATCGACCTTTGGCCGTTCATCGTCCATCGCGGTGAAAATCGGCGAGCGATCGAGGTTCTCGATTTCGACATCGTCCTTGTCGATCAGCCCGGCCTCGAAGCGTCGGGTGAACAGCGTCAGAAAATACAGCGCCGCCGTGCCGACGGAGCCTGTGCCGATGGTCCAAAGCTCGCCGAGCGCGGTAGCCGGATCAGGCTGCGGCGCTCCCTGCGGAGCGGCCCGCGCGGACCAGTCCAGCGTGTTGCACAGATAACTCGTGGGGGAGGTGTGCAGCCCTTCTGCGAGCAGATTCGCGCCGCAGAGAATGGCGGCGAAGGCCGGGCCACACGGATTGGTGATATCGCTTGCGCGAACAGGAGATGTTTCCCTCCCGAAATAGCTATCCCAGCCGCAGCCATGGACGAGGGCGGCGCCGCGGATGGCGCAGGATCCGAACGCAATCGCAACATCGCCCGAGTTGGGACCGCGCGCCATGAACCGTCCGCCCTTGTCGGCGGGCGTCGCGGCGAAGAGCTGCTCGAACAGCAGATCAGAAAGAGACTGCCCCGCCCAGGGCAGCGGATCGCGAACTTTCGTGCCGTCAGGAACGGCGATCGCCACCGAGGGCGTCATTCTTCCAATCAGGTTCGCCGCCGTCAGCAGGGCCACCTGCCCGGCATAGGTTTCGGCATAGGCGGCATCGATCGCAAGGCTGATCCAGCGCCCCGGATCGAGCGGGCGAGCACCGCGCCCATAGAGATTTGTCCGGGAATTCCGTCGCGAGAGGAAGCTCTGATCGTTCACGGCAGCCGCTCCGGCAGGACCGCCACGTCGGCAGCCGTGAGATCGAGCCAGCGGCGTTCACCTCCGCTGAACATATAGATCGCCGCACCCCTGAAGTCGGGCAGAGCCTTTCCGTATTCCGGCAGCACGATCGAAATGAACCCGCCGAACCGGATCAGGGCGCCGGCGACATCGCCGTCGCTGTGAAAGGCCTCGCCGGGATGCGTATGGAGCTGTCCGACCACCTGCAGCCCGTGCACGTTCGCGGCTTCAACCACCTGCCGCATGGCGGCTGTGTCAACATGGAAGCTGCCGCGCGTCGTCCGCGCGACTGGGCGGAACACGCTCAGGGCGATGCTTGTGAAGCCGTCGGTCTGGCCCAGCAGATAGACAATTCCCTCGTGGCCGCGCGCTGTCTCGGGCTCGAGGGCAGGCCGAAGGGCGCTAACGCAGGCGGCAGTCATCAGGATGCGCCGCGGCTGCGGCGGCGTGACCGGGCGAAACGCCGCGGGGCGCGGAGAGAAAAGACGCTGGAGCCAGTTCCGCATGCCTCACCCCATCCGCTTCGTGAATACGGTGAGAAGCTCATGCGCAATGCGCGTTGCCATCGCCGCGAGCGTCCGCGTCCCGCCGGTTTCGGAAATCGTCATCCAGTTGCCGATGGTCCAGTTGTCGTGCGGGCCTCTTGCGTCCACGCCCTTGTAAGCGAGGCGGTTCCACGGGGCGCAGATCACACCGGCGCTGTGGAAGAAGTTGCCGCCGAGCGGCGTGTCACACGGCGCGTCAATGGCTTTGGTCTCGGGGTTGTACCAGTGCCATGCCGGCGGCCTTGCGGCGAAGCCGTCGCACTTCGCCAGGGTCGTGAACCACGAGCCGTCCTTCGCCAGCATGCCGAGAATGAAGCTCGCGGGATCAAGCTGCTCGAACTTCCAGCCATGCAGCTCTGCATTCTGCCGCACAGCCTCGATCTGGCTCGCGAGGACGAGTTCGGACGCCGTCGCCAAAACGCTATACGCCCGAACCGGTGGCGAGCAGGCTGAGTGTCGCCTCGCTGCCGAAGTGAAAGCTAACGAGCGGGCGCTCGGGGGCGAGCTGCTCGTCGCCGTTCATCAGGCGGAGATCCTCGCCGGCATCGAGGCCCTTGGCCTCGACGATGGCTGCGATAACCGCCGACACCTTCGTGGTCTTCGGAAAAGCCCCATGGAAAGGCCCTGCCGGGGTGGAAACGTGGAGCGTGATTTCATCGGGCTGCCGCATTTTTCGATCTCCTTTCATCTGTGTATGCACACGTTAGCTTATATAGCTAACACTGCCGGCAAAAAAAGTCAAAGGGTGAGCTGGCTGTCGTCTGCGCGGGCGAACAGATCATCGAGACGGATTCGGACAACCACCGGATTTACATCAAAGATTTCCGCAAGCTCCCGCGCGGCCCGCTCCCTCTGGTCGTCTTTCAGGTTGGGCAGGCCGAGGCCTCCGCGTTCCTCGCAGAAGGGCGCCGCGGCCTTGATGACAAGGCCCCGCGGCATCAGCAGCCCGCCGATCGCCCGATTCGCCTGGTATTCCCACCAGCGCCCGTCATACCGCGACTCATGCGGGCTGCCGTGAACGTCCCGGCAGAGAATCTCGGGTCGGTCATCTCCGTCCTCAAACAGCCTGGGCGGCTTCTCGCCGAGCGCGAAGAGGTGCATGTGCAACAGCCCGTGTCCCGCCTCGTGGGCAAGCGTCGTGCGGATGCGGCGTTCGGAAACGCTGCCGCCTTCCTCGTCGAGCGTTGTCGTGATGACGATCCCCGTGACGCCGGACGGACCGAAGGACGTATAGCCGAGCACGCCTTCCGGGAGCGGCTCGTAACGCGGCGAGACCTTGAAGTGCTTCTCGACGAACCGGTCGATCCGAACGGCTTCGGGCGAATCCGGCATCAGTCCCGCGACCTGAAGGGCATCGCCACAGATACGGTCGATTTCCGTGGGCTTGTAGAAAGGCCGGGTCGCAAATGGCCCGCGGTCCGTCCGGTATGTCCTCATTTCTTTTGGCCCCCTTTGGGCGGAGGCTTGCCCTTGTTCACGAGCTGCAAAAGCTGTTCAGGTGTCAGCTTCTTTTCGACAAGCGTGCGAAATGCAAAGGCGTAGCCGGGGTCCCGCTCCGTCATGCGTTTGATCTCATCTAGCGGCGCGCGCTGATCGTGCCTCTTGAGTTCGGCGAGATCGAGCTTCAGCAGCCGCGCCATTTCCTCCAGCATCGGCTCAGACGGAAAGCGCCGTCCATGCTCCACGTCGGATATGAAGGGCGGCGAACATTTAAGGCCCTTCGCGAATTCGCGGAGCGACAGGTCGAGCTCTTCGCGTCGTTCGCGGATTTTTTGGCCAAGTGTTTTCACGGTGTAAGCATACTGAGCGAACGACTCGCCTGTCAAGAATCATTACCTCTTCCGAAACATCAATTCACGCCCACTCCTCAGCCAGCGGCCCTCGCGTCGCTGAGCATCCTGTCGATCGCGTCCTGCCGGGATCGCCGATCGAAGGTGTAGGAGTTGCGTTGAAATTTCGTCCCTTCAAGCAGCGCCTGGACATATCCGGAGACGGTGTCGGCCGCCATGACCAGGGTCGTGTCCAGCGTGTGAACGTACTTGCTCGTCACAGAGCCTTTCGCATGACCGATTAGGGCGGCGATGGTGATCTCGGTAAACCCGAGATCGTTGGCGATGCTCGCGAAGCTGTGCCGCAGAACGTGCGGCGTGACATCCCAGAGGGGGCTCTCGGTGAAGAGCTTCTTCCAGCTCTGCGGAAAATTGCCCACGGCATTGTCGTCGCCCTGACCGGGGAAGACGTATGTGCCTGTTCTGTGAGCGTGGCGCTTTTCCAGGAAGTCGATCGCCGGCAGGCCGATCGGGCGGACCGACGCGCCTTCCTTGCTATCGGAGAGGCGCAGGCAACTGCCCTCGAAATCGACCTCACTCCATTTGAGCTCCACGATCTCGGTCTTGCGGCATCCGGTCAGGGCGATGAGTTGCAGGATCTCAGTGTGGATTTTGTAATGATCACTCTTGCGGGCGCGCGCGAGAATTTCGCCGAGCGTCCGGTATTCGGCCTCGCTGAGGCGCCGGTCGCGGACCTTATACTTCGGCTTCTTGAGCCCGTGCGTGGGGTTGTGTTCAACAATGCCGAGCTGGACGGCGTAGGTGAATATGCCGCCGAGCAGGCCCATTGCCCGCGTCGCCGTTCCCGGCCCACCGCGGACAATCGCACGTCCACGGAGCCTTTCGGTCTTCACTGAAACGCGGGTCTTCCCAGCTATGATGTCTCGCATCAGATTGTTCATGTCGGCCTTGGTGATGTCTTGAACGCGACGATTACCGACGAGCGGGATGATGTGCCGGCGGATGCGGCCGGTATCCACTTCGACCGTCGACGCCTTCTTGGGCCGGCCGCCTTTGCCAAGGATGAGCCCGGCCTGCATGTCCGCGACATACTGTTCGCAGAGCTGCTTCATAGTCAGCGCCTTGCGGTCCAGTTCACGCTCTTCGGCTGGGTTCTCGCCTTGCGCGACGCGGCCGAGTTGAACCTTGGCTTCCCGGCGCGCCGTTTCCGGAGTCCACACGCCGTGAAGGCCGATTGTGTACCGGCGGGACCGTCCGCGGGTGCGGTATTGGATGACGTAGCTGCGCTTGCCTGAGGTGAAGACGCGCAGGCCGAAGCCGGGCAGTTCGTCATCCCAGATCACGTAGTCCTTGTCGCCCGGCTCGGCGGAATCGACGATGCGTTTGCTGATCCTCGGCACGCTTTTCAGTCCCTTCCGGGCCCGATTTCGCGTAAGCACCACGTAAGCACTTGGAGGCAAATTCGGGCGTATTCTCGGATAGGGACTTCGGAGCAGCGGAGACGAAAAAGCTAGTGTTTTCCGAGGTCTATCGTGCTTTGGCGTACCCTATCGCGCAAATCGGATGGGCTACTAGACCAGCTCCGAAGGCAGAGGTCACAGGTTCGAATCCTGTCGGGTGCGCCATACCTACTTCTTCACCGGAAAAACCCGCTAACATCTTGAACGGTAAGGTCAAATTTGCCGTTCTAAAACCTCTTTCGCGCTGGTATTTCAAAGGTTCTGCAAAGGCCAGTTTGAGCACCGTGCGACGGTCCTCTAACCTGTCCGAACGCCAAAGAATCCAAGGGTTTGAGAGAAATGTCAGTGCCGTTCTAAGTGTTTTGTCGAAACTGGTCTTCGGAACTGGCGCGGCGGACATTTTTTCCTGAAGGACAATCTTCTCCTGCTCCAATTTGCCGATCCGTTCTTCGAGTGAGGCGATCACACTTGGCAAGTTCACTTCTGTGATGCGGTCAAGGAGTTGGTCGATCTGCTTTTCAATTTTTGGAATCTGCGCGCCCATGGCTTTCGCGCGTGCCTGGCCTTGCGAGATTCGGTGATCCCACAAATCTTTGAACATCATCTTCGCCACACGGAACAGAGGTTCGCTTGGCGTGAGAGAATGGAGCAGTGTTTCGAACTGCCCCTCGATATCGGCGCGCCGGATTGACTTGCCATAGGATGCGCAGCCGCGCTTGGGGCAGAGATAGTAGGGATACTTATTATGTGTCCCCTTAGACCAGCAGGAGGTGAGTTGCGTGCCGCAATCGTCACACATGACGAATCCGCGCAGCGGGAAATCCTCATTCACATTTTTCTTGCGCGGCGCGTAGAAGCCGCCGGAAAGCCGATCCTGAATGGTCTTCCAAGCTTCAAAGGTAATCAGCGGCTCATGTTGCGCTTTGCGCAATGAGACATCCCACCGAGGAAATTCGAGATATCCCGCATATAAGCATTGCTTCAACAGCACGGACACGCGCTGATGACGGACAATACCTCTGCGGTCTTTGGGAAAGAGCGGATTGTCCTGAAGGAAGCGCTGCACGTCGGCCTGCTTTTCAAAACGCCCCGAGGCATATCCTTCCAACGCTTCCTGCACAACGGAGGCGACAGGTTCGTCTTTGACGAGCATCTTGCCCCGTCCTGATACCGCCTCGAACTTGTAACCGACCGGAGCTTGCATAGGCCAATAGCCATTCTGTACGCGCGCCTTCATCCGGTTCTTGGTTTGCTCCGCATTCTTCTCGCGCTGGTACTGCGCGAACAGCGCCGAGATATATTCGCGGAAGGTGGAATCCGCGTCGTCTTTAAATTCCATGTTCGGGCTGGCGAGCAGCGCGCCGGTTTCGCGCAAGAGGTCGCGTAGATCGAGGTGCCCGCGCATGTCGCGAGCAAAACGGCTGATGTCATCGATAATGACGTAATGGCTTTTCGGTTGCTCTCGAAGGAAGCGGATCATCGCCTGCATGCCCGGACGGTCGGTCCTGCTACCGCTTACGTCGTCACGAAAGACTTGAACGACATTCAGGCCCCGTGCCCTAGCATATTCGCGACAGCGGGTTTCCTGCGAATTAAGCCCATCGCCCCGGCTAACCTGTTTGGTATCCGATACGCGGACATAGACGACTCCGTCTTCTGGTTCTTGCTGGGTCATGCGGACTCCTTACCGTTGTCTTTCGATGGCGGCTCCATGGTTGGTGAAGACCTGAGGCTACCATCGCCGGACTCCGAGACCGAGGATTCAATCATCGCTTTGAAAATCGACCCACATATTTCCGTGCTGATGCCAAGTTCAACAAATCGGCGCATGATGTCCCAGAGGATGGCAAGAAGCTCGTTAACCTGATCGTCAGTGAGATCAAGTTCGATCAGTTCCTGGCGGTACTTATCGGCATCAAGGGCCAGTTCGCCGGGAACAGGGAGGAAATCGTCCTCCTGCGCGGCGAACCCGTTGAAGCCTGTGAAGGTGGGATCTTTAGTCATGCCTGGCCTCCTTTCTTGTTCGCCGCCAGAAAAACAGGGCAGTATAGCGAACATTTAGTGAACAAACAAGGAATAAATTCCTATGCCCAATAGCTGCGATCTAGGGAGAAAGTGGGGAAGCTGAGCAAAAGCGCAAGTTTATTACCCTTATTCACTACAAAACTGCAAGTTTTCTTAAGATCCTACCCCCAAAGATATACTTAATATTCGCAGTTATACTGCTGTTTGCTTTGGAAGTGATAAGTAAACTTCTGCTAATAACAACTACATATCTGTCGGATTGACGTCCGAATAAGTAAATTAATTTAGAGGATTACTTTTCTTATCCTGTTGCTGTGCGGCGAATACCGCCACGTGCCAGCGACGCAATTTTGAAATGCTAAAAACGTTCGTTTTCGTTGAAATTTGAATCCCCTTTTTGCTTTCAGGTAGGATTTTTTTAGGGCGCGCAGAAAAGAGCCCTTCCGACCATGAAAAGCAAGGCGTCCGCGTGCCTGAAAGGCCGCGCACGAAAACGAACCATATTGTGCAGACCCCAACGACAAAGCAGCCCGCTGACCAAGAGGCAAAGCCGGGGAGGACCGTAGGCTATCTGCGTGTTTCCACCGCAGAGCAGCGCCCTGATCGCCAGATAGACGGGTTACGCATGATCTGCGACGAACTGCACATCGAAACACTTTCGGCCGTAAGTCCGCACAGGCCGGTCTATGGGCGCGTGGTCTCAGAATTGCTTCCCGGTGACATGCTTGTGGTGTGGGACCTGGACCGGGCCTTTCGTTCTGTCGTCGATGCACTCACCGAGGCAGAAAAGCTGCGCAAGCGCGGCGTCCATTTTCGCATTGCGACCCTGAACATCGATACCAGCACACCAGCGGGCATGTTCGTCTACACGATGATGAGCGCTTTGGCCGAGTTCGAGCGGCGCACGCTCTCACAGAGGACCAAGGAAGGGCTGGCCGCAGCCAGGCAGCGTGGCGCGCGCCTGGGCCGTCCGCCCAAACTCACCGGCGAGCAAATCCGGGAAGCGAAACAACGCATCGCCTCCGGCGAGCGCGTTTCAATCATCGCCGACGACTATGGAGTGGCGGCGTGGACCTTAAGCCGCGCGCTTCGCCGGGCGCACCCCGTGGCGACACAATCAAACTGAAAAGGAGACGAACAATGGCTTATTTCAAAGGTGTGGCCTTCGGGCTGTTTGTTATCATGGCTCTCATTGCGATGAAGTACTCATGGGGCCTTTCGATCGATATTCGCAGCATTCTGATGTTCATCTTCGGTCTTGCGCCGATCCTGCTATTGCTAATGGTCGTTGGGTACATCGGGAACAGCATCTTCGGTAAGCAAGATAAGCAGTAGTGAATTTTCGTCCGCAACGGATGGGCGTTTGTATCTGCATAGTCGGAGAAGGGTGGCGCCATGACGTCAGAAGACCAAGTGACTCTTGCCGAGGCGATATTGCATCATAACGAAATGGTGCGCGTCTATGTGGCAGTTTGCCAGATGCGTGAGCGCGGGGACGACCCGCTGCGCTCACCGATTATGGGCAAAGCCAAGAAACTCGCCTTAAGGGTGGAGCCGCTTCGCAGCTCCCTTGCCGCATTCTCCGTTCGGGAAATGGATAAGGACAATATGGCTCCTTACTTCGTCTCGCAGGAATTGCTCTCGACCATGCGCACCATGATCAGAACCGCCCACGGCTCACGCCTTCCCCACATCCCGCAGCCGATCCAGCCGGACGGCATTCCGGAGTTTTATCGAGAGTCATTTGGAGCAGCACCATGAAGAAACGACGCCGCAATCCCGCTTGGCCGTTCGACCGGCCCGAAAACATCGTGGCCATCGATCTCGATCCGGCCAATCTGTATCAGCGAATGGTGGATGGCCATCCGTGCATTGGCCAAACTTGCGGACGCAAGATCCACCAGATTAGGGAACCGGGAGCCTGTAGCTTCTGCCGTGACGTGGTCGAATACATGGACAGCCTACCGGAAGCCGGTCAGCCTGATACAGCGCCTAAGAGACGGCACGAGCATTTGCTTGAAACGATGGCACGGGTGGAGAAAGAGAAGCGCAATAAGCGGTAGGGCATGGCGGGTCATTTGATCCGTGAGCACCACTGCGCCCAAACTGCTTTTGTAATACCGGCAGGTAATAGCGCTGATCGCAAGATGTGCGCGGTAATACCACGCAATCTTGGCAAGGGGGCCGCTGCGCACCCCCGTTGCATCCCCCAGGCCGTGGCTCTTCCAGGGCATTGAACCCGTTTCAGAGCCATCAGACCGTATCGCCGGTTAATCACTCGCGGGAGACTTCGCTCTCCCTGCACCCATCGATCAAAGAGCGTTCCTGCCCTTATGAAATCCTGACCAACCGTCCGCCGTTTGGATGCCGTCAGCGCGTCAGCGCTGAACCCGATCAGGAGGCTATCGCGCCGCCCTGAACCCACTCGCACGGCGAGGAGACATGCCTCTCCTCCTGCACCGGACCATGCAATTTCACTGCCAGATTTGAAGCGGACAACTTGCTTTCGCGCGACCTATTCGACTATGCCCGCATCTCCAACAGAGCACGCCGTGAGTTGAGGCCAACCCGCAGGGACGTCGATAGGTGATTTGCCGTCCCATAAGCGAAGGTTCTCTGGAGGGACGGCATCGAAAGAGATGATACATCCGCGGCGATAAACAACCTCTGCGAAGATATCAGCATTGTCTCGGTCAGGGCGCTCATTTTTCAGGATATCTATTAGCTCGGCGAAGCCAGTATAAGATCGATCCACACCAACGTTTGCAGGCAGGTTCACATTCTGCACTGCCACGACAAACTGAGCTTCGCCCCTTTTGGGCCTCGTATCCATTCCGCTCGGGATAGGTGTCAGGCAAACAACCCGAGCTGTCGCATGCGTGAGATCTGATCCGTCATCGCCATCGAGAAATGGATTTCTCGGCTGCAGTCCGTTCTTCCTGATCCTTTCAAAGCATCTTATCGGACTCGCATGCACGAACCATTGATGGTTCCTGCACACAACTTCCCTGGCGCGTGCCATGCCTTGGTCTGTCAGCAGATCACGATGTACCTCGCTTAGTGAATGCGGTTTGCTCATCAAGGTATTGCCCGTCTACTGGCGCCAAGAAACCAAATTGGGTTGGATCACAACATCGCAGAATTCGCGGAAACTCAGAACGTTTTCGTGCCCCTCGTATTCAGTCTCCTTTGATTTCCGCAAGCTTTCCGGGATCACCAAGTGAACCCCGAACGATGCCATGTCTTCGATTGCGCTACTGGCAATGTTCTCGTCCACCGTCGTGAGAAACAGGCGTCGTCCCTCCATTTCGCGCTCAACCTGTTTCCACCGCTCGCGCAGCGTCGTTTTCGCACTGAGGATAAGACCGCTTTCTGAGCCATCTTTCTTGCTATCGATGAAAGCGAGCGATGGCAGGATGAAGTCAGGGCGCTTCTTCGAGACAAGGATAACCTGCTTCTCAAACGGGATGTTGCCGTCATTGAGCATTGCTTCAATATGGTGTTCGTAGGAATATCCTGCACGTGATTTTCGCTGCTGGCTTGCCGAGAGCATCAAGGCATCAATGGCGGGTAATTCATCAATGAGCTTGCGTATTACGCCGGAGGCACTCACTTCCACAGGCTTGTCACCCATCACCATTCGAATAAGTTCCACAGACCGTTCGCGGCGCTGATACTCGCGGAAAAGATCCCATTCGATCTTGCGGCTGATCTCTCGAAGAGCGTCACCCGGAGCTTCAATGGTAAACGGGTCGATCCGCTCCAGCCCGTACTTTTCCAAGAAGGATTTTCTGGCAAGTGCAGCCAGATCGAGGGTTGGCGGCATGGCGGCGCTGTTATTTGCGAACCCGGCAATATCGCCAGCGAGCCATGCTGCAATAACTTGCTCGGCAAAATCCATGATGCGATCAAGTTCTGCCGATTTACGTTCGGCAGGTTCGAATATCCCGATAAGGAAATCTGGATCAAGATTTAACAGGTCTGCAAGTAGCGCAGCTTCATCACTCCCAGATTCCAGTGTCAGACATTCATATTCCCAATCATCGCCACGCTTTGTTCGTCCCATCACCATGAATGACGCGGGTAACAAATCAGCGAAGAGGTCGCGTGGCACTCCCGTTAAATGAGTTTCAGAGCTTTTGCTGGTGTAGTGAACAAGCCTGCTTTTCTTTCGGACGCCATTCGATTGCGGCCAAACCGTATAAAAGTACACGTGCCAAATTTCAGCATCTTCTTCGCTGCCCCGCTCCATCAATTCAAGAGCAGGAAAGAAACCACTGTCGCGCTCCTCTACAGGGACATAGGGACCAGCCTGGTTATTCATACGTCTCTTCCGGTTTAATTCACCGGTATCGGGGTCAACGCGATAGCGAGCCCAATTGCGGTCATTGTTAGAGAGCTTCTTGACCAGCACCCGATCTGCTTTTTCAAGCAGCCGCGTTAACAGGTCGGCATCCGCGCCGGATTGTCCAAATGCAAATTCCCCCTGTGCGCTCATGCCGTCCCCCTGATTTCTCCGATCGTTTCATCTCCTCGTAGCCACTCAGCGATGCGTTGAATTACCTGTTCGAAATCCAGCCGGTATTTGCCCTTTAGCGCACATTCCCAGACAACAAGTTGACGCCAGCCTGCCTCACGCAGCGCGAGGCGAACGGCGCTGTCCCGAGCAACATTGCCTTCAATTTTTGTGCGCCAGAAATCTGGCCGCGTCGAAGGCATTTTGAACAGATGGCAGTCGTGTCCGTGCCAGAAGCAGCCATTCACAAATATCGCGGCGCGGTGCCTTCTGAGAACTATGTCCGGTTTGCCGGGCAAATCAGCGGTATGAAGGCGATATCGAAAGCCCAGCGCAAACAGCCCTTTGCGAACAGTAAGTTCCGGCTTTGTGTTCCGGTCCTTTATGCCCGCCATCATCCGGCTGCGCGTTTTCTGGTCAACGACGTCAGGCAACCGCTTTCACCTTTTCATGTGGCCGACTCTCAGCAGCGTCCTCTTCAGCCAGGTGAGGGGCCATATGTCGGGCTATTGCCTCGACAACCGGCACAACGACGGCATTGCCGAACTGGCGATAAGCTTGGGTGTCGGAGACCGGAATTTTGAATGACTGTTCGCCCGGTTTCTCGAAGCCCATCAACCGGGCGCATTCGCGCGGCGTCAGGCGGCGAGGATTCTTGCGCTTTTGCTTGATCAGAATTTCAGAGCCGTCCTTGTGATAGCGCGCTGACAACGTGCGCGCGACGTCATCCGGACCAAAAAGGCCAAAGCCAAAACCGTTGCCTTTCTGCCGGTGTTTGGCAGCGTAAGCCTGAAGATAACCCCACAGATGATCGGAGAGCGTATAGCGCGCATCGACCTTACCTTTGGGGCCAGTGATGAAGTGCTTGTCTTCATCTTCCGTACCATCTTCCGGATGGAAAATTGAACCAAGCCTTGGAGATTTTGCCGGATCGGGCATTATGAGGTCATCAAGGTTGAAATCATTTTCGTCGCGAAAACCAACGAGAAAAATGCGCTCGCGGTGCTGCGGCACCCATGACCGCGCGTCAACAATGCGGGTCTGGACATTGTATCCCAGATCTTCCTGCAAGGTCGTCATAATAACGTCGAACGTCCGACCACGATCATGGCTCTTCAGATTCTTTACGTTCTCAAGCAGGAAGGCCCTGGGCCGGTGGTGTTTGATAATGCGGGCAACATCAAAAAACAGCGTGCCCTGCATATCACACTGGAATCCGTGGGCTCGCCCGAGAGAGTTCTTTTTTGAGACACCGGCCAACGAGAATGGCTGACAGGGAAACCCGGCCAGCAATACGTCATGCTCAGGAATGTCATCAGCGGCGATCTTGGTAATATCGCCAGCCAGTTCATGGTCCATCGGATAGTTGGCTCGATAGGTTTCCTGGCTGAAGCGATCCCATTCGGAAGTGAATACGCATTTTCCACCAATGGACTCAAAGCCACGACGCATTCCGCCAATACCGGCAAAAAGGTCAATGAAACGAAAATCGGTGGCAGGTTGGTTTGCTATCCTGTTGTCGGCGAGCAGCTTCAGCAACTCGAGCACCGGTTTGCGGGGCTTAGTCTCGCCTCGTTCCCAGCGATAAACAGTTCTTTCGTCGAAGGCCAACTGCCTTGCGGCTTCCGGTATGGTGAGGCCCGCTTTTTGCCGAAGCTTAGAAAATGTTTGCATGACCTCTCCTTGAGAATGAATCGCTGGGAACATTTATGACATGATGTCATAAGAACATAACAAGAACAATAAAAAAAGAATCAAAAAATCCACAGAAATATCAGCTGCTTATTTCTGAGCTGAACCGGCGCGTGATTCCCGTGGTGCCTTGCAACCTGATTGTCCGGGGCTGCAGGATGTCGGGCTTTGGTCTGAGGCCCGTCATGCACAGCTGTTTATGCGGCGTGAGAGTGCCCGTACGTTGCACATATCGAAAATATATCAGAAATGTGTTGACATATATTCACAAAAAATGCGATCAATACATTTCGGAAATGTCACGAGGAAAAGTATGCGCGATAAACGCAAAAAATTTGTCGATTTGGCGGAAGCCCGTGTGAACCGTGCGATCAAGGATATTCGCCTGATCGGCAACCTCGCGAACCGGGCTGCCTATGAGTATTCCGATGACGATGCGAAGCAGATTTTTCGCGCGCTGCAGAAAGAGCTGGATAGCGCAAAATCCCGCTTCTCCGGGGATTCCGGAGGAAAGGATAGTGAGTTCAGACTGGGAGCATGACCATGGACCAGCAGTCTTGGAAAGATTCAGCACTCGAATTTCTTAGCAATGAAGCTGAGGAGGATGAGGGGCTTGGCAATGCAGGCATAGAGACATATCGCGACGATCCCTATGCGAGTGTTGCTCGCGAAGTCGGGCAGAATTCACGCGACGCAAGCATTGCACTGCCAGTTCGCGTTAGCTTCGATGTTCTGGACATTCCTGTGGCGCAGATCCCGGCGATCGGAAAGCTTCGGGACGGCGTCGAGTGCTGCCTTCAGAAGGCGCAGAATTCTGGAGACGAAAAAGAGCGGGCTTTTTTTGTGCAAGCAAGGTCGCGTTTGCAGCAGGATCACCTTAAGATTCTGAAGATAGCGGACACAAATACTACCGGACTGACCGGCCCCGCGCGCCCCGGCACGCCCTTCCATTCGCTGGTCAAAGGTTCCGGTGTTAGTCGCAAGGACAGCGATTCATCTGGCGGGTCGTTTGGCATCGGGAAAAACGCTGTCTATGCCGTCTCAGATATTCAGGCAGTGTTCTATTCTACTCTCTATGAGAGTGCCGAGACAAAGCGGCCTCAGTTTTTGGCGCAGGGGAAGGCCGTCTTGGTATCGCACACAGACAAGGACGGCATGCCGAAGCGTGCTCAGGCGTATTGGGGCAAGCCCGGCTTTAAGCCATTCCAGGCATTGGACGAGGCGCCGGTATGGCTGCATCGTGATGAAATTGGCACATCGGTTTTCGCCATGGGGTTTCGGGAGACGCCTGACTGGCAGTCGCGAATTGCATATTCTCTGATCCAGAACTTCTTCCACGCCATTCACGAAGGCGAGATGGAGTTCTCCATCGACAAAGGCCGTATTCAGATCACCAAGGCAACGCTTCCGACGCTATTCTTCGATGAAGGGATTGAAAGAGCCGCCAGACAAAACAACGCTGAGGACGAGTTCGTTCTTGCGAGAAGCTTGTATCGTTGCCTCACCTCGCCTGATGCGATGGAAGAAACTATCAATGTAGATGCGCTTGGCGAAGTGACCGTGCGCGTGCTTGTCGAAGAAGGGCTCCCGAAAAGAGCCTTTATCTTACGCAACGGCATGGTGATCACAGATAGCTTGGCGCATTTTGGCGACAAGCTAAGCCGCTTTCCCATGTATCGCGACTTCGTAGCGCTTGTGATTCCCAAAGAGAAAAAAGGAAGTGCTTACATCCGCTGGCTTGAAAGCCCACGGCACGACGAACTTTCTGCTGAGAGACTGCCCGATCCGGCCAAACGGGAGCAGGCAAAAGTCGTAATGAAGGCTTTGGCTAAGCAAATTCGTGATGTTCTGAAATCACATACCCTTATGCAATACGAAGATGAGGTATCTGCGGACGAAATGGCGCAATATTTTCCGCCGAGTTCGGGTGATCCTTCTGAGGGAGGGGAATCAGGTAACGATGATCCCGAGACGATTACCTATTCGGTAGAGCCACGACGCCCACGCGCGAAGCCTTCAGATTCTGCACCTGGCCAGGGAACCGGCGGTGGACCTCGTCCCGGGCCAAAGCCAGGACCGGGTCCGGGACCGGGACCGGGCCCCGGACCGCAACCGCGCCCGCAGCCAGGTCATGGCGGGCAAGGTAATTCTCGTTTGGTCTATCTGGAAGATGTTCGCAACATTCCAGGCGCTGATAAGGATGCAACCAAACGGGTAGTCTTCTTCACGCCTTCAGAAAGCGGCACTGCCACGATTGCTGTTGACGCGACGGGTCTGGCTGCGAGCGAACGACTTTTGGTGACAAATGCCTCGGATGCAGACGTCCGAAATGGTCAGATACAGCGGGAGGTTACAGCGGGCCAGCGCGTGCGCATCGATCTGGAGTTTGCCGAACCCTATCCGGGGCCTATTGAACTTCAGGCTGTGGTCCAAACTACGATGGGAGGCGGTGATGAAAGTCAATGAGAAGACAAGATTCCCTCACCCTGTCCTGAGTGAGTACACTGGGGACTTCCTGTCCGGCGCATTCTCCATGAGCTTTACGGTCCAGGAGACGCCCGGTCTGGATAGGTCGCAGGTTTCGCTCCAATACCTCGCTGAGCTCAGTGAACCGCATTTGCTCGAACTAGTGGAAGACGGCAAGGCGAGTGCCGGGATATTCGTGTCATGTCTCGATACCTACTTCGGGCAGTTGGTGCCGCTCGGCTTGCACGACAGCAGCTTTGCATTCGACCCCGGGGCACTAGTAGGGCGGGTAACAATCAGACCTGTCATTTGGGCGCGCAGTCCTATTTCTGCGTTCCCTCTCGAAAATTGTCACGAGGAATTCGGGTCGGGGGCGTTGGCGTTCTTGCCCGGTTCGATCATGGCTCTGGATGATGAAGTGGTTATAAATGTTGGCCGCGAAAAACTAGCGCAGATCGAAACGATTTTCACGATTGCAAAGGCGGACGATCTGGAAGACGGAATGCTCAGCGTCGCACTCGACTCTGACCGCATAAAGGTACTGGTTGCGAAGGATATCCATGACACCGTCAACAATCTCAGGGGCAATGAGCGTGGCAAGTCAGTAGTCCTGAACAGCGTTTTCCTGCCCGCGGTAATTCAAGTCCTTGATAGCTTGCGAGATGGTGCCGCCGCTTACGAAGGACGCCGGTGGTACCGCATTTTTATGGCCAAGTGCGATCATCTTGGCATCAACATCGAAGAACCGGAATTGTGGCGGGATGCACAGCGACTGCTGGAGGCTCCTTTTGAACAGATCCACATCAAAAGGGAGGTGCTTGGGGGATGACAGGGGACAAGCTGAAATACCTATCCGAACAAACAGTCCGTGATTTGCGCAGTGATATACTTTTAAATGTTGAACGCTATCGTACCGGGGACTTCAAGGATCTAATGCCAGATGGTGACTGGTCACTCGAATTGGAGGCACAGGTGGACCTGTCGCCACTGGAAAAGCTTGACCCGTCGGGTAACCCGGCCGCCGAGATCGAAAACTCCAAGCTGGTCTGGCGCGCGTTTGGTCATCTCAAGCCGTCTTTGGCCTACGAGGAGGGTATTTGGGTCAGGCTGACACATGTCGAATGCCTCGAATTTTCACGGGCAAGGTGGCTCGCCGGTGTTGAAAACCCCGATGATATTGCCAAGCGCGTCGATGATCACTTTTTTGCGGATACCGTAGCGCGAAGGCGTGATGACAATCCGATCTCTCGGCTTTGGTGGAATGCTTACATTGCAAATATGATTGAGCCTGATGGAAAGCTCCGTGCTCTCGATCAGTTCTTGAAACGCGCAGATATCCGTCTCAACTTCGTTGAACGAAGTCTCACTGTATACAGGCCCTCTATAGCCGCTGGCATTGTGCGGCTGATGGAGAGATCACCAGTTGTTACAGAAAGCGACGACAATTTTCGTTCCTTTATGAGAGTGATAAATCGGCTTGGCGGTGGAATGCTGTTCGAGGCGATGTCGGCAAAGGACATTGATGCCTTTATGGAGGACTGTGCTTCACGCGCCGGGCTTATTTCCGGCGCGGCTGAATACAGAGCTGCGGAATAGAAGGCTTCTGCCGCCAGCCAATGTATTTACAAATAGAGAATTAATTGCATGAAGATAGAAAAAATAAGAGTTCGAAATTTCCGCTGCTTCGGACCAGAGTGGCAAGTTATTACGCTGGAAGAGAGAGTAAGTGCTTTTGTTGGGGGCAATGGTTCCGGCAAGACAGCGAGCTTCCAGGCCCTTTCCAGACTATTTGGCGTAACGCCAGCGCAGCGCTCAGTCCAGCGCCGTGATTTTCATATGGCGGCTGACGCCGAGGAACTCGAGAGCGGAGCTTCGCTCGCGATCGAAGTCGTCTTTGCGTTTCCGGAACTCGAAGGGCTGGACGAAGACGCCTATGAGGACGCTGTCCCGGAATTCTTCCTGCAAATGGCGGCGTCAGCGCCCGGCGATCCCCTTAAAGCGAGGATGCAGCTCCGCGCCACCTGGACCGACGACAGCACGCCGGACGGCGATGTGGAAGAGGACATCCGCTGGGTGAAATCGCTCGAAGATGATTTTGATTGGGATGACTGCGTCCGCGTTCAGTCCGTCGAGCGGGGCTCGGTTCAACTCGTTTATGTGCCGGCGGCGCGGGACGCAGCAAGCCAGGTCACCAACCTTCTAAAAGGCCGCTTATGGCAGGCGGCGCGATGGTCAGACGGTTTCAGGGACCAAAGTGCGCAGAGCGCCGAGGGGATACAGACACTATTTGAAGCGGAAGGACCGGCCACAGCCGTTATTGATAAGCTTACCGCCCGGTGGCAACAGCTCCACGAAGCCGATACGGACACAACCCCTGCCTTGCGCCTTATTGACGGCCGGTTCGAGGAACTTGTCCGCAAGGCGGAGTTTGTTTTCTCGCCCGACGAAGAGGGGCGGCAGAGAGCGCTCGCCGATCTAAGCGACGGCCAACGGTCGCTTTTTCACATCGCGCTGACGGCGGCAACGCTTGAGGTGGAACGAGACGCATTTGCCCAGCCCCCTCACGATAGCGCGTTCGAGCATGAAAAGCTTCGCCGGACGCATCTGACGATCCTGGCCATCGAAGAGCCCGAAAACAGCCTGTCGCCCTTCTTCCTCTCGCGGATTGTCTCGCAGGCGCGGGAGATCGGAGCATTACAAACAGCACAGGTCATGCTGTCCAGTCACTCCCCAGCCATCCTGAGCCGCATTGAACCCGAAGAAGTCCGCTATTTCCGTCTTAATCGTCAGGAGCGCCGCGCATCAGTGCGCCGGCTTACCTTGCCGCCGAATGGTGACGAAGCGCGCGTTTATGTTCGGCTGGCCGTCAAATCCTATCCGGAGCTATACTTCGCGCGTTTCGTCGTTCTTGGCGAGGGCGATTCCGAAAGGCTGGTTATCCCGCGTATCGCTGCTGCGATGGATGTGCCCCTCGATCCGTCTTTTGTCCCGGTGGTTCCCTTGGGCGGCCGCTTCGTCGAGCATTTCTGGCGTCTGCTCAGGGATCTTGAAATACCACATGCGACGCTTCTCGACCTTGATGCCGGCCGTCAACATGGCGGTGCTGGTGTCATCACGACCAGTGTGGAAGCTCTTGAAGCGCGTGGCGTTGATTTTGCCGATAACATCCATGCGATGCTCGGCGAGATCGAACGCGAAAATCTTGATGATCTGACGGATGCCGATCTGCTGGATGAAGGCAATCCGTGGCTTGCCGCCCTACGGGAAGAGAATGTCTTCTTTTCTCATCCGCTGGATCTCGACTTTGCCATGTTGCGCGCATTTCCGGCCGCCTATCAATTTCCAAATACGGGCGGTCACGGCCCCCGCACAGGCGAGGACGCTGTTGCGGGCAAGAAGCAGACAACCTTGAAGACGGGCGGTCAGCCAGACATCTATGACGACAACTATGATGACGCTTATTGCTGGTATCCCTACCTGTTTCTCAGCCGCAGCAAACCCGAAACGCATATCAGTGCCCTCTCGCGTCTGACGGATCATCAACTGGCGAATGAATCACCGCAAGAATTGCGACGCCTCATAGGGAAAATCCGTGATGCACTGGACTTGCCCGGCGAGGGTGCATGAACGTTGTAAAGCCGCAGGACTGGCTTCCACAGGGGGTTGAGAGCCTTGAGGACAACGCTTGGGAAGCGCTGCGGGAAACCGGGCGGAGCGTGCTGGTGACAGCCGGCGCCGGTGCGGGCAAGACCGAATTCCTTGCGCAAAAGGCGTCCTATCTCTTGCAAACCGGCCTCTGTCCGGCGCCAAAACGCATTCTGGCAATAAGTTTTAAGCGTGACGCCGCGCGAAATCTCGCGATGCGGGTAGAACAGCGTTGCGGCCGCGAGCTTGCGAGGCGGTTTAATTCCTTCACGTTCGACGCGTTTTCCAAGAACCTTGTAGACCGCTTTCGGGCTGCGATTCCCGAACCCTTTCGCCCGCCGGCGAACTACCGGATCACCATGCCGCGGCGTCTGGACTTCGTCGATTTTCTGGAACGGAAAAATGTTCACGGGCTCAACGCCCAGCAGATCGAGCAGCACATTGTTCGTGCGCCGCTTCCCTTTCAAGGCGAAGGCGCCGCAGTAGAGGCGGTGCGGAGGTATTGGACTTCCCAGTATGAGGACTATGATGAAGTCGTTCTCTCCTTTGCGATGATAAATCGCCTTGCGCTTCGTGCACTACAGGAAAACCCGGAAATCCGAAGGGGGCTTCACCTGAGCTACCCGGTCATCTTTCTGGATGAGTTTCAGGACACGACTGCGGCGCAATACGAGGTACTAGGGGCCGCCTTTGACGAAGCGCAATCGGTCTTCACGGCGGTTGGAGATGACAAGCAGCGTATTATGCTCTGGGCAGGGGCTCTGCCTGATGCGTTCGACCGCTTTGAGGCAGATTATGAGGCCCGCCGTATCCCGCTGATCAGCAACTGGCGCTCGCATGAAGATCTCGTCAGCATCCAGCATGTGATTGCCCGGCAAATCGATCCCGATGTCGATGAGCCGCAGGCACGCGGTGAACGTGCCGTGGATGGGGACGTGGCCGCTATCTGGCAATTCGATAGCGAAGAACAGGAATCCGATACCTTGGCCGCTTGGATTGCAAGCGAGGTTGCCGCAGAAAATATGCTCCCGCACGACGCGGCTGTTCTCGTGCGGATGTATGCGAACAATGTTGAGGAGAAGCTGGCCGGCCGGTTCACTGCCCACGGGCTCCGGCTGCGTAACGTTGCGCGGGAAGTCGGCGGCATTTCGATTCAGGACATCATCACCGAGGAACTGACGCAGGTTCTCCTTCCGTTGCTGCGTCTCGGGAGCGCCCCGCGCAGTCCGGAAAGTTGGGGAGTGTCTTTACAAAACCTCCAGTTTCTTGACGCGGTCGATGCCGGCGACGACGCAACACTCCAACGTTTGCAGCAGCGTCTGCAGGAATTCATTAGGCCGCTGCGGCGGCAGATGCGCGGTCGCCACCCCGATGAGGACGAAGCAGCAGCCACAGCGCGGATGGCGCTGGAATTCATCGGGGAAGACACACTGCGCCTTGCTTTTCCGGAATACAGCCGAAAGCCGGACTTTGAACGGGCCTGGAACGGGTTTGTGGCCCTGCTCAAAGAATGCACAGCTATCGGTGGGGATTGGTCCGCGACACTCGATGAATTCGAAGGTCTCGGACAGGTGGTTCTTATGACTGTCCATAAGAGCAAGGGCCTCGAATTCCACACGATGATCTTCTACGGACTTGATAACCAGACATGGTGGAGCCTGACGCCGCAGAAGAAGGAAGAGCTCAACTCGTTCTTTGTCGCATTTACCAGAGCCCGCCAACGTGCCTTTTTTACTTGCTGCAGCGCAAGAGGACAGCCAGTGCATTGGATTGAACAGCTCTTGCTGCCCGCTGGTCTTGTTCGCATGGCAGGAAACTCATTGCTCCAATGACGTCTCTGCGTCATCCAGATAGCCCGTGTCCGGCTACACTCGTTTCAATGCCGCACCTCTTTGGTTTCGACTATCTAGAAGTAGTATCTGGCGTGCTAAGCGGTGCCCCTCGCCGGGGACAGTCGGTCCCGTGTCCCGCCTTCGGCGGCGCTATGCTGACACTCCTGCGGCTGCCCTTTTAACCGGTCTCGGGGCTGCGGTCGGTCCCGCGTCCCGCCCTTCGGTCGGCGCTATGCTGACGCTCCTGCGGCCGCCATTATTTCCTTGGCTTAGGGCTTCGCCCCGGCGCGCTGCAAGAGCATTCCGCCCAGCCTGACGGCCGGTTCCCCGCGAAGGTTCTTTCCGCTTGCACCCCCATTCTCGCCGAAGGGCGGAGGTTCAGGCGGGCTGAACCTCCCTGCTATTAAACTTAACGCAACTGTAGCCATCTGTTTGGCCGGTTCCAGGTCATGCATCGAGCGCTGAATCTAAAGCAATATCAAACCCATATATCTTCTACGAGGTGCGGTAGTCTCATTTTCTGGCCGGTTTAATGGCCGCTTTGCGAGCAACTTACGTCTCACATCGCAGGTCAGGATCGAGCATCAATGGAAGAAACTGCTGCACACGGCTTTCGTGGCGGAGCCATGCATATTTATCGGGCTTTTCACGTACATCTCTTAGATGACCGCTCAGTTCGGACCGTTCCCAGAAGTTCGGCATATCGACCGTAAAATACCCATGATCGCGGGATTCCAGCAGCCCGGTTTCGCCGCCGGTGGCTAGGCGAATATCCTCGACCTGGAGCAGGGGGCGGGATTGTTCGGAGAGACTATCACCCGAACCATTCACCTGGTTCTGATTGACGTTGAAGCCGCGGACCATGACGGAGGTGCGGCCCGAGCGGTGCTCGATCTCGCGCAGCGTGTCGGTATCAGGCAGGCCGCGATAGAGCGTGTGCGCCACAGCCTTTTTCCAGATGCGGGCGAGTTCCTTGCCGTAACGCCCCTCGATCTGGGCGGGGGCGTTCTGGAACGCGCCGAGGAAGTTGATCCCGCCTTGCCGGTAGAGGGTCAGGATTGGTTCGAAGTTGGAGACATATAGCTGTCCCCATTCATCGCCGACGACGAGGGCGCGCAGCTTTCCATGCGCGGCGGCAAAGCGCTCGATGATGGCTGCAGTCATCGCCCCGACAAAGTTGCGGCTGGTTTCTGATTGGGCCGAGCCGATGATGAAGAGCGCGGTGCGCTCGTTCTTCATCTCCGCCGGGTCGAAGCTGTTACCCTCTGTCGCTGCCCTGGAGGCCGAACCGGGCTGGAAGCCCTGAAGCCGTTCGATGATGAGCGATGAATAGGCGTTCCACTGGTCGCGGGATTGCGTAAGGCTGGCAACCTGCCTGCACATGCCGGACTCTTCGCCCATGCGCTCATCCAGTGACCACATGAGCAGATCGTCTGCGATAGCGTCGGGATCGCGACCGAAAAAGTCCCACAGCCCGCCCGGCGTACAGGGGAAACGTTCATCGGGATAAAGGGCGCTGATCTTGTTATAGAGGGCACACATAGTGCGCACGCCCTGGCCGATCCAGCGATGCGAAGGATTGGGATCGACCGGCACCAGGTAGCTGGCCGTGTCATAGGCGGCGTCACCCACAATGGCACGCAGTTCAGGCCGCGCCGCCACTTCCAGCAGACGCGTATTGATGTTGAAGCTTTCGCCCGGATAGCCGTAAAGCCGGGCCGGGTTGATGAAGCGCACGCGGCAACCCTGCCGCTCCAGCGTCTTCCAGGAAATCCAGGCAAGCTCCGCATCCTTGGGATCAGTGATGATCTTGGTGAAGTGCGCGGTCCTGGGGGAGACCAGATTCACCCCCAGGAAGCGCGTCAGCTTGCCTTTACCGGCCTGCGCATCGATGGCGACCGGTTCAGTGCCGTCATAGATCAGCGGATTGCCCCGGAAGAAACCCAGCTCGATGCCGGGCCTGATGCCATCCGAGGCGCGCACAAGACCGCTCATAACAGCCCCGAAGTTTTCAGGGCCGTCAGATCGTCAATCTCGGCATTGCCGAGCTGACCGGATGGATTGGCGTCCAGCATGGCTTGAAGCTGCGCGGCGGCTTGTGCCTCCGCCCGCTGCCGGGCAATCCGCGCTTCTCTCGCATCCTCCCAGGCAAGCCGTTGCTGATAGTGGGATTCGAGCATCCAGCAGAACTGGTAGAACTCGGAGAACCATCCATTCATCATGGCGCGCTCCTTTCATCGTCCCAGCTCGCATACTCGAAGGGCTTCTCAGCGGGCGCGCTCGCGGGAGGTTGAAGGGCGCGGTAATCGATAGTGGTGGACCGCGTTTCCTCTTCGTCGTCACCGAAGGCAAGAATCCAGAACAAGCCGACCGAGTATCCTCCGGCCATCAGATAAGGCACCCAGTCCTTGGGGAACGCCAGACCATAGAAGCCGCAAATGAACGCAGTGAAGGTGAGAACGATGCCGACGCCAATAAGACCGTTTCGATAGGCAATCAAGGCATCGCCGGGCCTGTAGGTATCGCCCCAGAATGTGATCTTTCTGCCCGATATGAGGACGAACAGATAGAGCAGCGAAACGGCGATGGCGAGAAACACCAACAGGCCAAACAAGACGGCAAGAACGACCACGAAACCAGCGCCTATGACACCCGCAGCGGCGCTAGAATCATCATTTCTGTTACCTGACATTGCACTTCTCCTTTTCGAGGTTAGCGAGAGAGGCCAAGGCGCAGGCCTTGGCTTTGCTTGCGTCCCGGCGATCTCGCATCGCCGCGCGCAAGGCGTATGAAGCGGCCCACATCCCGGCGAAGTTCTGAGAGCCGCTTCGCCTGGTCGTGCCGCAGTTCCTTGAATTTCACCTGGAGGAGCGCGCGCTCCTTGCGCTGCTGATCGATCAGCACTTGCCGCGCCTGCGCGTGGCGCTCACGCGTGGCCCTTGCTTCCGCTTCATTGAGAGTGCGCACCTGTTGGTATTTGCCGGTGAGACGGTGCCACAGGCCGCGTAGGCCTTTAGGAAGGCGCGCGGCCCGCTTGAACGTTTCCCGGTCCCATTCGGCGCGCTGATCGTTGTCGAGTGACAAGCGTGCGGCGCGGTGCTGCTGCGTCAACTTTTCTTTCTGTTTGGCAAGTTCATTTGAGCGTTCCCGGAAGCGGTTGCGGGATTCGGCGACGTGACGGCGGATGGCCGGAGTCATACGCTGGCCGATAATAGCCTGCGCTTGGGCTACGCTCTTAAGATCGTTCCCATCACCCAGCCGGGCGCGCACGTCTTTGGTTTTCACGCCGAGCATGCGCGGCAGGGAATAAACCTCGCCGTGGTGATCGATGATCACATGGCCGCGCTTGTCCCCACGGGCGAGAAGAAAACCGCGCTCCCCGAGGCTGCTTTCAAAGGCCTTGCGGCCATCGGAATGCTGCCAGCATTCCTGCACAGTGGATTTAAGCCAGCGGGGATCGACGTCCTGGCGCTTGGCCTGTTGCCATTCTTCCAGGGTGAAGTTGGTTGGATTGCGCTCAGCCGGGCTTTCCAGCCCGCGCGGCAGCTTCCAGCCATTCTCCAGATACAGCTCGCGCGAAACGCCTTGCAGTTTCTTCTTGAAGAAGGAGAGCTGCCGCGCGGTCATGGTTTGCGCATCCGTGCGCGACCAGACACAATGCGCGTGGCGACGGCCTTCCTTCTCATGGAAGACGATGGCGCGCGGCTGGCCGCTCAAACCGAGGCGGGCTTCCACCTGATCGATAGCTTGCTCGAAGCCTTGTTCGCTTAAATTGGCGTCTTCTGGTGGATTGAGGCTCAGCGAGAACAAATATTGGCGGCAGTTAGTCCCGCGCGCGATGGCTTCCGCTTCTTTGAAAGCCTCTCTAAGATCATCGGACGCAAAGCCGCGCAGCTCATGCAGGCGCACATGCTCGTTATCATCCATTCGCATGAGGTGTGCAGCGAGGTTTTGACCGCCGCCGCGCTGTGAGCCTTTGAGGATCATGGTGCATCCTCCGGCTTCATGCCGACCGCCAAGAGGAACAGGCGGCGCAACTCGCGCACGTCCTGGACCGCCTCCAGCAGGAAGCTTTCCGTTTCCGGGGTGACCGGTAGCGAGCCGGTATTTACCGCATGGGCGAGTTGATTGAGATTGCTGGCAAGGCGTGATTGGCCGAGTATGGCGAGAGCTTGCGCAAACGCCTGCCGGTCCTTGATGGTGAGGCCGGACAGTCGTTTGCGCTGCGCAGGCAAACCCAGTGCTTTTTGCTTGATGTAGGCACCGAGCGGAGTGCCCGCGGCCTCCATAGCCAGGCGGGCACGGTCGGCCTCGCTCAGGCGGATGCAGAAGGGCGAAGGGCGCTTCTTACTGTTTTCTTTAGAGCGCGGTGCGCTGCCGTTTTTGTTGAATCCACCTTTTAAGGACATGGCGGCACCGGGAAATCATCGGATTTCCGGTGCTCAAGGTAGGTGTTCCAGTCGGCCAGAACCTCGAACAATTCGTTCGAAATGTCGCCATCAAGGCGCGCCAATCTTTCCAACGGCTTAGATGATCCGCGCCGCTTTGGCTAGGTGGTGAATAGCCACCGGATAGCCACCTAGTGGTGCAA
>TARA_R110002020_G_scaffold203146_5_pt1 | contig 33697 bp, 34 predicted proteins | sample TARA_R110002020 | Tara Oceans TARA_R110002020 (sample SAMEA4396489) | marine metagenome | biome: Westerlies Biome; feature: [MES] marine water layer (ENVO:01000295) within the mesopelagic zone...; material: water (ENVO:00002006), including particulate matter (ENVO:01000060) such... | reverse complement strand
TATTTAATTTTTAAAACGTCCCAATTTTAATGGGACACTAGTGATGAAATATTATAAATAATACCCCAGTCAAATACTTGCTTGATTTGTAAATCTTTTAGAACCTGTCCAACTGAAAATTTGTTTTGGAAATCTTCTAGTGGATGTTTTAAAATTGGTTTAAAGCTTCCAATTAACTTATCATTATTTTTCCCTACATCCTTTATCGAAACTTTATAAGTACGATTCAATTGATATTTAATAGATTGCTCACCATTCCAAGACAACTCATATTTAGGTATATAAATCTTTAGATTACCTATTAACCCATTTATTCCATAATCGTTAATCTCGGTTACAAGAAAATCCTTTATTTCACTTGAATTTGAATCAAAGTAGTCTTGATAAGGATTTTTATCTTTTCTTTTTGCTGAAACAATTAATAATCTCTCTTCGACATTTTGAATAATTGATTTAATAGTGGAATTTAAGTTTGTATTATCAAAAGTAGATTGTTGCTGGTCTTCTGTCCATCCAAGTTCATATTTAGGTATCAAAGCTTCAATGCCTTCTTCAATTTCTCCAACTAATGCATTTTTAGATTTACGCATAACAGTGAAATCAACTTTTTGTCCTATTTTATACTTTTTATTTTCCCAAGGGTCTTCAAGGTCATTAAGTTCGAGAATTAGTTGACCTCTTGTAAAGTCATAATCTTTTATAATGAATTCATAACTCTTATCAAGTTCAAATTTTTTATGCAGAAAAGTATATTTACTAAATGTTAAGTTATTTCTGAATGCAATTCCTTCTATTACTTGATTGCCAACATCCAGTTTTATAAAACTATCATCTGCATAAATCACTTTTGCTAATATTACTTTACCTATTTCATATTGTGATTTGACAAAGTTGATTGGGTCACTTTTTGTGTTCTCTAAACTAAAGTTCACAACACCACCTTCTAAAATTTCTAAAGGGATTAACTCAATATCATTACCTTCTTTAAAATAATTTCTTGCATCAGTAATTTCACCAGCACTTAAATTATGATATTTTACCTCTCCCGATACACCATTAATGTCAATTAACAATCTATTCTCGCGTACTGAAGTTATCACTCCAAATACACTTGTTTTATTCTCAATTGCTTTTCCTACGGCTGATAAGGTACTTGATAAAATACTGTCTGTATTAACTTCAAAAGAATAACAGATACACTTTCTATTATGTGTGTCGATGTATTCTTTTGGTGTATTTTTAAGTATAAAATTTCCCGTATGCAATAATTCTTTTGCTACTTTTTCAAGAATATCAACTTTTTCTGACCTTGCTAATAAATAAAAAGTTTTTACACCACTCGCCAGCCCAAGACGAATTCTCCGATAGTATGCTTCAAGACCATAATTCATATATGTTTCAGCCTTTGCAACAAGTAGAAAGCCGACCTTGTAAACATTTTTATTATAAACTAAAGGTGTGTTGTCATCATATTCACGTGTAACAACATTATAAATAAAATCTAAAAATTCTTCACTTTCAATGTGATGTTCAGCTTTAGGTGTTCTTCCAAATTGTTTTTCCCCTAGACTATTTAGCTCTCTTAAAATAACTCTAGTAAATAAGCCATTATCATCTATTTCTTCAAGTTTTTCGCATTTTTCGAATACCTCATTACTTTCATTTTTATTCTCGTTAATAAAAAGTGGGATAATATTTCCTTTATTCTTGATATTTGCGTTGAGAAGTATCTTTTTTGTAACAGTTAGGTCAATTGCTTTAATGAAATTCTCACTTAAATATGGTTTTGAATTTATTAAAAATGCATCCTTAACATATATTGAAGTTGCCTTTATTATATTTCTTGAATTATCACTATCATATTTAAGCTTGATAATCGCTTTACCCTCTTTTAATTTTGTTTGAATATTCTCGGAATTAACCCAATTTATCTTTAAGTCAGGAATATCCATTTCAGGTAATTCTTTTGATAATCTTTTTAGCGCTTTAGTTAAAGGGCCTTCAATTTGAAATCTAATAGCTTTTTTTCTAAAAAATTTGAAAGGTCCTGCTAATAGCTGCCATAAATAACCAAATAAAATTTTGAAGTTTTCAGGTTTTGTAGCAGCAATAGAGACTACTATTACAACTAGAATAACAGAGCCTGCTGTTAAACCGTGGGACTCAAGAAACTCAATGAATTTTTCAATTGCTTTATTCATTTACGTTTCTTTTAAATTCGTCAACGCAATCAATTTTTTCGCAATAAAATGTTAGTGTCATTTTACCTTCTATAGTTTTAGGTTGTATTACTCCTATATTACTTTCTGTAATTAGAGTATCACAGGAAACACATTTAATTTTCCCTTCTACCAAGTCGTTGAATTGACTGGTTTGCTTTAAAGCTTCTGCTAAATCAGAATCTTGAATAGCATTTATTTCTATTTTATTTTTTCCGAACATATGCTTTTTTCATATTGTGCCCAACGGTCCGGGGCTTCGTGCCGTTCCGCCCGGTAGGGCAAGGGTGCTCCACGGGTCGTGCGGTGCGAGGCCCCGGACCGATGGTGTGGGATGACCGCAGGGAATTCCACACCATCGGTTTGGCTATGGTTTCGTTGCGTGAAAATCCGCGAGGATTTTCCGCCATAAACCGAAGATAGCAAATTTGCGAGGACTTTCCGTGAGGAAAGTCAGAAGCAATGAACTATAGCCGATGTTGTATGCAGTTTTTTTTACCTATAATTTTCCAATTCTATTGCTTCGTCAAAATATTCTTTAAACTTATCCGACATTTTATTTTCGGTAAATTTCACAATTGTGTAAGAACTGTCCCAAGCTATAATTTCTACTTTAGAATTCTCAATCTGTAGATTTCCGTTTTTCCATATTTCGTTATTTCCATCTGCGTAAGGAAATTCAATTCGGTCAGTTTGTAATTCCGCATTACTGTCAATTCCAGAAAAAACACCCCAAACAATTTGAGTGTCAGTTTCACAGATAGTTTTCATTTCTTGAGATGAAATCAGAAACCAATCTTTTTCGTTATAAATTGGCAATATTTCCATTTCAGAAGTATTTATTTCCAAATCTGAAACAAGCCATTTCAAATTTTGAATATCTTTTTCAATTGGCTTGAGTAGAACATTCAAATTCGTATGCTATTTTAATTTACCTGTGTTTCTAATTATCCAATTCAATTTTGTAGAGTTCGTTTAAATTGCGCCCAACACGCATACATGTATAGTCCATCCCAAGGTACAAAATCAAAACACATGATCGGTCACCTTAATAAAACGGTACAAAAAAAGCACAATGCACTTGTCCTCTAGGCCCAAAAGCCATTCACCATCGATCCCTCCGCCCTTCCCAAAAAAATATTCCCCTAAAATTCCCCTCCGCCCCTGCCCTATTTGAACCCTTTTATACTAAATTTAACCCAATTTGTATGTTATGGTTCAAAAGGACAAATGGGCATGGGCGTGGGTGCCCATCCTCTATTTTACCCAGGGCCTGCCCTATGTACTGGTGGTCTCCGTTTCGGTGATCATGTACAAAAGGCTGGGCATTGGCAATGCCGATATCGGCTTTTATACCAGCTGGTTGTACCTGCCGTGGGTACTGAAACCCTTGTGGAGCCCCTTTGTAGATCTCCACGGTACCAAAAGAAAATGGTTCCTTGCCATGCAATTGCTCATTTCAGTGGCCCTGTTGGCGGTGGGGCTCTCCATTCCCACCAAACTTTTCTTTATTACCTCCCTGGCCTGCTTTTGGATGGCCGCCTTTGCCTCCGCTACCAATGACATTGCCTCCGATGGCTATTATATGATCGGCCTGACCCAAAAAAAACAATCTTTTTTTGTGGGGATGCGCAGCACCTTTTACCGCTTGTCCATGGTCACCGGACAGGGGCTTATCGTGATCCTTGCGGGCTTCTTGGAAAACCGGTTCGGCGACAATACCAAGGCGTGGTCCCTTACCATGTTGTGCACCGCATTCCTGATGCTGGGCCTGACCGTGGCCAATTTTTTTACGGCCCCAAAATTTGAGTCCTCCAAGGCCATTGTCCAGGACCGTCCCCGGGGATTCCTGGAGGTCTTCGCCTCCTTCTTTAAAAAACCGGGCATCGGGATCGCCCTGGCCTTTATCCTGTGCTACCGCTTGGGGGAATCCCAATTGGTAAAGATGGCTTCCCCCTTTCTGCTCGACGGAAGGGAAAAGGGCGGACTGGGCTTCTCCACCGAGGCCGTAGGTACCATTTACGGTACCGTGGGCGTCATCATGCTGTCCATAGGCGGCATTCTGGGGGGCATCCTGATCTCTCGGGACGGCCTCAAAAAATGGATGCTGCCCATGCTGCTATCCCTGAACCTGCCCAACATCCTGTACGCCATCCTGGCCATTGCACAGATAGAGAGTATCGTGGCCGTAGTGGCCACCGTGGTGGTGGAACAATTTGGCTACGGATTTGGATTTGCGGCCTTTTTGATCTACCTTATCCATATAGCCGAGGGCGCATCCAAAACCTCCCATTATGCCATTGCCACTGGGTTTATGGCCCTTGGGATGATGCTGCCCGGAATGATCAGCGGGTATATGCAGCAATGGCTGGGGTACGGCGGATTTTTTATTTGGGTGGTCGTGGCGGCCCTTCCCGCCCTGATCCTTTTGCGCTACCTCGACTACCCGGCCGATTTTGGAAAAAAAACGATTACGACAGATGAATAAAATGCTCCCTTATCAACATGCTGCCCAACGGATGTCCCTCGCGGAAAAAGTGGGGCAGCTGTTTATGCCCGCCGCCTTTATCAACGATAGCGAGGAAGAGATCCAACACCTGGAAACCCTTATCCAAGAATTCCATATCGGTAGCCTTTGTTTTTTCCACAGTCGCGCAAGTGCGGCCACCAATTTTGAGGGAAAAAAGGAGGTGATCTACAATGCCGATAGCTGGCAACTGCTCAAACAGCTTATCGCCCGTTACCAAAAAGCCGCAAAATACCCCCTCTTGATCGCTATCGATGCCGAATGGGGCCTGGCCATGCGGGTGGAAAATACCCCCCAATATCCCTATGCCATTACCCAAGGTGCCCTCCTGGGACATACGGATCAGATTTTTAAGATCGGAAAGAACATTGCACGCGATTGTCGCGCCACCGGCATCCACTGGAATTTGGCCCCTGTGGTCGATATCAACAACAATCCCAACAATCCGGTTATCGGGTACCGCTCCTACGGGGAATCCAAAGAGCAGGTGGCCGAAAAGGCGATCGCCTATAGCCTTGGAATGCACAGCGAGGGCATCTTGGACTGTTTAAAACACTTCCCCGGGCACGGGGATACCGATACCGATTCGCATTTGGGCATGCCCCTCATCAACAAGACCAAGGAAGAACTCTGGGAAAACGAGCTGTACCCCTTTCGGCAATCGATCGCCAATGGCACCGATGCCGTCATGGTGGGGCATTTGGCGGTTCCCGCCCTCTCCGACCATACAACGGTTCCGGCGACCATCTCGGCGGACATCATCCAAGGACTGCTTCGGGAAGAAATGCAGTTTAAAGGGGTGGTCATTTCGGACGCCCTCAATATGAAGGCCATTTCCAAACTGTTTCCCGAGAAAGGGGAACTGGAATGGCAGGCCTTTAACGCCGGAACGGATGTGCTCTGTTTTTCCGAGCACGTTTCAGAAGGTGTGCAGACCATTCTACAAAGGGCCGGGCAGCCCCAGATCGAAGAAAGTTTTAAACGGGTATGGGCCCTAAAGGAGAAAGCCTTTAAGACCACCTGGCCCAAAGCGGAGGGCCTTCAGGATCCCGATGCCCTAAACCGAAAGCTTGCCTATGGCAGCCTAAGCCTGCTACGTGGCAGTGAAAAGGCCATACAGGAATTTGGCAAAAAGGACTTTTTGGGCGTGTCCATCGGACAGGACGGTGCAAATGGCTTTTTTAATGCCATTGGGAAATCCGCCCCCTTCCCTACCCTTACTGATACTATGGAGCGCTTGGACGACCATCGGAACATCCTTTTGGCCATTTTCCCCCCACGGGCAAAACCCGCAGGGGATTTTGGACTGACCCAAGGAGACCGCCAGCTCGTGAACCAACTGCTCCGTTCCAAAAACGTGGTCCTGTACCATTTTGGGAACCCCTACTCCCTTCCCCTGTTCAATTGGGAGGAAGCTTCGGCAGTGGTACTGGCCTACCAGAATTTTGAGGTCTTCCAACAACATGCCGCCCACCACTTTTTGGGAAAGGTGCAGGCCCAGGGCAAAATTCCCGTAACCCTTGACCAACAACCATGCGAATCCATAAAGTGATCGGCCTTATGTCAGGTACCTCCCTGGACGGACTGGACCTGGCCCATTGCCATATTTGGCGCACCGAAGGGGGATGGGATTTTACCATCCAGAATACCCGTAGCATCGACTATGATGGGGAAATGGCCGAACGGCTCAAGAATTCCATATTCCTATCGGCAGATGCCCTCTTGCGCTTCCACAATTCCTATGGCAGCTGGTTGGGCCAACAAGTAGCGGCCTTTGTGGCGGATCGGGATCTGGAGGTCGACTTCATAGCCAGCCACGGACATACCACCCACCACCAGCCGCAGAACGGGCTTACGTTCCAACTGGGATCGGGACAGCACCTGGCCAATGAATGCGGCATTAAGACCATCTGCGATTTTAGGACCAATGATGTGGCCCTTGGCGGACAGGGAGCGCCCTTGGTACCCATTGGGGACCGACTCTTTTTTGGGCAGTACGATTTTTGCCTGAACCTCGGGGGCATCGCCAATATCTCCTTTGAAAAAAAGGGCGAACGAATGGCGTACGACATCGGACTTGCCAATATGATCTTGAACCATCTTACCCAAAAAACGGGCTTGGCATACGACCGTGGGGGACAATTGGCACGTACGGGCAGTGTCAACCCTTCCCTATTAGAACAATTGAACGCCCTGCCCTTCTATGCCCTGCCCTTCCCCAAATCGATCGGGTTCGAATGGTTTGTGGGCGAGGTGGTCCCCCTGCTGGAACGGACCCATGATAGCTTGGAAAACCTGCTCCATACCAGCGTTCACCATATCTGTGAACAGGTGGCCCTACAGCTTGAAAAAAACGGCGCAAAACAAGGAAATTCCCTTTTGGTGACGGGCGGGGGCGCCCTGAACGATTTTTTGGTGGAATGCCTACGGGAAAAATTGGGACAGACCGCCAAAGTGGTAGTTCCCGAAAGAACGCTGATCGAATTTAAGGAAGCCCTGGTCTTTGCCCTGATGGGGGTGCTCAGGGAAGAACGGGAAGTGAACTGTCTACGGTCGGTAACGGGCGCCAAAAGGGATTCCTCCGGAGGCGTGGTCTATCTGCCCAATTAAACCGTACCCATGTCGTGCCAAATTCCTATTTTTGAAAAAAAAATAGTAGATGCTGATCATCGGAATAGCGGGAGGGACCGGATGTGGAAAAACCACGGTCGTAAACCAGATTATCAACGAACTTCCCGATGAGGAGGTAGGGGTCATTTCCCAGGATTCATATTACAATGACATCACCCACCTCAGTTACGAGGAGCGCACCAATATAAACTTTGACCACCCAAGGGCGATCGATTTTGACCTTTTGCTGGAACACTTGACCACCCTTAGACAGGGGCTGCCCATCGATCAGCCGGTATATTCCTTCGTAAAGCACAACAGGACCAAGGATACCATACATACCCATCCCCGCAAGGTGATGATCGTAGAGGGGATCTTGATCCTGACCAATCCCAAAATAAGGGAAATGATGGACATCAAGATCTTTGTCCATGCCGATTCGGACGAACGGTTGATACGGAGGTTAAAAAGGGACATCAACGAACGCGGAAGGGACCTGGACGAAATCTTGGGCAGGTACCAAAAGACCTTAAAGCCGATGCACGACCAGTTTATAGAACCCACCAAGGAATTTGCCGACATCATCATCCCCAACAACAAGTACAATACCGTGGCCGTGGATATCGTAAGGACGATCATAAACCAAAAATTAGCCTAGCAAAAAAATGGGATTAAAGGAACTCAGAAAGAAAAAATGGTTCGGGATCGTGACCAACACCTATGTGTTGGTGCTGACCGTGTTTTTGATCTGGATGCTGTTTTTTGATACCAATTCCCTGCTCATCCACTGGGAGCTGCAGCGGGAAATAGAAAAACTGGAAAAACAAAAAGAGTACCTGCATGATGAAATTGCCAGGGACAAACGGATCATCAAAAAACTGTCGGACAAAAAGGAACTCGAAAAATTTGGAAGGGAACAGTACTTCCTCAAAAAAAAGGACGAAGAAATCTATCTGATCGAATTTGAGGACAGCCTAAAAAACAAGGAAAATGAATAGACACCACCTCTTTGATGAATTTCGGGAGGTTTCCGCCAAAGCGTGGAAACAACAGGTGCAGTTCGACCTTCAAGGGGCCGATTACAATGAAAAATTGGTCTGGGAATCGCCCGAGGGCATCAAGGTCAAACCTTTTTACCATGCCGATGACCTAAAAGCGCTTCCCGCTACCGCCCCGTCGGGCAACCGTTGGCAGATTGCCCAACCAATGTATGCGGGCAATGCCACCATGGCCAATGAAAAGGCGCTACAGGCCCTTTCCCAAGGGGTGGAAAGCCTGTTGTTCACCGTTCCCACGGAAGAGGTATCCTTTTCCAAACTGCTCAAGGCAATAGAGCTGGACCGGGTGCCCGTACATATCGGGTTCGGCTTCCTATCCCTGCCCTACCTCCAAACAGTGCTGGAAACGGGCGCGCACCCAAACCTCTTCCTTCATGTGGACAGTATCGGACATTTGGCCAAAACCGGCAACTGGCACCAAAGCTTGGAAAAGGACCTGGAAATCTTGCGTACCTTGATCGCTGCGAACAGTGGCGGTCCCGTAAAAAATTTGCTCTCCGTGGATCTGGGCATCTATCAAAATGCAGGGGCCAATATGGTACAGCAATTGGCCTACTCCCTGGCCCATGCCAATGAATACCTCAACCATTTGTTTTCCCATAAGCTGCATACGGAGCTTAAGGGCATTTCCTTTAAAGTGGCCGTGGGCAGTAATTATTTTTTTGAGATTGCCAAGATCAGGGCGCTTCGGATCCTATGGAAAAGCCTCTGCAAGCAGTACGGCATTGATGTGGAATGCCATATTCTGGCAACACCCGGTATGCGCAACAAGACCCTGTACGACTACAACGTGAACATGCTCCGCACCACCACCGAATGTATGTCGGCCATCTTGGGCGGGGCCGATACCGTTTACAATAGGCCCTATGATGCCTGTTACCGCAAAGCGAACGTTTTTTCGGAACGCATCGCCAGGAACCAATTGCTCCTGCTGCGGCACGAAAGCTTTTTTGACAGGGCCTCCAATCCCGCCGATGGGGCCTATTATATCGAGGAGCTTACGGCCCAACTGGCCGCCAAATCTTTGGAGCTCTTTAAACAGTTGGAAGCCGCCGGTGGCTTTTTGGTACAGTTGAAGTCGCACAACCTCCAAAAAAAAATCAAGGAAAGTGCCCAGAAAGAACAGGCCCTTTTTGATGCGCAAAAGGAAGTCCTGATAGGTACCAATAAATATCCCGACCCAAAAGATCGTATGAAAGATGCGCTCCAGCTCTATCCTTTTGTAAAGATCAATGCCCGAAAGACCCTTTTGGAGCCCATTATCGGGAAACGGTTATCGGAAGCTTCGGAACAAAAAAGGCTGAAGGATGAATAGGAAAAACCTACAACATATTCAGTTGGCACAGGACGATGCCCCGTCGGACAAGAACCCGTCCACTGCCAACAACGAATCCAAAAGACATTTTTCCCCTGCCGATATGGCGGATTTGGGCCACCTGAACTTTGTGGCGGGCATCGCCCCGCACCTGCGCGGGCCCTATAGCACCATGTACGTCAGCAAACCCTGGACGATCAGGCAGTACGCCGGTTTTTCCACCGCGGAAGAGAGCAATGCCTTCTACCGAAGGAACCTGGCAGCGGGACAGAAAGGGCTATCGGTAGCGTTCGACCTTCCCACCCATAGAGGGTACGACAGCGACCATGAACGGGTGGTGGGCGATGTGGGCAAGGCAGGGGTGGCCATCGATTCCGTAGAGGATATGAAGGTACTGTTCAAGGACATACCCTTGGACAAGATCTCCGTTTCCATGACCATGAACGGGGCCGTACTTCCCATTCTCGCATTTTATATCGTGGCGGCCGAAGAGCAGGGCGTAGCGCCCCACCAACTGGCAGGGACCATACAGAACGATATCCTAAAGGAATTTATGGTGCGCAATACCTATATCTATCCCCCTACCGCTTCCATGCGGATCATTGCGGATATTTTTGCGTATACCAGCAAACACATGCCCAAATTCAACAGTATCAGCATTTCGGGCTACCATATGCAGGAGGCCGGGGCCACGGCGGAAATCGAGCTGGCCTATACCTTGGCCGATGGGCTGGAATACATACGGACAGGCCTGGATACGGGGCTGGACATCGACGATTTTGCACCACGCCTCTCCTTTTTCTGGGGCATTGGAATGGACCATTTTACGGAAATCGCCAAAATGAGGGCCGGTAGGATGTTATGGGCCAAACTCGTAAACCGCTTTGGACCCAAAAACCCAAAATCGCTCGCCCTAAGGACCCACTGCCAGACCAGCGGTTGGAGCCTGACCGCCCAGGACCCCTTTAACAACGTGGCCAGGACCACCATAGAGGCGGCCGCGGCCGTTTTCGGGGGCACACAGAGCCTGCATACCAATGCCCTGGACGAGGCCATCGCCCTGCCCACCGATTTTTCGGCCCGCATTGCCAGGAACACCCAACTGTTCCTACAGGAAGAGACCAAGATCACCAAAACGGTCGACCCATGGGCGGGGAGCTACTATGTGGAAAAGCTTACGGATGACATTGCCCATAAGGCATGGGCGCTGTTGGAAGAAGTGGAGGAACTGGGCGGGATGACCAAGGCCATTGAGGCGGGAATCCCCAAAATGAGGATCGAACAGGCCGCGGCCAAAAAGCAGGCACGCATAGACGGGAACAGGGATATTATCGTAGGCGTCAACAAATACCAACTGGCCGAAGAAGATCCCCTGCAGATACTGGAAGTGGACAACGAGGAGGTGCGCAAACTGCAATTGCAGCGTTTGGAAAGTACCAAGAAGGGCCGAAACGGCAAAGCCGTGAATGAGGCCCTTAAAAATATAACGGAAGCCGCACACCTGAAATTAGCGGACAAGGGAACCCCAAACGGGGAGAATTTAGTAGCTTTGGCCATTGTCGCCGCCAGGGAAAGGGCCACCCTTGGGGAAATAAGCGATGCCATGGAAAAGGCCTTTGGCAGGTATAGAGCAAAGATCCAAACATTTACCGGCGTGTATTCAAAGGAAATAAAAGAGGACGAAAGTTTTGGGAAGGCCCGGGAAATGGCCGACCAGTTTGCCGACGTGGAGGGGCGCAGGCCCCGTATCATGATCGCCAAAATGGGGCAGGACGGACATGACAGGGGTGCCAAGGTGGTGGCCACCGGCTATGCCGACCTAGGGTTCGATGTGGACATAGGCCCCTTGTTCCAGACCCCTTCCGAAGCCGCCTCCCAGGCCGTGGAAAACGATGTGCACATCGTGGGGGTATCCTCCCTTGCAGCGGGCCACAAAACCTTGGTCCCCCAGTTGATCCGGGAATTAAAGGCGCTGGGAAGGCCCGATATTATGGTGATCGTTGGAGGGGTGGTGCCCAAACAGGACTACCAATACCTCTTTGATGAAGGCGTGGTGGCCATTTTTGGTCCCGGGACCAAAATTGCCGAAACCGCCATCGTGCTCTTGGATATTTTATTGGACACTGCTTCTTAGTGTCATGTCAAGTCTACTTTGTCGGTTAAGTCGCCGTTATTTTTTATTTGGACAAGGCAAAAAAAGTTTGCATAGCCGTAGCTACGGAACCTTTTTTTAACGAAGACCAAGTGAAAAAGAACCAGACTTGGGGCGGCGAAAGTAGGGTTGACAGGACACTCCGCCAATCCGTTTATTCACAAAAGTTTAACCAAAATTTGGCAAGGAACGCATGGTTGTTCACCGAGTGTTAACAAAATACATTTTTTGGCATGGTAAATAATCGTATTTTTAGCCCCTAACTTACTATGATAATGGGCAAGATAATTGCTATTGCGAATCAGAAAGGTGGGGTTGGAAAAACCACCACTTCCGTGAACCTTGCCGCCTCCTTGGGGGTTCTGGAAAAAAAAGTCCTACTGATCGACGCCGACCCCCAAGCGAACGCGACCTCAGGCCTTGGAATTGATGTGGACAGCATAGAATTGGGTACCTACCAGTTGCTGGAACATACAAAGACCGCCAAAGAAACCATTATTTCCACCTCCTCCCCCAATGTGGACCTGATTCCGGCCCACATCGATCTGGTGGCCATCGAAATAGAACTGGTGGACAAGGAAAACAGGGAATACATGATGAAGCAGGCCTTGGTCGGCCTACGGGAAATGTACGATTACATTTTGATCGATTGTGCGCCATCCTTGGGATTGCTCACCCTGAACGCCCTAACGGCCTCCGATTCGGTCATCATCCCCATCCAATGCGAATATTTTGCCCTGGAGGGACTCGGAAAATTATTGAACACCATCAAAAGTGTACAGAAAATCCACAATCCGGACCTGGATATAGAGGGACTGTTGCTGACCATGTTCGATAGTAGGTTGCGACTCTCCAACCAAGTGGTGGAGGAAGTCAACAAACACTTTTCGGAAATGGTGTTCGAGACCATTATCCAACGGAACGTTCGATTGAGCGAAGCCCCAAGTTATGGGGAAAGTATCATAAAATACGATGCTGCCAGTAAAGGAGCGGCCAATTATATCAATTTGGCCAATGAAGTGATGAAGAAAAACAAGCAGATAGTCTAGTATGGCGAAAGCAGTAAAAAAGCAAGCTTTGGGAAGGGGATTGTCCGCCCTGTTGAAAGATCCGAACAATGATATCAAATCGGTATCCGACAAAAATGCGGACAAGGTAGTCGGCAATATCGTGGAACTGGACCTGGTGTCCATTGAGATGAACCCGTTTCAGCCCCGTTCCAACTTTAATGACGAGGCCCTTCAGGAACTGGCCACCTCCATTAGGGAGTTGGGGGTCATTCAGCCCATTACCGTCCGCAAGCTTGATTTTAACAAATATCAATTGGTGTCCGGGGAAAGACGTTTCAGGGCCTCCAAACTCATCGGCCTGGAGACCATCCCATCCTACATCCGGATTGCGAACGATCAGGAATCCTTGGAAATGGCCCTGGTGGAAAACATTCAGAGACAGGACCTCGACCCGATCGAAATAGCGCTTTCCTATCAACGGCTTATAGACGAGATACAGATCACCCAGGAAAAATTGAGCGACCGTGTCGGCAAAAAACGATCCACCATTACCAACTACCTAAGGCTGTTGCGACTGGACCCCATTATACAGACCGGGATCAGGGACGGTTTTGTGAGCATGGGCCACGGACGCACCTTGGTGAACGTGGAGAAAAAGGAGGACCAGATCGCCCTATACGAAAAAATAGTTGGGGAAAACCTTTCCGTAAGGGATACCGAAAAAGCGGTAAAAGCCTATCAGGAAGCCAAGGACAACCCCGAAAAAACAATAAAAAGACCAACCACCGGCACACCCGATTTTATAAAAAAGGACGCGCCCCGCTTCAGTGACTACCTATCCGTAAAAGTGGATGTAAGGGCCACCGAAAAAGGAAAGGGAAAAATTACCATTCCCTTCCATTCCGCAGAAGAGTTTCAGCGTTTAAAAAAATTGATAACAGGTGAATAGATCCTTTTGGGCCTTATTTTTTGTTCTTATCACAACTGCCATCCGTGCCCAGGAAGATCAAGATCCATCCCGGGAGATAGATTCCGTACAGGCGACCGAACTGCCCGCGGAAGATATGGTGGTGCAGGATTCGGTATTCGTAAAACGGGAGGAAATGAACCCATTGGCCCCCAGTAAGGCGGCATTTTATTCGGCCATCCTTCCCGGCCTTGGGCAGATCTACAACAAGCGCTATTGGAAAGTTCCCTTGGTATATGCGGCCCTGGGAACGGGCATTTATGTCTATAATTACAACGACGATCTTTACGACCGCTTCCGTACCGCCTTTAAACGGAGAAGGGCCGGATTTACGGACGATGAATTTTATAATTTTAACGGGGACGAACTGGTGGTCGGGGAACCTGACCTATCCGATGAGGCCCTGCAGGACGGGCAGGAACGGTACCAAAGGGACCGTGACCTTGCATTGGTGGTCACCATCGCCCTCTATGCCCTCAACATCATAGATGCCAACGTGGATTCCCACCTGAAACAGTTCAATGTGGACGATAACCTCAGCATGGATTTCAGACCCTATCTGGAATATAACCCCATAACGGCCGATCCCAATTATGGAATGGCCATAACCATTAAATTTTAATAGATGAATATCGGCTTGTTCGGATATGGAAAAATGGGCAAAATGATCGAACGGACCGCCTTGGGCCGTAACCATACCATCGTGGCCAAACTGGATGCGGAATCCCCACAGACCGACTTCACAAATTGGGACGTGGCAATCGATTTCAGTCAGCCAGGGGCGGCCTTCAACAATATAGCGCAATGTATGGACCATGGGGTTCCCATTATCTCGGGAACCACGGGATGGTTGGCCGATTACGATAAGGCCGTGGCACACTGCCATCAAAAAAACGGGGCCTTTATTTATGCCTCCAATTTCAGTCTGGGCGTGAACATCTTTTTTGAACTGAACGAGTACCTGGCCAAAATGATGAAACCCCTGGAGCAGTACTCGGTGGCCCTGGAGGAAATACACCATACCCAAAAACTGGACGCGCCCAGTGGTACGGCCATCAGCTTGGCGCAAGGGATCATAAAACATACCCACCATACCGGATGGGAACTGAACGGCACGGAAAAGGGAAACATTCCGATAGTGGCGAAACGCATCAGTGAAGTGCCCGGTACCCATATCGTGGAATACGGCAGTGCAGTGGACAGCCTGGAGATAAAACATACCGCCCATAACAGGGAAGGATTTGCCCTAGGGGCCGTTATTGCCGCCGAATGGATAGTGGGCAAAACCGGCGTCTTTACCATGAAGGATGTGTTAAACCTTCGTTAAGGAACGTAACGCACGCCATTTTGGCAAGACCTATGGAAGGAAATCAGGGCCTACGGGCCCGCAACATACTGATCTCACGTAGTGAGTTAACCAAATAATTCGATCACATGAACGGTACACAATGGATTCTATTTATTCTGATCTTACAGATCGTCCATTTTTTGGGAACCTGGAAACTATATGTCAAAGCCGGCCGCAAGGCTTGGGAAGCCGCGGTTCCCGTCTATAACGCCATCGTACTGATGCAGATCATCAACCGCCCCAAATGGTGGGTGGTCCTGCTCTTTATTCCGATCATCAATTTGTTGATGTTCCCAGTGGTATGGGTAGAGACCATTAGAAGTTTTGGAAAGAACGGCCTTTTGGATACCTGGCTCGTGATCCTTACCCTTGGATTCTATATCTACTACATCAACTACACCCAGGACGTTGCCTATATCAAGGACCGAAGTACCCACCCCACCACCGCCTTGGGCGAATGGGTAAGCTCCATCGTCTTTGCCATAGTGGCCGCCACCCTGGTGCACACCTATTTTATACAGCCCTATGTAATCCCCACCGCTTCCTTGGAGAAGACCCTTTTGGTGGGCGATTTCCTCTTTGTGAGCAAGTTCCATTACGGGGCACGCACGCCCATGACCACCGTCGCGGCGCCCATGGTACACGATACCCTGCCCATCCTAAAGACCCGCTCCTACCTCAACAAGCCCCAATTGCCCTACTTTAGGCTCCCCGGATTTGAAAAGGTGGAACGCAACGATATCGTGGTCTTTAGCTGGCCCGCCGATACGGTACGAAAGTTCTTTAAAAGGGAGGCAGGGGTAAAAAAACCCATCGACAAGAAATCGAATTACGTCAAACGATGCGTGGGCATTCCCGGCGATTCACTATCCATCGTCAACGGCGATGTGCACATCAATGGAAAAAAATTGGTCCTATCGGATAGGGCAAGGCCCATGTTCAACCATGTGGTCACCACGAAAGGCCCCATAAGCAATGAAGCGGTCGCCCTTTTGGGACGTGATAATTTTGGTGGCAATGTGATCCGTATACCCAACGAAGTACTACAGCAGGAAAAGGTGGGGGAACTCATGGATAAAAAGACCTATTTGGACAAGATCGATGCCGATTCCCTCTACACCTACTACACCGGGGGCATCTCCGATGGCAAAGTGGTAAATTACCTAAAGGCCAGCTCCGTAAATTCCAAGGCACTCTTCAATATGACCGAAGCGGACGCCAGATCCTTCGTAGGAAAGGCAGGTATCCAATCCATAGAAAGGTTCAGCTATTCAAAACCGGAAACCTCCGTTTTTCCCCAAGATGGGCAATTTGCGGGGACGCAGGACAATATGGGGCCCATATATATCCCCGAAGCTGGAAAAACGGTGCCCTTGAACCTAAAAGTGCTGCCCCTATATAAAAAGATCATCAAGGACTATGAAGGGAACACCCTATCCGTCAACGGCAATCAGATCAGTATCAATGGGCAAGTGACCGATTCCTACACCTTTAAACAAGACTATTATTGGATGATGGGCGACAACAGGCACCGTTCCGAGGACAGTAGGTTCTGGGGATATGTGCCCGAAGACCATATCGTTGGCCGGCCCGTATTTATCTGGATGAGCATAGATGGGATCAACGACGGCATCAGCAACTGGAAAATACGATGGGAACGACTCTTTACCACCGTGGGCGGTGATGGGGAGCCCCGATCCTACTTTAAATACTTCCTGATACTGTTGATCGGATGGTTCGTGTTCGACTATTTCAGAAAGAAGAAAAAAGCCAAAGCATGATAAAGGAAAGCCATAGATGAAACTGCTGTTGCACCCTGGTTATTTCCTGAATATCGCCAATTTTGTCGCCATTGCCAACCACGACATCTGTTGGGAAATGGAAGATAATTTTCAAAAACAGACCTACCGCAACCGCTCATATATCTGTACCGACCTCGGCAAACACCTATTGAACATACCCATAACGCACGTAGGCGGCAAACAGGGCCGGCAAAAATACAAGGAAGTGCGCATGGAAAATACCTATCCATGGCAAAGACAACATTGGCGGACCCTGGAAACCGCCTATAGGACCTCCCCCTTCTTTGAATTTTATGAAGACGCCCTAGTAGGGCTCTACGACAAAAAACATGAATTCCTGTTGGATTTCAACCTATTGACATTGGAGATCGTCTGCGAATGCCTGCAGCTGCCCATGCCAACCGAAAGCACAACGGAATACATAAAGGATCCCCTGGAAATGGTGGACGGCAGGACGCTCATCAATGCCAAGCACGCCCCACCCCTGCAACAGCTCCCCTATGTGCAGGTATTTGCCGATCGCAATGATTTTATTCCCGACCTCAGCATCCTCGACCTGTTGTTCAATGAAGGCACCAATGCCCTATCCTACTTGCGGCAGCACAAGCTAAACCCTTCCGATGTTTAGGTTCTGCGTCCATTATGGGATCCATTTTTTGGTCCCTATGGCCATCGGAATATTTTTCTTCAAGGAAAACAAGGTACGGAACACCCTGATCCTTGTAGGGGGCATCCTGATCGATGTGGACCACCTGTGGGCCGTACCCATGTTCGATGCCGATCGGTGCAGTATCCTTTTCCATCCCCTACATTCCTATTGGGCCATTACCGCCTACGTCTTATTGTTGTTCCCGAAAAAGACCAGGATCTTTGGCATCGCCCTTCTGATACATATCTTGGCCGATACGGCCGACTGCCTCCTAATGTAACCGTACAGAGGCCATAACGGGAAAGTGATCGGACAACCGTTGATCGAAGTTTTTGTGCCCCATTACCTGCATGGAAGGATCTACAAAAATAAAATCGATCCGTAGGGGAAGGAACTTGAACATATACGTACGCCCATATCCCTTTCCCATTTCCATAAAGCTGTCCGCCATGTCCCCCTTGATGTCCGCATACACACTGGAATATTGTGAGTTGTTGAAATCCCCACAAATGATCTTCTTTAAATCCGTGCCCGCTGCGTGCTCGCGGACCAGTTCCGCCTGTTGCTGCTGTTTTACAAAGGAAGTCGACAACCGTTTCAGCAATTTCTGGGACTCCTCGCTTCGCAGGGAACTGGGCCGCACCTTTAGGGACTGCAGGTGCAGGTTGTAGACCCTAATGGTATCCTTTTCCACCGCAATATCCGCATAAAGGGCATTGTTGCCGCTTTTGGGGAATTCTACCGCCCCTTTTCCCACTATGGGGTACTTGGAGTAGATCGCCTGTATGACCTTGCCACTATTGACGCCGAATTCGAAGTTGACATATTTATGGGCGTACTGCTTGAAATCCTTACTCCGTATCTTTGCATAATCGAATTCCTGAAAACAGATGATGTCCGCATCCTGTTTGGTAATGAAATCGACGATATCCTTGCTCAGTTGTGGGTTGCGTTCCAAGGAATTTCCGTGGAACCCTTGCGAATTAAACGTAAGGATGCTCAGGTCCCCTTCCAAAAACTGTGAATCCCCTTCCCCGAATTTATAAAAGGTACCCAAGACCAAATAAGCGAACACCAAACTGAACAGGGAAAGCCACAGATAGCGCTTATGGTCCGAAAAGAGCCAATAAAGAAGAAAGAACAGGTTTACCGCTACCAGATAGGGCACGGTAAGGCTAAAGATAAAAAGCAAGGGCAAACGTTCCAGCGAGATATAGGGCGCCAAACAGCAGAACAGCAAACACAGGGAGAAAAGTATATTAAGTGCAAAAACAACCTTGGCCATATCCTTTTTTATTACCCAGAATCCTAATCCGTCTTGCCCGCTTTGAACAGAAAATCCTTCTCCTCCTTGCTCAAACTTTCATAGCCGGATTTACTGATCTTGTCAAGGATGGCATCTATTTTCCGTTGCCTGCCCTCCTTATCGTGGTCCCTACTTTTTGGGGGCGTGGTATTTTTCCGGTAGACCGTTTTTAGGGGCGCTTTTTTATCCTTGCGGAAGAGATTTCCGATCAGGTCCAAAAAACGGGAAAAACCGTCCCCTATATCCCTTCCTTGGGTAAGCTGCCGGGCATACACATACCCCAAAAGCGCTCCGCCCAAATGCGAAAGGTGTCCCCCCGCATTGCCGCCCGTAGGGATCTGCACCAGGTCCACTAGGACAAAGAACAGCCCGATATGCCATAGTTTTACGTTAAAGAATATGATCCTCACCTCCTGGTTGGGGATATAGGTACAGACAAAGATCAGCACGGCCGTTACCCCTGCCGAAGCCCCGATAAGGGCGGTATTGATCCCCATAAAGGCCGGAAAGATATTGTAGCTCAACAGGAACAGCAGGCCGCCCATGATCACCCCCAGAAAATAGACGTTTATAAACCTACGGTTTCCAAAGAGGTTCAAAAAGATCCTGCCCGCAAAATAGAGCATGACCATATTCCAAAAAATATGGCCCAGTCCCGCATGGAAAAAAGAGTAGGTCACCAAGGACCACGGCTGCAAAAGGAAGTCGAAAAATTCCTTTGGCAGTTCGAACCACCGCATGAGGATATCGGGAGAAAGCAGCAATAGAGAGGTCAACAGGCCGTTTATCAAGAAGACGAGCACATTGATCGCGATCAATTTTTCGGCTATACTGAGCCTTGCATATTGGTATTTTAAGTTTCCCGCATCCATGTTCAGTTCCATCGGTTATTGTTAAACTGGTTCTTCTTCCAGTACCACATCATTATAAAACCGACCAGCGCTCCCCCCACGTGGGCAAAATGGGCGATTCCCCCACCAAAGATGGAATAACCGGTAATACCGGAAAAGAGGTCCAGGGCGATCAGTACCGGAATAAAATACTTGGCTTTAATGGGCACGGGTATGAACATCAGGAAAAGTTCGGTATTGGGGAAGGCCATACCAAAGGCCACCAATACCCCGTAAATGGCCCCGGATGCACCTACCGCCGGGGTATTAAAAGCACTCAAGAAACTGTCTATGGTCGCTTTCGGCACACTATCGTACCACGAGGGGCTATATCTTCCACTGGAAATGACTTCGATGACCTGGCTCTTGGAAATGCCGGAACTTACCAAGGCATCCAACCCTGCGTTAAAATTATAGTAATTGACAGCGGTATGCAAAAAGGCCGATCCCAATCCCGCCGAAAAATAAAAGAACAGGAATTTGTTGCGGCCCCACATCCGTTCCAACGGCGTACCAAAGGCCCATAGGGCATACATGTTGAAGATGATGTGCATCAGTCCCCCGTGCATGAACATATGGGTGACGATCTGCCACAGTCCAAAATTCGCATTTTGTGGAAACCAGAGCGCCAGCCACTGGTACATTTGATCCCCGTATAACTGGGTGGCCACAAAAAACAGTACGTTGATGATGAGCAAATGTTTGATGGCCTCTGTTAATCTTCCCATTTAAATAAATTTTTTATCGATGTCATTTTCGGTAATGGTAATATATATAATCTTATTGAACGGACTTAACTTGGATTCCTTACAGGCAAAGAGATCGTTTACCAATGCCAATTGGGAATTCCGGTCCAGCACCTCCCCTGTTTTGACCGCCAAGGTCTTGCAAAGGGTCTTGGCAAGGATATTGGTCTGCGAGAAATGTTCGCCCGCCACGTCCAGTTGGTAATCGGCTATCAATTGGTCCAGTACCATGCCCACTTCACTTTCCGTGACCAACAACGGGAGGCCCGTAATTTCCAAACTTTCCTTTTGGATGTCCCCAAAGGCAAAGCCGATCGTGACCAAGCTTTCCTTTATCTCTTGCACGATGGCCATATCCTGACTGGAAAAGGATAGCTGCAACGGAAAGAGCAATTGCTGGCTTACGGCCCCCTTGATGGTGATGTTCCTCAAAAATTTTTCATAGAGCACCCGTTGGTGCGCCCTGCTCTGATCGATCACCACCATCCCGGAAATAATGGTGGTGACAATATACTTTCTCCGTAGCTGAAAGGTAGTGGCATGGGTCTCCATATTCTCTTGCTGCCCCTCAAAAATGGACCCGGTAATACTGTCCGATTCGAAGCTGACGCTGCTAAAGCCCCCATCGTTCCCCATTTTGGATTCGAGGCCCACGTACATGCTCTCCCACCCTTTGGTACTTTCCCGTGGGGGGCTCCACCGTTCCTTTGGGGCATTTCCCTCCTGAAAGGGATTAAAATTGGAATCCACCACCACTTTTGGAAGTTCGGCCTCCCGGTTCCTGTAGGCATAGGGGGTATCCAGATTGGGATCACTCTCAAAATCGATTGCCGGGGCAACGTTGAACTGTCCGAGGCTGTGTTTTACGGCAGAGCGCAAAAGCGCGTACAGCGTATGTTCATCATCAAATTTTATCTCGGTCTTGGTAGGGTGTATATTGATATCGATGGAAGCGGGATCCACCTCCAGATACAGAAAATAGCCAGGGTGGTTGTCCGGTTTTATGAGCCCCTCAAAGGCCGACACCACCGCATGGTGCAGATAGGGACTTTTTACAAAGCGATCGTTGACAAAAAAGAACTGCTCCCCCCTGCTCTTTTTGGCAAATTCGGGCCTGCCCACAAAACCCGAGATCTTTACCACTTGGGTATCCTCGCTTACGGGCACCAGTTTATCGTTGGTCCTACTGCCGAAGATGTTTACGATCCGTTGCCGCTGGTTGCTGGGGGGCAGGTGAAAAAGTTCGCTCCCATTGTGGTAAAAATGGAACTGTACCGAAGGATGCGCCAAGGCCACCCTATGGAACTCGTCGGTAATGTGCCGAAGTTCCACCTGATTGGATTTTAGAAAATTTCTCCTTGCGGGGATATTGAAAAATAGGTTTTTTACGGCCAAGGAAGAGCCCTTGGGGGACACACATACCTCTTGGGCCGTGATCCTGCTGCCCTCGATCCTGATCAGGGTGCCCGTTTCGGAATTTTCCGGCCTTGTCTGCAGTTCCACATGGGCTATGGCCGCAATGGAGGCCAAGGCCTCGCCCCTAAAACCTTTGGTATGCAGGTTAAAGAGATCTTCGGCCCTTTCAATTTTGGAAGTGGCGTGCCTTTCAAAAGAAAGCCGTGCATCCGTACCGCTCATACCGATCCCGTCGTCCACTACTTGGATCAGCACTTTGCCCCCGTCCTTTACAATGAGCTTAATGGCGGTGGAACCCGCATCGATGGCATTTTCCAACAGTTCCTTTACTACGGAGGCAGGGCGCTGCACCACTTCCCCAGCTGCGATCTGATTGGCAACATGGTCCGGTAAGAGTTTTATGATATCTGCCATTAAAAGAGAACATCCATTTTACCGTACTTGATGACCGCATACGCAAAGATCAGCAGAAAAATAAGGATGGCATAAAACCGCAACCTTCGGTTTCGGTTCCCCGCATTGCTCCTGACGGTCTTCCAATCGTCCCTATAGCTCTTTTTCCGATATCCCGTAAAATAGGGTTTATCAGACTGCTCCTCCCTTGCCGCCTTGGCCTTTTTTAGATTTTCCAAACGTTCCTTCCGCTCGTTGTAGTAACGGGGGGAATAATTATAGGATTTGTTCCTATTTAATTTGAACAGTGTTGGAAGCCTCATAATAAATTAAAGTATACCCAAAAGTACTGAAAATAGGGCAAAAGGGCAGGTATTGCATGCTAAAAATTGTTAACAAGGACATAAAAGGCAATGCTCCGGAACACAGGGGCAAGTGGTGGGACCACCGGTCGGTAAGGAAGCCGAACGGGTATGGGATGGATGGTAAAAAATAACCGATGGCAGGGCCTAATGTCCCAGTACGGCCATTTTTATGGCGGCGATGGCGGCTTCGGATCCCTTGTTCCCGTGTTTGCCCCCGCTACGGTCGATGGCCTGTTGCATGGTGTTGTCCGTAAGCACGCAGAAAATAACGGGCGTATCGGTCACCACGTTCAGGTCCTTGATCCCTTGGGCGGTGGCACTGCAAACAAAATCGAAATGTTTGGTCTCCCCTTGTATCACACTGCCGATGGCAATAACGGCGTCCACCTTGTGGGTTTCCATCATCTTTCTGCTGCCGAATACAAGTTCAAAACTTCCGGGAACGTTCCACCGTACAATGTTTTCGGGCAAGGCCCCACAGTCCACCAAGGTATCGATGGCACCGTTATATAGTCCTTCAGTAATGGAGGAATTCCACTCAGAAACAACGATCCCAAATCGAAGTTCCTTCGCATTTGGGATCGTCGCCTTATCGTATTCGGACAAATTTTTGTTAGCCGTGGCCATTATGCATTATTTTTGGGCCTTTCCAAGAAAGACATCTATGGTGCTCGCTTCGTCCGAAGAAGCGTATTCTTCTTTTATCCTGGTAAAATATTCCGCTGCCTGGTCTTTTTTCCCCAGTTCCAAGGCGGTTATACCGGCTTTATAAAGGAATTTCGGGGCCGTAAAATCGTTATCGCTGTGCGCGATCGCCTTTTCGTAGTAGGAAAGCGCATCTTCGGGCTGGTTCAACTGCATGAACGCATCGCCCAGTCCCCCTTTTGCCAAGGCGCCCAAAATGGCGTCGTCCGAGGAAAAGTTCTCCAAATAGGTAATGGCCTCCTGGTATTTCTGCATTTGCAGATAGGACATTCCAGCGGAATAGTTGGCAAGGTTTGCCGCCTTGGTCCCACTGTATTCATCTATGATATCCAAAAATCCGTATTTTCCCTCGGCACCGTTCAGCGCCAGGTTGAAAAGGGAGTCCCGTTCAGCGGTATCACTGTTAAGGGCCTCGCCAAAATATTGCTGCGGGTAGTACATCTCATTGTCGGCACTGGCCTCCTTTGGCTTTAGTACGAACTGGCTATAGGCCAGATATCCCAATACGGCCACCGCGATCACCCCGATAAAGCCAAGGATATAGGTCTGGTTCTTTGAAACCCATGCTTCCGATCTGGATGCACTTTCGTCCAATGTACTGAAAACCTCCGCCGTAGTACTGTTCTGTTCGTCCAGTTCGGTCTCCTCCGCCTTGCTCTTTGGTTTATATCCGCGCTTGTTGTATGTAGCCATATCTTATTTAATTGGTCGCGCAAAAATAAAGTTTTTATTGAAATCCGAAGGCTTTATATTCGTTATTTTTCAATAATTTGCACACTGGTTCGCTTTTCAAAAATAAAAATTTGCCCCGCCGAATGTTTCTCAAGAGATTATCGCTTATCAACTATAAAAATTTCAATGCCCAAAATTTCGAGTTCGATGCCAAGATAAATTGCTTTGTCGGCAGCAACGGGATCGGTAAGACCAACATATTGGACGCCATTTACCACCTTTCGTTCAGCAAGAGCTATTTTAATCCGGTGGCCACGCAGAACATTCGACATGGAGAGGATTTTTTTGTGATAGAGGGCGAATTTGAAAAGGAGGGCAGGGAGGAAAGAGTGGTCTGCAGCCTAAAAAAAGGCCTAAAAAAGGTGTTGAAGCGCAATGGAAAGACCTATGACAAATTATCCGACCATATCGGCTTCCTGCCACTGGTGATGATCTCCCCCGCCGATCGCGACCTGATCCTGGAGGGCAGCGAGACCCGAAGAAAATTTATGGACGGGGTAATATCCCAATCGGACAGGTCTTACCTCAATGCGTTAATGGACTACGGAAAGATCTTGGGGCAGCGCAATTCGCTCTTAAAATACTTTGCCGTCAACAATACGTTCGACCCTGTTACCCTCTCGGTGTACAATGAGCAGTTGCATACCTATGGGACCCAGATCCATGTAAAAAGGGTGGCCTTTCTGGAAAGTTTCATCCCCATTTTCAGGGAACAGTACCGGACCATTTCCGGGGGCAAGGAAACTGTGGCCGTGACCTACGACAGCAAACTGTTGGAAAACGGACTGCTTACCCTGTTGGAGCAGCATCTGGACAGGGACCGTGCCCTACAGTTTACCGGGGTTGGGATCCATAAGGACGACCTTAGTTTTGAAATTGGGGGACATCCCATAAAAAAATTCGGCAGTCAGGGACAACAAAAGTCGTTTTTGATCGCTTTAAAATTGGCCCAGTTCAATTTTATAAAGAACGTGGCCAAAACGACCCCCATCCTCTTGTTGGATGATATTTTTGATAAGTTGGACGAAAACAGGGTGGCCCATATCATGAAACTGGTGGACAACGACCATTTTGGGCAGATCTTTATAAGCGATACACATGCCGAACGTACCGAGGAAGTGGTGGCCACCGCCCATCAATCATATCGGATGTTCAAAATGTGACCGATCTAAAAGTCGAAGCGTGAACGCATCGGAACCCTAAAATTTAAAACAGATGAAAAAGATCCTTGCCCTACTGTTGCTTTTGGGATGTATGGGATGCTCCAAAGGGATATCAAAGGAAGACCTCCAGCATTTGAACGGATATTGGGAGATTTCCCTGGTCGAATTTCCGGATGGTAGTAAAAAGGAATATACCGTAAGTACCACCATAGACCACATTGTATTAAAGGAATCGGAAGGCGTTAGGAAAAAGGTCCGACCCACCTTGGAGGGCACCTATATCGCCAACAGTGACCCCCAATCCTTTCGCATCGGCGAAAAGGAAGGTATCTTTACCATGTATTATAAAAATGGGCAGAACGAATGGACCGAAAATTTGGTGGCCCTCTCCGAATCCGGTTTTTCGGTTTTGGGCGAACAGGGCATCACCTATCATTACAAAAGGTACCTGCCCATTAATATCAACGACTGATGGCAAAACGAAAAAACGAACACGTTCCCCTAAGTGAGGTCCTACGGGAATTCATACAGGAAAACAGCCTACAGAAAGGCATGGACCGGGTAAATGCACGGGAAGCCTGGAAAAATCTCATGGGCAATGGCGTCAATAATTACACCACGGAAATAGAGCTCAAGAACGATACGCTCTACGTCTCCCTCTCCTCCTCGGTCCTTCGGGAAGAGCTGAGCCATGGAAGATCGAAGATCATTACCATGATCAATGAGGAAATGGGCAAGGAAGTGGTCAAGAAATTGGTGCTTCGCTAGGCCAAAAAGGAAGGCCGTTGCACGGATTCGTGCAACGGCCACTGATATGATGATCGAATTTTGTTGAAGATCCCAAGGCAGTTTCAACATTCAGCTCAAAGAAGCGGTATGATGAACATCCCATAAGGATGGGCCGATTCTTTTTAGTAGATTTCCCTACCTGAAAAATGGAAGGAGCCTTCCAAGGCGGCATTGGCGTCGCTGTCCGATCCATGAACCGCATTTTCGGCGATATCCGTCGCGAACATCTTTCGGATGGTCCCTTCTGCGGCATCCGCAGGGTTGGTGGCACCGATGAGGGCCCTAAAGTCCTCCACGGCATTCTCCTTTTCCAAAATGGCCGCAACAATCGGTCCCCTGGTCATAAACTCCACCAGTTCACCAAAAAAGGGGCGTTCTTTATGGATCTTATAAAATTCCTGTGCATCCCTAATGGACAATTGGGTATATTTTAAGGCCACTATCTTAAAGCCGGCAGAGGTGATCTTTTCCAAAATTGCACCGATATGACCGTTCTCGACCGCATCGGGTTTGATCATGGTAAATGTTCTGTTCGTCGTCATTCTTAAATTTTTGCGCAAAAATACGCTTTATTCATTAACCCACAAGCGTTAATGGCCCAGATATATTATAGTGCACAACCCTTCTTTTGTTACTCCTTTGTCTTCTGGAAGATATACTTTTTTACCATCCGGTGGCTGAGTTCCTTTTTGTAGTCCATTTCCTTTTTAGGGAGTTTGAATGAACCTCTTAATGATTCTACGATCGGGGACAATTGCTTGGGGTTCTCATCTTGTTCTTCCTGTGTGAGCATTTTTAAATCACTTCTAGATCCGATAAACTGCGATTGTTATTTTTCGCATATGCTTTTGCCCTAATTATAATTTCTTGCTCAATGGTCAACGTCAGTTTCGAATTGATCACATTTGTTTTGGGATTACAAAAAAAATATAAATTATAGAATTACACGACTAAAATTTTTAAAAAAGAAGTGATTAAACTTTTTTGGTTGAATTGAAAATTAGCCAATTAGGAAAATTTTTAATCACTTTATAAGCACGTATTACAGTTCGGGACGGTTTTCCGTGTTGAATCTTCCAGTACCATCGGAAGGTATCAATGGTAATCTTTCGAAAGAAAAATAGTGCCCGCCCTGGGAGCATGCCCCTCGTCCACATAAAAATCGATCTCTCCCAATGTGCCCTTAATGATGAACGGACTTCCGATGCGTGCCCTAATGGTCCATTTTAAGGTTTTATCAAAGCGGCATAAAAGTAGAAATATCCCTATACCTAATCCGTACCTATACCGAATGTATACCGTATCTATGCCGAATGTATGCCGAATGTATGCCGTATCTATAGCGTATCTATAGCGTATCTATAGCGTATCCGCTACATATAAAAGCGGTTAAAAATACATAGGAAAGTCCCCCAAAAGGAAGTGATCATCGCACGGGTACAATACGCCCGATACAGGGAAAAAGGTCCTTCAGAAGCTTTCTGAAAAGGCCACGTTCAGTGTATCTGTTAGGGTACTTTACTATTTTCCGGTAACTGTTTTGAAGCGGTGCATGATAAACTGATTCATGGACACTTCATTTTACTGCTGTCCAGCAGTTTGCATCCGCCCAAGGCGGACGGAAGGAAAAAAAGAAGGGACCGAACGTCAAGAAAACGGCCAGTGGCTGTTTGTAGTGAAAGGGCCAGGTGGCACACTGGCATAACCAGGGCAATTTTCGGCCAATTCGGAAAGGTTCAAATCACTTCATTGATTATTTAGGGGCAAGGCCCACGGTCTTCAGAAGCTTGGCATGGGGCAATAAGATTCATTTAATGGGATCTGGACAATCATGACAATTGTGCGTTCCTCAGTTGATCGTATTCGGCCTTGATCGTTTCCTTCCCGTATACTTTTTCCAATCGCCGTACGGTAAAATGACCTTTTGCCATATCCTGGAAATGGTCTATGAACAAGGTGTTTATGATGGCGCCCCCTGCCGCCCCGATGGCCGGAATGGCCTGTACGGCCACTTTTTCGGTAATTTGGATACTAAAACGTTCGGCTATTTTGGCGATCAGCCGAACAAGCACCGGCGCACCTTCCTCCGCCAAGGTCTTTGCCGTAATGAATTCCGCCGCTTCCGCCACCGATTTTGCCAATGCGGCCCTCACCATAAAATAGCCGCTTTCCGCTGCGTTATCGGAGCTGCTGTTCCCTCCCAGCGCAAATACTTCCAAACAGGCCAATTTGGTATCCGGGTCTCTTATCGATTCTCCCTCCGACCGTGCAATATCGGCAATGGACCGTAACATGATGGTCGTGGAAACGGGAAGCTCGATCGCCAGGGCCCCAATTCCAAAAAAGCCGCCCACCCCGCCCGTTACGGCGATGGCGGTTTTATGCCACCAATTGGAGGTCTCCATACTGGGTTTGTCCTTCATGGTGGAGATGGCGGCATCCGTGGCCTTTGCGAGCGCCTCTTGGGTCACCTTGCCGATTTTCTGGTTCCAGTCGGCCGGAAGCAGTGCCATTCCCTTTTCCAGTGGTGTCCCGATCATATTGGTGATCTTTGCGGCCATACCGGGGTTTTCCAATAACAACATGGCCCTGAGCAGTTGTTGGCGATCTATTTCCGTAAGGTTCATTGTCTTAATTTTAAACATGGACCGTAAAGGTACCACTGTTTGCAGTACCGATAAAAATTTCATTGAAGGAACCGTTCCCATTTAATCGTTTGGGTCAACATTCTTTCTTTTAAGGCCGTTATATGCCCATGGCCCATCCCCGGCATTCCTCCGACCACCCACGGAAGTCCATTTTAAAGATCATGGAGCAGGGCTGAACGAAGGTTTAAAACGGTTGGATGGGAATTGCGCCTTCCCCAAAAATTAAATTTAAAGATTTAAGCTTATGTTATAAAATTGTATCTTTGCGCCCATGAATTTAGCGGACATAAAAATGCTGGGGGACCTCTTGTCCACCCCACGAAAAATGGTGATCATACCCCATAAAAATCCAGACGGAGACGCCATCGGATCTACCTTGGGACTTTACCATTACCTCAAAAAAGCGGGCCATAAAGCCGTAGTGATATCCCCAAACGATTTCCCTAAATTTTTAAAATGGATGCCCGGTAACCAGGAGATCCTGAATTTTGAACGGGAAACCGCCCAGGCCAAACAGTTGATCAAGGAGGCGGATGTTATCTGTACGCTCGACTTCAACCATCTTGGTCGTATAGAGCAGATGCAGCCATTTTTGGAGGAATCCAAGGCCACTTTTGTCATGATCGACCATCACCAGGCGCCTTCCGATTACGCCCAGATCATGTATTCGGATGTACAGATGGGCTCCACCTGTGAAATGGTCTACAATCTTTTGGAAATGTTGGGGGATCTGGACAAGATAGATGCAGATATGGCCAACTGCCTCTATACCGGCATATTGACGGATACCGGATCCTTTAAGTTCAGTTCCACTACAAGCAGGACCCATAGGGTGGTTGCCGATCTTATAGACAAAGGGGCCGATAATTCCATGGTGCACAACCTGGTATTCGACACCAACACGCCAAGCAGGCTGCACCTCTTGGGATGCGCCCTAAAGAACATGGTCATCCTGGAAGAATACCATACCGCCTATATTACCCTGAGCCAAGAGGAACTGGATGCGCATCATTACAAAAAGGGAGATACGGAAGGTTTTGTAAATTACGGCCTCACCTTGGAAGGAATCCGATTTGCCGTTATCTTTATAGAGAACAGGGAAGAAGGCATCATTAAGATATCCTTCCGGTCCGAAGGGGAATTTTCCGTGAACGAATTTGCCCGTGCCCATTTTGAGGGCGGGGGACACAACAATGCCGCCGGCGGTAAGAGCAATGCCTCCCTTGCCGAGACCACTGCCTATTTTATGGGACTTTTGGAAACATATAAAACTCAATTGGGCCAATGAGAAAGCTGCTCGTTTTAATAGGGATTTTCACCTATCTGCTCTCCTGTAACGAACCGGAACCCAGAAGGCCGATAAAGGCCCGTACCGCCAGTTTCTTCAAGGAGACCATCAAAAGGAACAAAGAACTGCTCGCAAAGGAGGAAGGGCTGATCCGGGACCTGATCAAAAAGGACACCCTACACAGGTACCACAGCACCACCAAAGGCTCTTGGTATTATTACGACCAAGAGGCGACCGATCAGGATTATACACCACAAACGGACGATCTGGTGACCCTTACCTACAATATGGTCACATTTTCCAACGATACCATCTACACGGCCGAAGAAATTGGCATGCAGCGGTACAAGGTAGACAAACAACAGCTTTTTCCTGGGCTCAGGAACAGTGTAAAAATACTTAAGGAAGGGGAAACCGCTACCTTTTTATATCCGTCCTCATTGGTATACGGCTATCATGGGGACGAGAAAAAAATTGGGCCCAATACGCCCATCAAATCAACTTTAACCATCCTAAAAATAGAAAAACAACAGGATAGCATCCAACAATAAACCTTACAATATGAAAAGAACCTTTTTGTCGTTCGTGGTGATAGCCATGGCCCTTACTAGCTGTAAATCCAGCAAACACGCCGATTTGGGCGATGGGATATTCGCAAATATCCAGACCAATAAAGGAGATATCATCCTAAAATTGGAAAGCGGGGCCGCACCCCTTACCGTGGCCAATTTTGTTTCCCTGGCCGAAGGCAACAATCCCTTCGTAAGCGATAGCCTAAAAGGCCAAAAATACTATGACGGTACCATTTTCCATAGGGTGATCAAGGACTTTATGATCCAAGGTGGAGATCCTACAGGGACCGGCAGGGGAAATCCCGGTTATAAGTTCAAGGATGAATTCAATGATTCGCTGACGCACAACAAGGCAGGCATCCTTTCCATGGCCAATTCCGGCCCTGCTACCAATGGGAGCCAATTTTTTATCACCCATAAGGAAACCCCTTTACTGGACGGGCGCCATACGGTCTTCGGACAGGTAGTGGAAGGCCTTGATGTGGTGGACAGCATTGCGAACGTAAAGACCTCCAGTGATCCCATGTTAAAGGACCGTCCCGTGGAAGATGTGGTGATCAACAAGATGGAGATCATCCGGAACGGAAAGGAAGCAAGGCAGTTCGATGCCGTTAAGATCATAGGCGATTACTTTGCGGAGACCGAGGCGCAGGTAAAGGCCATGGAAAAAATGAAGGCCGATTTTGTTGCGGAACTACAGAAGCAAAAGTCGGAAGCCGATTCCCTTGCCTCTGGCCTACGGGTGTTGACCCTTAGCAAAGGAAGCGGCCAAAAACCTAAAATTGGTCAGCAGGTCAATGTTTTCTACGCCGGTTACCTAGCGGCCGACGGTAGTCTTTTTGATAGTAATATGCAGGACGTGGTCGAAAAGTTTGGAAAATTTGACAAATCCCGTCAGCAACCGGACGGCTTTAGCCCCTTAGTAATCAATTACAGTCCCGATGCAAGAGTTATTGCCGGGTTCAAAGAAGGTTTGCTCACCATGGAAGTCGGGGAAAAAGTACGCCTATTTATTCCTTCCCATTTGGGCTACGGACCTTCAGGAGCGGGCGGTGTCATTCCCCCAAATGCAGATCTGGTCTTTGACCTGGAAATTAGGGATACGGCCCAATAAAAAAAAATAGAATTTGTAAGCCCGTACAAACCTCCCTTAGGGTTGCTTGTACGGGCTTTTTGTTGGCCCCGATCAGTATCTATCTTCTATTGGTCCTTTGCGGGTATATCCTGTAGAACCTCCAAAAGGAATTTCCAGAATTTCCTAACGGAGCTTATGCTGACCCGTTCCTCCGGGGAATGGGCGCCCTTGATGGTAGGCCCAAAACTGATCATATCCATTTCCGGATAGTTCCTTCCCAGGATACCGCATTCCAATCCGGCGTGACAGGCCACCACTTTGGGGGCAGACCCAAATAGACCGGTATATTTCGACTCCAGAACCGTTAAGATCTCGCTATCCGGATCTGGTTTCCAGCCCGGATAGGAACCGCTAAGGCTTACCTCAAAGCCCGCTAGCTCCAATGCGCTCTTAATGGAATTGGCGACATCCATTTTAGCGGAATCCACGGATGACCTGGCAAGACAGCTAATTTCCGCGGTTCCATTTTTTACCTGTACCCTGGCCAGGTTGTTGGAAGTTTCCACGAGGTCGCTTATGGTTCCGCTCATGGCGTAGACCCCATTTGGAAGGGCATGGATAGACTTCAATAATTTTTCCTGTGCCCCGATTCCCATCACCTTTTTGGGAATTTTGGTCCGCTGGACCAATATTTCCAGCTGGGGCTCTACGGCGCCCAGTTCATTTTTAATGGTGGTCGTCCATGTTTCGAACAACTGTTGCAAAGGTTCTATATGTGCCTTGTCCACCACGATCTTTGCCACACTTTCCCTCGGTATCGCATTCCGTAGTCCGCCCCCTTCTATGGAAGCGATACGGATATTAAAATTATCGGACCCCATATGGAGCAAGCGGTTCATGATCTTGTTGGCGTTGCCAAAGCCTTTATGGATATCCATTCCGCTATGCCCGCCCCGAAGGCCCCGGACCACGATTTCAAACCCCTTGACGCCCCTGCCGACCTGTTTTTCGGTATACTGCCGTGTTCCCGTTATATCCACTCCGCCCGCACATCCAATATCTATTTCATCATCCTCTTCCGTATCAAGGTTCAGCAGGATATCGCCCTGCAGGAACCCTGGTTCCAGGCCCATGGCCCCGGTCATTCCCGTTTCCTCATCCACTGTAAATAGGGCCTCCAGTGCAGGGTGTGGAATATCGCTGCTTTCCAGTAGGGACATGATGGCCGCTACGCCCATACCATTGTCGGCCCCCAAGGTGGTACCCTTGGCCCGCACCCAATCCCCATCGACGAACATTTGGATCCCTTCATTTTCAAAGTCAAAAACGGTATCGGAGTTCTTCTGGTGTACCATGTCCAAGTGCGACTGAAGGGTCACCATCTTCCTGTCTTCCATTCCCGGGGTGGCAGGTTTTCTGATGATCACGTTCCCAACCATGTCCCGCAGGCTCTGTAGGCCAAGTCCATTTCCAAATTCCAGCATAAACTGTACGACCCGCTCCTCTTTTTTTGAAGGTCTGGGGATCGCGTTCAGATCGGCAAAATTGTTCCAGACCTGTTTCGGCTCAAGGGTCCTAATATCTATTTCCATATGCACGTAATAAAGGGCCAAAAATAAACATTGATCAACTATTGGCAGCGCAATCGGCTCATTTAACATTTAATTAGTCAATTGCCCTTTTAATTAAGGCTTGGCTTTCGTTATTTTTGGTCGGATGAACCGCCGCCTCCGTAATGCCGTAGCCCTGTCCTTGATCCCGCAGATCATTGTGGTAAAATTATTGGCCCGTGCCCCGGAATCTGTGGAGCGGTTCTATAGCTTGGGATTCTATCCCGCGATATCCTTATTTTTACGGACACTTTTGGGCTGGTTGCCCTTTTCGGCAGGGGATATCCTCTATACCGCATTGGTGGTCCTATTGGTCCGGCACCTGTATTTGAAGGGCAAGGA
>TARA_R110002020_G_scaffold293535_4_pt1 | contig 33815 bp, 28 predicted proteins | sample TARA_R110002020 | Tara Oceans TARA_R110002020 (sample SAMEA4396489) | marine metagenome | biome: Westerlies Biome; feature: [MES] marine water layer (ENVO:01000295) within the mesopelagic zone...; material: water (ENVO:00002006), including particulate matter (ENVO:01000060) such... | reverse complement strand
AATATTTATAACGAATATAGGGCATAAGTAGATCAAATTGAGATTTTGTTACAGAATGTCGCAGTAAATATGAATAAATGATGTCATTATTAAATCTAATATATTTGCCAAGTCGTTTAAAATAATTCATGAGCAAAACACTGTCTATTCTTGTTCCCGCCTATAATGAGGAAAACACTATTGTTGAACTTTTAGAAGTTCTTTTAAATTTAGATTTGAAACATTCCATAAATAAGGAGGTTATTGTGGTTGATGACGGCTCTAATGATAATACTGTAAATCTTATTGAGCAATTTATACAAAGGTACCCTTCATTCAATATAAGGCTTATAAATCAACCTTATAACATGGGTAAAGGTGCAGCCCTGCACAAGGGGATAGAGAGTGCGACAGGTGATTTTATTATAATTCAGGATGCAGATCTTGAGTATGACCCTGAAGAATTCAACATTTTACTTCGGCCAATTTTATTGGGAAGGGCTGATGTCGTATATGGATCGAGATTTATGGGAGGTAACCCACACCGTATTTTATTTTTTTGGCATACAGTAGGAAATAAATTTCTCACATTTACTAGTAATATGTTCACAAATCTCAATCTTACTGATATGGAGAGTTGTTATAAGATGTTTAAAGCAGAGGTTCTTAAGAAGATAGTGCTGAAAGAAAAAAGATTTGGTTTTGAGCCCGAGATCACCGCTAAGATTGCAAGAATCCCGAAAATTAGAATTTATGAAGTGGGCATTTCATACTATGGGCGTACGTACGAGGAAGGGAAAAAAATTAACTGGAAAGATGGTTTTAGAGCTTTATGGTGTATTCTTAAATATAATCTTATCTCAATATAACCTTGTTTAAAAATATTTCATTCAATCATATTGCTATTCTTTGCGCATGTATTTCTTGCGTCTGTCTCTTATATAACTTTAAGTTGGGTTACAATAATAGGTATAATGCAGGTGGAGATGCTTTAGATTATATTTCATTAGGTACCGTTCTTGCAAAGACAGGATATTATGGTAAGGCAGAGGATTCAGATGATCACATATTGAATGATTTTCAGAATGGAAACGTTGAAAATAAATCTTATAAATTTAAAAAGCATAGCACTTGGAGACCTCCATTATGGCCTGGGCTTATTGCATTTGTTTTCCTGATATTTGGCTATAAGTTATTATATATTTTAATATTCAAAGTTGTTATACATCTTATTGGCGTTGGGTTGTTTTATAAAATACTACGGCTTCTAGAATATGACAAATGGTATATTTTAATAGGTGCTTTTATTTATTCGGTTAGTCCGGTTTACCAGATTTATGGCCGAGTATTCCTGGTAGAACCTTTAACTTTATTTATAATAACTGTATTTCTATATTATCTTTTGAAATGTCAAAAGAATACAAGGGGTTTTGCATTATTGGGATTAACGGGGGCATTAGTAATTTTATCTCATCCGTATTATATCTTCTTGCCTTTTACAATTTACTTAATGCTTGTCTTATCTAAGCAAATACAAACTAAACATTTTATCATTTCTTCTGTTATTTCTCTATTCATCGTAGCACTATGGCCAATAAGAAATGCAATAGTTCTAAAAACAAATTCATTAATAATGACAACTTCTTCAGGAGCGGTTATGGCAAAAGGATGGAATAAAGAAGTACCACAACTTCATACAAATACCCAAGGTGATCTGGCAGATGAGGGCTTGGTGTTAAAAGAGGGGGAGGAAGTAAATGTTCAAAATGAAATTGATGCCTCAAAACAATATAGTCATTCGGTCGTACAATTTATAAAAGAGAATAAGAAGTTGATTGTGCCTATAATTCTTACGAAATTAAAAAGTGCTTTTAATCCTTTAGCAGAGACTCCAAAACCAGGAATACTGGAAACAGGAAGAGTAAGTTTTCATATACTAGCATTGCTGGCGTCTATTTTTCTACTATTTAGAGGGGCAGATTTAGTAAGAGCATTAAACATTTCACTTATCCTATCTACCGTTTTAATTGCTATTATAACATATTCCGGATTTCGGTTTAGATCACCTCAATTTGTACTCGAATTACTTTTTATAGTAGAATGCTTAAATAATTTGAAAAAGGAAATAAATAGGAGATATCTTTCTATAACGTATTAAATAAGACCGCACAGGGTTTTAAGTTATTCTATCAAATGAATTTAAAATATAGTAAAGCGGTTGCATTCATTATACTTTTCATAGGTCTTGTGCTGCGTTTATATTGTCAATTTATTAATTGGACATTTAATGGAGATGAAATTAATCTTGCCAGAAATATTATAAACAGATCATATGATCAACTTCTCTACCCATTAGATTATGGTCAAAGTGCTCCACCCCTTTTTCTTATTTTACAAAAAGCGGTTTTTATAGATGGTCATCCTGAGTTTTCGCTTAAAATATTGAATTTTATACTTTCAGCTTTAGGCCTTTTTCTATTCTTTGAAGTTGTTAGGAGATGTAAATACAGCATAGGTTACTTAAGTGCCTTGGCATTTATGTGCTGCTCACCTTTTGTTATTTATAATACACTTACATTAAAGCAATATTCTTTTGATTTGACATTAGGCATATTTTCAATTCTTCTTTTTACTAAAACTAATAAGTGGAAGCAACTTATATTTTTTATTATTTTTTGTTTAGTGAGTAATGTAGCCTCATTTTTCTGCGCTGGTATCCTCATCTGGAAAATAATTAAGCAGTGTAGATTTCCTTTAATTTTCGAGACAAAACTTGTCTATTCATACCTCCCTTATCTTACGGCCCCCATACCGTACGTTATATTTTTTGTTTGGTTTATAAATCAAGAGGGAGCATCACAACTGCAGAGTTATATGATGCAATATTGGCAAAATTCTTTTCTGCCGTTAAACGGTGAGTTCTTTATCTGGACTTTCTACATGTTACACGGATTGATTTTGTATATTTTCTCCTCATATCTTGTGATAGGAGTATTAATGGCTACAATATCTATACTAGGGTCTGGAGTCATATTACGTAATTTTTTTATTAAAAAGAACACTGATTTTATTAATGACTTTGTGGGGATTTATGCTTCTACATTAGCTATTCATTTATTCTTATCTGCTCTCAAACTATATCCATTTTCTGATAGGTTATATGTTTATTTGGCTCCAGTATTTTATGTTTTGTTAGCTGAAGGTCTTGATTTATTAGTAGCTACAAAAAAATATAAAATTTTAGTGAACAGAGTACTGGTCCTTTTGATACCGCTTTTTATAATCTCTTTGTTGTTATCATACTTTCCTTATCAGGATAATGACATAAATCAACTTACCAAGGTGGTAAATAACAAAAAAGGAAAAATTTATATAACTAATAAGGCTATGTCCGCAATAAAGACCTGGCAAACTGTTATGGCAGATTATAAGACCGGAGAAGTGTTAAAGAATAGCACGTATTTGCCGCAAAAGAACTTTGCATACAATTCATTAATTGTATCGCGACAACAAATTAAATATGGTCACGATAATAGATATAGTAGTCCCGAACCAGAGATACAAAGTCTTTTAGAAAGCAATCTTATAGAAGTAGAAGAGAAATTAAATGGTTTTGTAATATATAAACCTAAAGCCGAATAGCAAAATGCTCTTCTCGCTGTTCTTTACGAAAGAAAACAAAACCTAACCAAAAACAATCTAGTGTAACCTGCACTTTGGGATGTGATTGTATGCATTTCCAGGCTTGCTGCATATCTTCAGACCAGTAGATGTCATCAAAAATCCAGACTGAATCATTAGTTGCAGTGGACAGCAGTTTTTCAAAATAGGCCAATGTAGCTTCTTTGCTATGGTTTCCATCAAAGTAAATGAGATCAAACTTCTTGTCGAGCAGATTATGTATGCTTTCTGTAAAATCTCCTTTTAGTATTGATACATTTTCTACACCGGCAGCAATAAGTGAGTCGTTCGCTTTCGCAGAAGTTTCCGGGCAACCTTCAAGAGACGTGACTCTGGTGTTTTTGGCCAAAGCCAACGAAATTGTACTTAAACCCAGAGAAGTGCCCAGCTCCAGAATCTCTTTGGGTTCAAAATAATTAACCACACGATAAAGCAATTTCATTCTATTATGCGTTGCTCCGGCGTGTTTTGCAATGTCTGAAACTTTTCTGTTATTTGATTTAAAAACCCGCGATCCAGAGCCAAAATCGGTTATTTTAAGGGTAAAATCGTCCCGTAATAAAGCGTTTTTGTAATTATTTAAAATATTATAATCGTCATACCTTGTCTTATCATAAAGACATTTGGTCACAAAATCATATACAAAGGGAGAATGTACACCGTGTTGATTTGTAGAACGCAATAAAAAAGACAGATATTTCTTTATTTGGAATATCACTTAATAAAATTTACTCTTCTAGCTTTGCTCCCAGCTCAAACCAGCGCTCTGTTTTCTGCTCGATGGCTTCTTCAATATTCTTCAGTTCAAGAGAAGCTTTATTAATTTCGTCGCCGTCGAGGTCTGGGTTTAAAAATTCTTTCTCTTTTGTAAGTTTATCCCGTTCTAACTGCGCGATTTCTCGTTCCAATTTATTGTATTCCTTTTGCTCCTGATAAGAGAGAGTATTACTGGCGGTCTTCCAATTATCTTTAGTAGTAGATTTTTCAGTTTCTACCGCTTTTGGTTGCTCAGGTTCAGTTGAAATACTGGTGTCATAAGCCCTAAAATCGGAATAATTACCCGGAAAATCGTCTACAATACCGCTTCCGCGAAAAACAAAAAGGTGATCAACGATCTTATCCATGAAATACCTGTCATGAGAAACAACAAGCAGACAACCCGGAAAATCGAGTAGAAAACTTTCAAGGACATTGAGCGTTACAATATCAAGATCATTTGTAGGCTCATCGAGAATAAGAAAGTTAGGATTTTGAATTAAAACTGTACATAGATATAAGCGTTTACGCTCACCACCACTCAGTTTTTCAACAAAATCATATTGCTTTTTGCGGTCAAAGAGAAAACGCTCCAGCAATTGTTGTGCAGATATTTGCCTGCCTTTTTTTAACGGAATGTAATCACCAAACTCTCTAATGACATCAATAACTTTTTGACCATTCTTTATAGTAATTCCCTTTTGCGTATAATACCCAAAGCGGATAGTCTCACCTACTACAATTTTTCCGCCATCTGGCTCAAGGTTACCGGTAAGCATATTTAAGAATGTAGATTTACCGGTACCATTCTTACCAATAATCCCAATGCGCTCTCCTTTTTGAAAATTATATTCAAATTTATCAAGAATAACGCGTTGCTTAAACGATTTTGAGACTTTATGGAATTCAACTATTTTACTGCCCAGACGTTCCATATTCAGCTCCAGCTGTACTTCATGATCCTGACGGCGTTTACTCGCACGGTCTTTTATTTCATGAAAATCGTCAATGCGGGATTTTGATTTAGTTGTTCTAGCCTTGGGCTGGCGGCGCATCCAGTCTAATTCTTTCTTATATAATTGTTTTGCTTTTCCCGTTTCGGCCTCTTCGGTCGCAAGTCTGGCATCTCTTTTATCGAGATAATAGGAGTAATTGCCTTTATAACTATAAAGTTTCCCTTCATCAAGCTCTATGATCTCATTGCAAACACGCTCTAGAAAGTAACGGTCATGCGTTACCATAAATAAGGTAATATTTTCTTTAGCGAAATAAGTTTCTAACCATTCTATCATCTCAAGATCAAGATGGTTGGTAGGTTCATCAAGAATTAGAAGATCTGGGCGATCTAGCAGAATTGTTGCAAGCGCCAAACGTTTTTTCTGACCCCCGCTTAGTTTTTCAACCTTACGATCGAGATCTTCAAGCTTTAGCTGAGATAGAATTTGTTTGTATTGCGTTTCAAAATCCCATGCCTGCAGCGCTTCCATTTTTTCAAAGGCTATTTGATAAGCATCTGCATCTTCCATATTTTCTAGCGCTTTCTCATAAGCCGCAATGACCTGAAGCGTCTCATTATCGCTGTCAAATATCGTTTCTTCTACAGTTAGATTTCCATCAAGATCAGGTTCCTGAGGTAAAAAGGATATTTTAATACCTTTTCTATACACCACCTGCCCGTCATCTGGCATGGCACTACCGGCCAATATTTGTAAAAGAGAAGTTTTACCGGTTCCATTTTTTGCTACTAAACCTATTTTTTGGTTTTCGCTTATTCCAAAAGATAATTCCTTAAAAAGTACCTTCTCGCCAAAGCTTTTGGCTACAGATTCAACCGAAACATAATTAATTGCGCTCATGCCGCGAATTTAATGGTAAAAAACCTAAAAAAAACTTCAAAATTTTATTATTAAAGTTGAAAACCTATATTTGTCAGATTGCAACCCCAGCTATATGAAATTGCCTACTGTTCTTATTCTTTTGATTTTATTTGCGACAGTATCTTCATGCATACCTACAAAAGATCTAACCTATTTACAGCAAAAAGGTTCACAGCAGGACAGTCTTGTCGCTATAACCCTGCAACAGCGCCCTTATCGCGTTCAGATAAATGATGTTTTAAGTATACGAGTAAAGGCTCTTGATCAAAAATTAGTTGAATTATTTAATCCTGTTTCTACGGGAACTGAAGGTGCTTCTTTAGGCGAGGGCTATTATTATGACGGTTTTGCGGTAGACAGGCATGGCAAAATAAGGGTTCCCACTTTGGGTGAAATTTCAGTTTTAGGATATACGGTTGAAGAAATACGTGAAATTATTGAGAAGAAACTTCTTGATGATTATTTTACTGAGGAAGCAAACATATTTGTTACAGTAAAATTAGCCGGGATTAAATATACAATTGCAGGTGAAGTAACCAGCCCTGGTACAAAGGTAGAATTAACAGAGCAGTTGACTTTAATGGAGGCGATTGCTAATAGCGGAGATATTTTAATAACAGGTGATCGTAAGGATATTGTTATTATACGGCAATACGCGGGTGGGCAATCTGTAAACCATATTGATCTCACGAGTATTGATGCGATGAACTCACCTTATTATTATGTTCAGCCTAATGATCTTATTCTGGTCAACCCGCTGCCTCAAAAATCATTTGGATCGGGAACGACTGGTTTGCAGTCATTTACTACAATTTTATCTATAGTAACAGCGCTCACAACTGCAATCCTTCTTTTTATACGGCTTTAGATGGAAGATGAATTTGAAATAAGAAATCAGCAGAATTTTTTTGATTTTAAAGGCTTTTTGATCAAAATATTGAGCTATTGGCCACTATTTCTAATCTGCCTGGCTATTGCATTTTATATTGCTCACTACATAAACGTAAGAAAGCAGACCGTGTATCGTATTAGTAATATGATAACGGTAAAAGATGATCAAAATCCCTTTTTTACAAGTAACACCAGTCTTACATTTAACTGGGGAGGCACTACAGATAAAGTACAAACGGCAGAAATATTATTAAAATCACGTAGTCATAATGAGGAAGTCGTTCGTGAATTAAAATACTACATTGAATATCTCAAGCAAGGAGAATATCATCTGGAAGATGTCTATGGTAAAACACCTTTTAGTGTAGATATAAACACAAATAAGGCACAGCTAATCAATAAAACACTAAAAGTTGATTTCTTATCTGCAGATAGGTTTGAATTGTCTATTGAATTTAACGGCGGTGACGGCGTTTTACAGGATTATAAAACTGATATAGACACTACTTTGTCTTTGCCGAAACAGAACTTTACAGCACACTATGCTTTAGGCGACCCAATTAATTTACCATATTTAAATTTCAAATTGCAGCCTACAAACATAAGAGCAAAAGAAGGCGAAGAATATTTTATCCGTTTTAATCAGTTTGACAACGCTGTAAATAGATACAATAGCGTAAGTATTGAGCAAACCCCAAGAGGTTCAAGTATTTTGTCTCTTAATATGGTAGGGACCAATAAAAAAAGACTTGTTGATTACTTAAATACTTCAGTAAGGCTCTTGAGTGAAAGCCAATTAGAGAGAAAAAATCTATTTGCAACTAAAACAATTCAGTTCATAGATAGCAGCCTTGCGGCGAAAACAACTGAATTACAAAATGTACAGGATGAACTTAACTCTTTTCGTGATCAAAATAAAAGTGTGGGAATTTCTGGAGACGAAACAAGTTTGATTACTAAAATAACTGATTTAGACCTTCAAAAACAAAATATTGAACAGCAGTTACAAAATTATTCTTCTCTTCAAACTTATCTGCGTACACATCACAACTACGCCACAGACTTTCCGGCACCATCTATCGCGGGGATAGGTGAAGGAATTATTAGTCAGGGAGTTGCTAGTCTGGTAGAGCTTTCTGAAGAAAGGAACAGGTTGAAATATACAGCAAAACCAGGCAATCCTGTATTCAGCGATCTTGACAGGAGGATAGACGCAATTAAAAATGTTATTCTTGAAAATATACAATCTTCACAGGATTTAATGAGTGAAAGGCTGAATGACATTCGGAGAAACATTGCCAATGCTGAAAGTCAGATGCGAACGCTTCCAAAGGAGCAACAAGAACTTTTAAGTATTCAGAGGAGATATAGCGTTAGCGAAAGTACATACGGGGTTTTTATGGAGAAGCGGAACGAGGCAGGAATTATAAAAGCTGCCAATGTTTCTGACATACAAGTAATAGATTCTGCAAAAGATACCGGGGGTGGTGCTATAGGTCCTAATACCAATACCAACTATGTGATGGCAGCCATCGCAGGATCTATAGTTCCTTTTGTATTTGTTTTCTTGTTGGTTTTTTTCGATAATAAAATTGGTAATCCTGATGAAATAAAAAATTTATCAAGAATACCGATCCTGGGAACAATAGGAAAAAGCACGCTGTCTACGAATTTAATCGTCCTTAAACAACCTAAATCAGCTATTGCCGAAGCCTTTAGAGGGCTGCGGTCAAGCCTTCAGTTTATTTATAGAAATAATAATATTACTGGGGCTAAAACTGTAATGGTTACATCTTCTGTTAGTGGTGAAGGAAAGACCTTTTGTTCTATAAATCTGGCGACAGTTTTCGCTCTTAGTGAGCGTAAAACGGTTTTAGTAGGATTAGATCTAAGAAAGCCCAAAATATTTGATGACTTTGCTTTACCCAACAAAGTAGGAGTAGTAGATTATTTGGTGGGAAGAAACGAACTTGAAGAAATTATCCAGAAAACTGAAATTCCACATTTGGATGTAATTCTTGCAGGTGAAATACCCCCCAATCCTTCAGAGCTTTTGATGAGTGAACAGATGGATAAATTGATGAGAGATTTAAAAGAAGAATATGATTACATAATTCTTGATACTCCACCGGTAGGTCTGGTCTCAGACTCCATGGAATTACAATCATATGCAGATGCTACTTTGTATATCCTTAGACAAAATTTCACGAATAAAGGGATGCTTCAATTTGTAAATGAAAAGTATAGAAAAGGTGAGATAGGCAATATAAGTTTTGTTTTAAATTGTTTTAGAATGAAAGGTAAATATGGGTACGGCTATGGCTATGGAGGTTATGGAAAAGCATATCATGAAGAAGATGATTCTGGTTTAAAAAATAGAATCAATAAATTGTTTGGAAAATTGGGTAGAAAATAATTATCAATTTAATGAAGGAAGATGATGATTGGCTTTATGAGATTAATTCAAAACAGCGTCTTATAGATATAGGACTTAGCGACATTTTGCGCTATAAAGATTTACTCTTTCTATTTGTTCGTAGAGATATTGTGGCTACCTATAAGCAAACAATATTAGGGCCTATATGGTATTTAATAGAACCTTTATTTACCTCAATAATATTCACATTAATATTTAATAATATAGCATCTATAACTACCGGCGATGTGCCACCATTTCTGTTTAACCTTGCAGGCGTAACACTTTGGAATTATTTTAGAGAGTGTTTTACAGATTCTTCAAACACATTTACCACGAATTCAAATTTATTTTCTAAAGTTTATTTTCCCAGAGTTATCGTGCCGCTTTCAAAGTCAATATCAAGCTTGTTTAAATTAGGGATACAATTATTCTTATTTACACTCTTTTATACATATTACATTTATAAAGGAGCGGCATTAAGACCAGATATTATGATCTGGTTAATTCCTATTTTAATTTTAATGATGGCAATTTTAGGTTTGGGAATGGGAATGATTATTTCATCTCTAACCACAAAATACAGGGATTTTAAGATCCTTGTTTCGTTTGCTGTTTCCTTACTAATGTATATTTCAGCAGTTATGTATCCTTTGTCTGAAGTAAGGAATAATGCCTCACTAAAAGCTTATGCCTGGATTGTAGAATACAATCCTATAGCTATTGTTATAGAAAGTTTTAGATATATTACTTTAGGGGAGGGAGTTTTTAGTTGGCTATTGATTGGTTACTGTCTTTTAATGAGTTGTTTTGTCTTTTTTAGTGGTATAGTATTATTTAACCGCACGGGTAAATCATTTATTGATACCGTTTAAAATATTATTACAGAGTTATATTAGTATAATGAAAAAGAAGCTTCCTTTATTTTATTGGAGTAATGTATACCTTCAGGGGAAGGAGAAGGAAAATTATGGTGACCTGTTGAGTAAGTATATTGTCGAAAAAATATCAAAAAGGACTATAAAATGGGTGCATCCATCAAAGTTTAAATGGTTTGAAAGCAAAAAACATTATTTAGCTATAGGTAGTATTTTAGGACAGGCTACTAAAAACAGCCTAGTATGGGGAAGTGGAATAATAGAAGAGAATCAAACAGTAGCTAAGGCCAAATTCTTTTCAGTACGTGGTCCCAGAACTCAAAAGCGATTATCCCAATTAGGTATAAAATGTCCGAAAATTTACGGTGATCCCGCTTTGCTATTACCTGATTTTTTTTCACCTGAAGTGATAAAAAAATATGAAATAGGCTTTATTCCACATTATATGGATAAGGACAAACTGAGCAATTTAAGAAACTCAGAAAAACATTTGATTATAGATGTAAATACCAATGATATAGAAGAAACCACACGCTCAATTTTATCCTGCGAAAAGATTCTTTCTTCTTCGTTACATGGTATTATTGTAGCACATGCATATGGTATACCGGCTATATGGATAAAGTTATCTGATGATCTTTTTGGGGATGATATAAAATTTATAGATTACATGGAGACGGTAGGTATAAATCCGTATCAAGGGTTAAAAATTAATGATTTTAAGAAAGAACATGACGGTTGCATGAATTTTAGTTCCATTTTTGATACATTGTTACCAGAACAAATTTTACCTTCTTCACAAATAATAAGAACGGTCAAAGAAGCTATACTGAAAGTATGCCCTTTTAACAATGAGTGATGTTATATTAAAAGCTGAAAATATTTCAAAACAATACCGGCTGGGTGTTGTTAGTACAGGTGCTTTAAGTCACGACATTAAAAGATGGTGGTTTTTAGCTAGGGGTAAAGAAGATCCATTCTTAAAAGTAGGAGCTATTAATAATCGTAGCTCAAAAGTGTCCTCAGAATATGTTTGGGCACTAAAGGATATCAATTTTGAAGTAAAAACCGGCGAAGTACTAGGAATTATTGGCAAAAATGGAGCAGGCAAATCTACTTTGCTTAAAATTTTATCCAGAGTGACATCTCCTACAACAGGTTCTATAAAAACCAGAGGGAGAATAGCTAGTTTGTTAGAGGTGGGGACCGGTTTTCATCCCGAGCTTACAGGCAGAGAGAACATCTATTTGAATGGAGCTATTCTGGGAATGTCTAAGGCTGAGATAAACTCCAAATTTGAGGAGATTGTTGATTTCTCTGGATGTGAAATGTACATTGATACACCTACAAAGCGTTATTCCTCTGGAATGACTGTGCGATTAGCTTTTGCAGTAGCTGCACATTTAGAACCGGAAATTTTAGTTGTAGATGAGGTTCTTGCAGTGGGTGATGCCGAATTTCAGAAGAAAGCTATTGGAAAAATGCAGGATATCACCAATGGCGAAGGAAGGACGGTTTTATTTGTTAGTCATAATATGGCGAGCGTTCAGAATCTGTGTACTCGCGGGATGCTTTTGGAAAACGGAATTTTAAAATTTATCGGAGGCATAGAGGATGTTGTGGATCGCTATGTGAACTATGATGGAAACAAAGGTGTTTTTACTTATTTAAAATCTTTAAATCAACATGAACGGTCTGGTAATGGCAGTATTCGGATCAATTCTGTAGAGCTTTTACGGGGGAAGGTGGGCAAACTTCCTATAACCGGAAAACCAATCTCCATAAAATTCAATTTGGAAAATAATGATAAACTGTGTTTTAATGATATACAACTAGATATCAGAATAGATGATCAAGCCGGACAAAGATTATTATGGCTGAGCACTTCATTAGATGAAAACTCAAAAGACGAAGAAGCAGGATCTGTTACTTTCCATTTCGAAAAGTTTCCATTAAATGCAGGCAACTATCGAGTCACGACATATTTAGTAGCCAACAAAGAAGTAGCTGATTGGGTTAAGAATGCTTTTGATTTTGAAGTGGTAGAAGGTTTTTATTATGAGGTTTCAAAATCGGTTCACCGAAATCAAAGTAAGGTATTAACTGATTTTAAAATTTTTTACAATGATTAAACGTTTGAGAAATTTTTTAAAAGAAGTTCGAGAAGATTTAAAATCTGTAAAATACGGTCAAAATCAGATGTGGGCAACAAAAAAGTTACAATCTCTTTTTTCCGGAGAACATTTTATTCCCCAGACGTCATGGTCAATGAGCCCTCAGGGTATAGTACATTGCCTAAATATAATATCTATTAATAAGCCAAAGGCAATTATAGAGTTTGGAAGTGGCTCAACAACTTTATATATCGCCAAATTATTACAATTAGAGAAACATAAAATTTCTTTTTTTTCAATAGAATCTGATCTGGAATGGAAGTCAGAGATTGAAAGACAAATCCAGTTTTACAATCTTAAGGATTATGTGACAATTATACTGGCTCCTATTATAGAAAGTCCTGAGAAAATAAATTATCGTGATCAAAAGAAGTGGTATGACACGAGTGTAATAGAGACTCTAATTAAAAAAGTTAATCATTTTGATCTTATTATAGTTGATGGTCCATTTGGAAGCAGCACACCCTTTGCCCGCTATAGTGCATTTCCATTTTTACAAAATCAAACGTCAGCAGAAAGTATTTGGCTATTAGATGATACAGAAAGAGATCAAGAAAGAGAAATTATACGTGAATGGCAGAGAAAAAGTGGGCAACACATAATTGACTATAATAGATACACCATTTTAAAAAGTAATAAAAAATTTGACCTAGCACCTTATCGAATGCACTGATGAATCATCCTCTCATTTCAATAATAATACCCACCCACAACCGTGCCCATATAATTGGGGAGACTTTAGATTCTGTCCATGGGCAGACTTATACTAATTGGGAATGTATTGTTGTAGATGATGCGAGTACTGATAATACGGATGAATTAATGCAGAGATATACTGAAAAAGACAATAGATTTAAGTATTACAAGCGACCACTAGACCGCCCCAAGGGAGCAAATGCTTGTCGAAATTATGGATTTGAATTAAGTAGGGGTAAGTTAATTAATTGGTTTGATAGTGATGATATTATGTTACCCCAAAAACTGGATGAAAAAATAAAAGCTTTCCATCCAGACAACATACATATGGTTATTTCTAAAACATTAATTTTCAAGCATCCAGATATATCCTCTGCTTATGAAAATGATGGACAAAATTATAAGTTTGATCAATTCTGTGTCTGTCAATATCATTTTGTAAATCAAGAGTTAACCTGGCTAACGCCCGATGCATTAATACACCGTGATTTGATAGGTGATGTAAGATGGAATGAACATTTGTCACGTGGTCAGGAGTATAATTTTTTTTCAAAATTACTTTCCGTACCAGTAGCTATAAATTATATCAACAAATATCTTACATTAAGACGACTTCATGGAAATTCAATACATGCCAGTTTTAGTGAAAATAAAGTACAGAATCAGGCTGTTGATCTGCGAATAGCGACTTTTCAGGAGATTAATAATATTAGTTCATTTAAAACTAAAAAATTTTTAATCTATAAAATTATTAAGGGCATGGCAAGGTATCCTCAATTTCGAGGCTTAAATGAAGAATGTTTTGTCTTTAGAAAACTGATTGAATTAACAAATCTCAAAATTATTATGACATTTTTATTTGCGCGGATATTTAAAATCATTACAGGTAAAAATGAAAGATTTATTAAGGGTTTATGAAGGTAAACGACCAGTTATTATCAATAATTATCCCAGTTTATAACAGGGAGTATTTAATTGCAGAAACTTTAAATGCAATAATTAATCAAGAGTATAAAAATTGGGAATGCTTAGTAATCGATGATGGAAGCACTGATAATACTGTAAAAGTAGTTCAGTTTTTGTCAAAAAAAGATAGTAGAATAAGTATTCATATAAGACCTCCTAACCTTAAACAGGGAGGTAATGCTGCCCGGAATTATGGTTTTGATCTGGCATTAGGTGAATATATTACTTGGGTAGACAGTGATGATCTAGTTGATATTAGACATTATATCCGTCATATAAGGGTATTACAAAAAAACCCAGAAATATATGCTACAATTAGTAAGGCAGGTATATTTCATAAACAAATAGGAGATTTAGAAGGTGTTTGGTCTCAAATATATAAAAGCCAAAATGTACTTGAAGATATGATTTGCAATTTAGTCAGTTGGCCCATATTGGGAGTTTGCTGGAGAAAAACCTGGTTCTCATGTGCTCCGTTTTCAGAAGAAATTATTAGTGGTCAAGAATGGCTGATGCATGTAAATCAATTAATAAACGGATTAAAATTTGAAATTATTAATGATGTAACCTCATATGTACGACGGCATAGTGATCGTAAAGGTATGAATGAAAATCCTTTAAAATATTTATCTCGTTTTAATGCTAGATTTTATGTCTATAATGAATTGAAAAAAAACAAGGTATTATCAAAAATTAATAAATTGGCGTTGATAAAATCTATGATTCAGAATATTAAGAAAATTACTGATACAAAAAGCATCAGATTTTTAATACCTGCATGTTTTAGAATAATGATTTTAAATATTTCATTAAATTATAGATTTCAATTCTTACGAATTTTAATTGTAGGTATTCCACTTAAATTATTTTTTACGAAAGGAGAACGCTTTTTTTATATAAATTAAATTTTTCAGTGGTGAATTAATCAAAAGTAATGAAATGAATTACGCTGAGGTTTTATAAATTCCTAAAATTATACAATTGAAAGACATAGATTTCCAGCATAAAGCCATTGGTTAGTATTCTTTATATCTTATTACCTTATTAAAAAATCATGAGTATTTTAATATGTTTTGGTACCCGCCCTGAAGCTATTAAAATGGCTATGTTATGTAAAGCATTTGATTCTTATAATATTAAGTATAAACTTTGTGTAACTGCGCAACATCGTGACATGCTGGATCAGGTACTGAATTTTTTTCAGTTAAAACCTGATTACGACCTTGATCTTATGAGACCTGATCAAAGTTTGAATAGTCTAAGTGCTAGAATTTTAGAAGGTGTAGATTCAATATTAAATAATGAAAAATTTAATCTTGTACTTGTGCACGGTGACACCACTACAGCTGCTATGGTTGCGCTGGCGGCATTTAATAATCAGTGCAAGGTAGGTCACGTAGAAGCCGGATTGCGAACGTATAACAAGCAAAATCCTTTTCCCGAAGAAGTTAATCGACAAATAATAGGGCGAGTTGCAGATTTTCATTTTGCTCCTACACAAGAGGCAAAAAATAACCTCCTCCAGGAAAACATCAGCGAAAATAACATCATTGTAACGGGCAACACAGTTATTGATGCCTTGCAATGGACATTGGAAAAAGTAAGAACCTCATCTTTTACCTCTGCAGAAATTAAGATTCTTGAAGAGAAAATTGATTTTAGCAAAAAAGTAATTTTGGTTACCGGCCACCGAAGAGAAAATTTCGGCACCGGATTAAAAAATGTTTGCAAGTCACTTCTGCAGATTGCCGAGAAGGATGTAGAAATTATTTTCCCTGTACATCTCAACCCACAGGTTAAGAATACCGTTTTTAACCTGCTTTCAGATATTAGTAATATTCATTTGATCGACCCATTAGATTACCCATCATTCGTTTGGTTAATGAGCAGGGCAGATTTAATTATTTCTGATTCAGGAGGAATACAGGAAGAAGCACCTACTTTGGGTGTTCCTGTTATTGTAACACGTAAAACCTCTGAGCGAGCAGAAGGATTAGAAGGTGGTTGTTCCTACCTTGCAGGAACCGATATTGTTTTAATTTTTAAGTATGCAGAAGAACTTCTTAACAAACAAAAACAAGAATTCTTTGAAAATCCTTATGGAGACGGAAAGGCCTCTAAGCGTATAATAAAATTTATTATTTCTAACTTTTGAGTAAGTCAATAAATATTACGGTAGTTGTAGAATCTCTTGATGCTAATGCAAATAGTGGGGCTAAGGCTAACCTGGCTTTGATTAAAAATCTTCAAAAGGCCGGGTTCCATCTCAAAGTTTTACATTATACCCGTCAGGAGGAACAGCTTGAAAACATTCCTGTCGTTTCAATTCCTGAAAACAAAATAAACCTTACCTATTTCTTGAGTAAATTACAATTGGTAATCAAACGACTGACAGGTATCAATATTAATAAATCGATAGAAAAAAGGCTCGGATTTTCGCTAGCCTGGTTTAACGATTCGATGAGTATAGCCACCGCTCTGGAAAAGGAAGTAGATTTTACTCCGGATTATGTGTTGACCCTGAGTTATGCCAGTAGTTTTCGGGCACACAATGCCTTACTGAAACTTCCGCATTGGCATGCAAAATGGATTGCTTATGTACACGATCCCTTCCCGCAACATAGCTACCCCAGACCCTATGATTGGGTAGAGCCCGGACATCAACATAAGCGCAATTTCTTTTTAAAAATCACTGAAAAGGCTAAATATCTGGCCTATCCGAGTCAACTTTTGGCCGAATGGATGGAAAGTTATTATGCCCCCTCACACGGAAAATCGATTATCATTCCACATCAAATCGATACTGATGCACAGGTCGCTCAGGGAATTCCAGATTTTTTTGATGTTACTAAATTTAATATCCTGCATGCCGGTTCTATGATGAGTGCCCGTAATCCGGATGCTTTGATTAAGGCTTTTCTAAGGTTGATAGAGGAGGAACCGGGAGCAGCAGAGCAAGCAAGGCTGGTTTTTGTAGGTTCGCGATCGATTTTTCATGAAAAAATAGAGTTTTTGCATAATAAGTATCCTCAATTGTATTCGAGTGAAGGATATATCTCTTTTGATCAGGTTTTGCGTATGCAAATGGAAGCTTCGGTAAATGTGATTTTGGAGGCCAAAGGTCCGGTAAGTCCGTTTCTGCCTGGAAAATTCCCGCATTGCATTTTGAGCCGGAAGCCTGTTTTACACATTGGGCCTGCTAAGAGTGAAGTGTGCCGGTTACTCGGGACAGATTATCCGTACACAGCAGAGATTGATGATGAACAAAAAATATTTCAGCATTTACAATTCCTTTATGAAAGGTGGAAAAATAATGGCGAAAATGAGCAGCTGTATTCTAATGAACTCATGGCATATCTTTCACCTTCATATTTAAAGGAACTAATTAGCAATTTGGCCAAAACCGAACCAAAAGCGGGGGTATGATAAAAACCTGCTCTTATCTTATCATTTAGTTTTTATATTGTAAAGAAAAGTAAGTTTTCTTTACATTGTTAATTACCTTTGTTAAGAAAAATAGATTTCCTTATCATATGAAACCTTTTGAGTTAAAGAAATTACCTTTAGAAAAAGAGATAGAAACCAAAAGAGTTTTAAAAAAATTATCTTCCGCTCATAGAGCATTGGCCGAATTAAAAGGAATTGCTACTAGTATCCCAAATGAAAATATTTTATTGAACACTCTTGGATTACAAGAAGCAAAAGATAGTTCTGCAGTAGAGAATATAATAACAACCCACGATGATTTATACAAAGCTGAATTAAATCTTGAAGGATTAAAATCATTAGAAGCAAAAGAAGTACAAGATTATATCGAATCCTTAAAAAAAGGTTTTTATTCAATTTCAAGGCATAAGATTTTAACCAATAATATCATTATTGATATACAATCGGTTTTGGAAAAAAACAATGCTGGATTTAGAAAAGTTCCTGGAACGGCATTGAAAAATGCTGCTACAGGAGAAACTATTTACACGCCGCCACAGGATTTGAAAACCATTCAGGATTTAATGAATAATCTTGAAAAATTCATCAATGATGACAAGTTATCAGATTTTGATCTATTAACAAAAATGGCAGTCATTCATTATCAATTTGAAAGCATCCACCCTTTTTATGACGGAAATGGTAGAACAGGAAGGATTATCAACGTCCTATACCTTGTAATGAAAGATTTACTGAATTTACCAATCCTTTATTTAAGTCATTACATCATCAATCACAAAGAGGAATATTACAGATTCTTACAAGAAGTAAGAGATACAGATAATTGGGAAGAATGGATTATTTACATACTAAATGCTGTAGAACAAACATCTAAAGAAACCATTATTATCATTAAAAAAATTCAAGAATTGTTTCTTGAATACAAACATTTAATTAGGAAAAACTATAAGTTTTACAGTCAGGATCTATTGAATAATCTATTTAAACATCCCTATACCAAAATAGAATTTATAGAAAATGATTTAGGCGTTTCTAGAATAACTGCCGCCAATTACTTGAACAAACTCGCAGAAGATGGACTTTTGGAAAAAGAAAAATTGGGAACAGCTAATTATTATATCAATACACGATTAATTCAAATACTAACTGAAAAATAATATTTTAAACCCATCATTTAGAATATACTAAACCGCTATAAATACGCTGGTGAACAGGACAAAAAACAACATATTCACCCTTGTTATCCCTAACAGGAACAGGGAACTGAAGATAGTAGAGCGCAGCCTGAACAGTCTTTATAAGCAGCTGGATGATCGCCTCGAGGTATCGGTGGTTGACTTTGGAAGTACGGTAGCCTACCAGCAGCAATTACAGAAGCTGTTAGAGTCTTTTCCCAAAATAAAATGTAAACAATTCCCCGTTCAGGATCAATTGTGGAATAAAAGCCGTGCCATAAATATTGTCCTCAAAACCTGTAAAACAGAGTATTTTATGGTGTCTGATATGGATATGATCTATCATCCCGGGTTTATAAATGAAATTTTTAATCTTTTATCTCCAAAAGAAGGTCATTATTTTCCCGTAGGAGTGTTAACAGCAGATGAAAGTAAGATTAAAAAAACTTTTTCTGAATATAAAGTTAAGTTCTGGACGAATGGAGAAGCAACAGGAATTACAGTCTTTCCCACCGCGATTCTAAAAGGCATACATGGGTATGACGAATTTTTTCACGGTTGGGGGTCCGAAGATACAGATGTACATAACAGATTGAAAAACGCTGGGTACAAGGTGATTTTTCATCCTGATGAAAAGATTTTGCTACACCAGTGGCATCCCAAGATATACCGTTCTGCTAAAAGCACAGCACCAGTTCATTTGCATTTAGAACGTATTAATATGCAATATATGCAGCTGCGTAAGCAACTTAAAGCGACGACAGCCAATCCGCACTTGCCGTGGGGAGTTATGCCGAACCAAGAAGATGATACTAAACTTGGCTTTACCGATATAAACCTTCAACTACATCATACAAAAGATCAGGTTGCGGGATTGTGTTTTGCCTTACAACAGCAAAAAAATGGTGGGGTGGTATGCTTTGAGATCACCACACATCCTGAAAAAAAACAAATTAAAACACCTCTGAAAAAACTACTGAAAAAGAAAATTCCATTATTTATAGATGCAGAACGTTCTAACGAAATCATATTGGAAGAGATTATTAGCAATCATCGGCACAGACCCTATCGATATAATTTTGATCGGGAAACAGGTATAATAACGGGTACCATTTTTTTTAAAAACGATTTATGAGAATCCTGTTGGTATCGATGAATTCCCTGCACTTCAGGCGGTGGGCAAGTCAATTAAAAGATTCCGGTCACGAGGTTTTTTGGTTTGATATTCTCGATATGGGTTATATTCCTCAACTTTCATGGATGCAACAAATTACTGATTGGAAAAGAAGTTTGTGGAAAAGCAAGGGGCGCACGTTTGTGAAGAAAAATTTTCCTGGTTTTTATACCAAAATAACCGATTTTACCGATAAAAAAGTGGATTTCGCTTTCGCGAAAGCAATGACAGAAGTACAGCCCGATGTGGTTCATAGTTTTGTACTTTACCAGTCGTGTGTTCCCATTTTAGAAATTATGCAGAAGCATGCTCAGGTGAAATGGATTTATTCTTCCTGGGGCAGTGACCTCTTTTATTTTAAAGCAATACGGGCTTATCGTAAAGACATTGAAGCCGTTCTTCCGTGGGTGGATTACATGTTTAGTGACTGTGCACGTGATCAGCGGTTAGCGACAGAAATGGGTTTTGCCGGTAAGTTTTTTGGTGTTTTTCCCGGAGGTGGTGGTTTTGATTTTGATTTGATTGCTAAATATGAGATTCCTCTGGAAGACCGTAAACTGATTCTGATTAAAGGCTATCAGGGAAGATCAGGGCGTGCTGTACCTGTTTTGCAAGCCATAAACCGTATAGCAGAACAATTAACCCACTATGAAATATTGGTTTTTGGGGCAGATCCTGAAGTTTTAGATGTTGAGTTTGAACCATCGTTAAACATAACAGTATTGCCCAAAACTAAATTTCTGGCGCATGATGAAATTTTAAAATTGATGTCAAAGTCTTTAATTTACATCGGGAACAGCAATTCAGACGGTTTGCCCAATACATTGCTGGAAGCGATTTGCTGCGGTGCTTTTCCCATACAGTCCAATCCTGGTGGGGCGACGGCAGAAGTTGTTCTACATCAAAAAAACGGTTTGCTTATAGAAAATTGTGAAGATGCAAATGAAATTGCCCGTTTGCTCCAAACAGCTTTGTCTTCAAAAAAAATGCTTCAGGAATCTTTTGTTTATAATGTTGAAAAATTAAAACCCAACTATGAATATAAAAAGGTACGCAAAAAGGTTCTAAAGACATACAGTAGAATAGGTAGTGAAGTATAAACGTAAGAAATGAAAATTTTTACCATTGCAGAAATAGCCCAGGCCCATAACGGGAGTATTGATAAAGCACATGATTACATTGAAGCTTTGGCTACTACAGGCGTAGATGCGGTGAAATTTCAAACACATATTGCCGAAGCAGAAAGCAGTATTCATGAGCCTTTCAGAATTAAATTTTCAGAAGACAAAACACGTTTTGACTATTGGAAGCGCATGGAATTTACCATGGAAGAATGGCAGGGTCTGAAGGCACATTGTGATACGGTAGGTGTTGAATTGATGTCTTCGCCCTTTAGTAATCAGGCGGTAGATCTTCTTGAAGAAATCGGGGTTAAGCGATATAAAATCGGCTCAGGTGAGGTAAATAACTGGTTGTTACTTCAAAAAATTGTCAAAACCGGGAAGCCTATAATCCTTTCTTCCGGCATGAGTTCGTTTACAGAGCTTGACCAAACCGTAAAGTTTTTAAAAGAAGCACGGGCAGATTTCAGTATCCTGCAGTGCACCACCAGTTATCCCACAAAACCTGAAGATTACGGCTTAAATGTGATCAGAGAGTTGAAAGAACGCTACCGGATTCGGGTAGGTTTTTCAGATCATTCAGCCAGAATAGAAACAGGAATAGCGGCTGTGGCTCTTGGTGCCGAAATACTTGAGTTTCATGCGGTTTTTAGCCGAAAAGATTTTGGTCCCGATGCTACTTCATCCCTTGAAATTGAGGAGATCAAAAATCTCGTAAAAAGTGTTCAAAATCTGGCTAAAGCGATCGAAAATCCGGCAGATAAAGGGGATAATTCTTCCTTTAGCGATTTAAAAGCTATTTTTGAAAAATCCCTTGCCGTTAATAAAGATTTACCCAAAGGTCACATTCTAACTTTTGATGATCTTGAAGCAAAAAAGCCTAAAGGATATGGCTTGGAAGCATCTTTTTTTGAAGGTGTTATCGGAAAAAAGATTGTACGTGAATTGAAACAATGGGATTTTTTAAATGAAAATGATCTTGATGAATGAGTAGACGAAAAATTTGTGTTGTAGTTACCGCGCGGCCTTCATATAGCAGGGTCAAGACCGCGTTGCGGGCCATATACGAGCATCCTGACCTTGAATTGCAATTGGTGATTGCCGGTTCTGCTTTACTGGATAGATACGGGAATGCAGTTGAATTTATTCAGAGGGACGGTTTTAAAATAGCGGAAAAGGTTTTTATTGTTTTAGAAGGTGAAAATCCCACAGCCATGGCAAAAACTACCGGACTTGGTGTTATGGAACTTGCCAATGTTTTTTACAACTTACAACCGGATGCTGTGGTAACTATCGCAGATCGGTTTGAGACTATAGCCACCTCAATTGCGGCTGCCTATCAAAATATTCCGTTGGTGCATATTCAGGGTGGTGAAGTAACGGGTAATATTGATGAAAAAGTTCGCCATGCCAATACAAAACTAGCCGATTTGCATTTGGTTGCTTCAGAAGATGCACGGCAACGCGTAATAAAAATGGGTGAAGAACCGGCAACCGTAATTAATACAGGGTGTCCATCTCTCGATTTGGCTAAAACCATAAAAGAAAATCCGGTTTTGGATTTTGATCCCATAGAAAAATATGGAGGAGTAGGTCCGGAAGTTGACTGGAAATCAGGTTATATTGTAGCTATGCAGCACCCCGAGACTAACAGGTATAAACAAGCAAAAGCAGATGTGCAGCAAACCCTTAAAGCCGTACATGAATTAAATATTCCTACCTTTTGGTTTTGGCCCAATGTAGATTCAGGCGCAGATGGCACTTCAAATGGGATACGCTCATACAGGGAATTGCAGCAGCCTGGCAATATTCATTTCTTTAAAAATATGGAACCCTTAGACTTCCTAAAGCTCCTTGTAAACAGTAAAGGTTTAGTGGGCAACAGCAGCGCAGGGATAAGGGAATGCGCTTACTTGGGAGTTCCTGTTGTTAATATTGGGAATCGCCAATATCGCAGGGAGAGAGCGAAAAATGTTTGTGATGTTAATTATGATTCTGAAGCGATTAAAAATGCTATTTTAAAACAAATGGAAGCGAAATCATATCCAGGGGAATCAATGTACGGTGACGGAGAAGCAGGTCTGCGTATTGCTGATATTCTGGCAACAGCAGTGTTGAATTACTTCAAAACTATAACATATTAATATGCTGGCAGTAGCCAATTTTATTCGTTTAGATTTATGCTTTCTTTGATGGGGAAGGATTAAAGGAGTATCTTAACAACAAAGGGCAACGCGATAGTTTGAAACCTATCGTAACCGTTAAGAAAGAATGATATGAGAATTTTAGGCATAATACCTGCCCGTGGCGGAAGTAAAGGTGTTCCCGGTAAAAATATCAAAATTATAGGGGGTAAACCTTTGTTGGCTTATACCGCAGATGCTGCAAAAAACTCACGATTGCTCTCAAAAACCATAGTCAGTTCAGAGGATGAAAAAATAATAGAAGTTGCCTTACATTTAGGACTTGAGGTGCCTTTTAAACGTCCCGCCCATCTGGCAGAAGACAACTCTCCCAGTATTGATGTGGTAAAGCATGCACTTGAATTTTTTCTCCATAACGGGGTGACCTTTGATGCGATTTGTTTACTGCAGGTGACGACACCTTTTCGTGAAAACGAACTAATAGACAGGGCTATTAAAAAATTCAAAGAAGAAAAAACAGATTCCTTGATTTCTGTACGGGAGATACCGGCAGAATATAACCCTTATTGGGCATATCAGGAGAGTGAAGTTGGTTTGCAACCGGTTATGGGAGCAAAAAACCTGGCAACACGCAGGCAGGATCTTCCTACATGCTATCACCGGGATGGTGCGCTTTATCTGGTGAGAAGCACTGTAGTGCTGGAGCAGGATTCTTTATACGGGAGGACAACCGGTTTTATTGATACATCAAATACTCCTTATGTAAATATAGATACGATGAAGGATTGGGAAGAAGCAGAAAAAATTATGAAGCATCAAATGTAATTTATGTGTGGTATAGCTGGTATAATTACAAAATCTAACAAGCGTGCTGCATTAGAAAAAATGCTGTATACTCAGCAGCATCGCGGTCCCGATTATACTGGCTTTTATGAGGAGGAATCATCTATTTACTTAGGGCACAACAGGCTTTCAATTATAGATTTATCACCGGAGGCAAACCAGCCCTTTGCCGATAAAAAGGGGAGATACCTGTTGGTTTTTAATGGTGAAATCTACAATTATATTGAGCTTCGCGAAAGACTAAAAAAACGTTATGACTTTACCACCCAATCTGATACTGAAGTTCTTCTAGCTGCTTTTATCATTTACGGCGAAAGTTGTCTGGAACATCTAAATGGAATGTTTGCTTTCGCAATCTGGGATTCTCATAAAAAAACACTTTTTGCTGCACGAGATCGGTTTGGGGTAAAGCCTTTTTATTATTTTATGTATGGAGAGGATTTTTATTTCGCCAGTGAAATAAAAAGCATTCGTGCCGTTACTGGTGCCTTGTTACCAAATAAAAAAGTATGGGCAAATTATTTTTTGCATGGTAGCTATGGCCTTCCTAACGAAACATTTTATGATGGATTGAATCAATTGCCCCCAGGACATTTTCTAACATTAAAGAATGACCAAATTAAAGTCAAAATCTGGTATGATTTTGTGAAAAATGTATTGGAGGCTGAACGAACAACCGATTTTAAAATTGCCCAGGAACAATATCTTGACCTTCTTAAAGATGCCATTAATCTGCGTTTTAGGGCAGATGTTCCTATAGGGTTTAATATAAGCGGCGGTCTGGATAGCTCTCTTTTGCTGGCTCTTGTCAATAATATGCATGAGGGCAGTCAGATCAAGGTATACACATTTTATACGGGAGATGAGCGCTATGACGAGTTACCTTGGGTAGAGCAAATGTTGCAGACGGTAGAAAATCCCCTGCAGAAAGTGAGGCTAAAAAGTAGTGAGGTTAAAGATTACGCGCGTAGATTGGCCGCTGCGCAAGATGAACCATTTGGTGGAATTCCTACTATTGCCTACGCGAAAATATTTGAGCAGGCGCGAAAAGATGGAGTTATTGTTTTACTGGATGGCCAGGGAATGGACGAGCAATGGGCGGGTTACGATTATTATGCTGAAAAAGCCAAAGAAAACAGTACAATACAAGGCATTTCATCACAGTCCACACCCTTTAAATCTGCTTGTATTTCTGAAAAACTGGCCCGCTATGCCGAAAAACCGGTATATCCCAAACCTTTTGATAATAGAATACAAAATCTGCAGTACAGAGATTTGTTCTACACAAAATTACCGCGGGCATTGCGCTTTAACGATCGTATTTCCATGGCAAGCAGTACAGAACTACGTGAACCATTTTTAGATTATCGATTAATTGAATTTGCATTTGCACAACAAGCAGCATTTAAGATAAAAGGGGATGTGCATAAGTACTTTCTTAGAGAACTTGTTAAAGATGTCCTGCCTAATAAATTGACTTACGCACCCAAGAGGCCATTGCAAACTCCCCAGCGGGAATGGTTTACTGAAGATCTAAAACCTTACGTAGATCAACAAGTAGAAGCTTTAAAGAGTTCACCATTTGCTGATTGGTTTGTACATGAAGAAATTGAATGCGAATTGCAAAAATATAAGTCGGGCGAAAGACAAAGCAGTTTTCATATCTGGCAATGGATCAATTTTTCTTTACTTTCTACTTCATTTAAAAGTCAGGGACTCGATTAAAAAGGGCTATTGCTTATATTTGGCACTGAAAACCCCAAATAATTGAGTTCCAGAAAAATTTTCATACTACTTCCAGATGGCGTAGGTCTGCGCAGTTTTGCATATTCTTCCTTTGTCGAGGCGGGGCAGAAATTAGGCTGGGAAATTATTTTCTGGAATCAGACGCCCTTTGACCTCAAAAAGCTGGGATACACTGAAGTCAAGCTACGAGGTAAGCCCCGAGCCTTTACAGATCTTGTTAAAAGGGCAAAAATACAGTCAGAACTAGATTTTTTTACTCAGGAGTTTAACGATCCTATTTACCAGACCTATAAATTTTCATCATCAAAAAACGGTGTAAAATCACGGATAAAAAATAGTGTAGTTTCATTTTTAGTTGCCATGAATAAAGGGGAAAGTGGTGTTCGTCGATTAAATAAAATGCTCCGTAATGCAGAGGCGGGATCTTCTTTTTATAAAAGTTGTAAAACTGTATTGGAAAAAGAAAAACCAGATTTAGTCTTTTGTACAAATCAGCGCCCGGGAAATGCAATTGCCCCGTTATTGGCCGCTAGGGATTTAGGCATTAAAACCGGATGTTTTATATTTTCATGGGACAATTTGCCCAAAGCTACAAAAGTTATAGAAACCGATTTTTACCTGGTTTGGAGCGATTATATGCAGAAAGAGCTGCAAACTTATTATCCTTATATTAAAGATGAACAAATCAAAGTTACGGGAACGCCACAATTTGAAGTTCATTTTAAAAAAGAAACACGAGTTTCCAGAGAAAGCTTTTTTGCAGCACATGATCTTGTGCCAGGGAGACAGTATGTGTGTTTTTCAGGAGATGATGTTACCACTTCACCGCATGATGAATTTTACCTCAGGGACGTTGCAGAGGCAGTACGGCAAATGAATGCAAAAGGTGGGGATTTAGGTGTGATTTTTAGACGTTGTCCTGTGGATTTTTCAGATCGATATGATAGGTTTATAAAAGAATATGATGATGTGATTGTTGCCATAGAAGCGGTATGGAAGAAACAGGGAAATGCCTGGAACAGTATATTGCCTCTGCCGGAAGATCTTATACTTCAATCTAATATTATACAGCATACTTTTATGGTTATAAATGTTGGTTCTTCAATGGTTTTTGATTACGTTTCTTATCATAAACCTTGTATGTATATCAATTATAATCCGGCTGGTATTGATATAGAAAAAGACACCCGCAGTATTTATGACTACGTTCATTTTCGCTCTATGCCTTCAAAGAATGCAGTTTTATGGGGTAATGCTAAGGAGGAAATCTCACAGAATATACAAGCGGTACTTGAACATAAGACAGAAGCTGTTGTTGAGGAGGCTCAAAATTGGTTTAAACGAATTAATAAATACCCGCCTCAAGACAGCATTAATCGTATTTGGAAGGCATTAGATAGTAGTTTAATCTCATGATGCATATAGCCTTTCTTACGCCTGAATATCCGCATCCGGCCTTAAATAGTTCGGGAGGCTTGGGAACGAGTATTAAAAATATGGCCGTTGCACTGGTGAAGGCAAATATCAAAATAACCCTGTTTGTATATAATCAGAAAAACACTGAAATATTTAATGATAAAGGTATTACTGTACATTGTATAGCTAAAAAGAGCTATAAAGTAGGAGGTTGGTTTCTCTATAGAAAACATATACAACATTTTGTAAGCAAATATGTGGCTTTAACAAATATTGATGCCATTGAAGCTCCTGATTGGACGGGTATAACGGCTTTTATGAAGTTTAAATGCCCTTTGATAATTCGCTTTAATGGCTCTGATGCTTACTTCTGTAAACTGGAAGGACGAAAGCAGAAGAAGAAAAATTTCTGGTTTGAAAAACTTGCACTGCAGGGGGCAGATCATTTGGTATCGGTAAGTAAGTTCACAGCAGATGAAACCCGGAAAATTTTTGGACTTAAAAAATTTATAGCTATAATTCCTAATGCTGTAAATACTGAAGTGTTTAAACCCAATCTGAATACATTACACAATGGGCCGTTTATTTTATATTTTGGCACGTTAATTCGTAAAAAAGGAGTTCTGGAAATACCCAAAATTTTCAATACAGTTGCTACGAAAAATAAAGATGTAAAACTTATTTTGGCAGGGAATGATGTGATAGATATTAAAACCGGCAAGTCTACCTGGGAGTTATTTGCTGATCTGTTAGATGGAAGATATACTGATAGAGTTAGTTGGTTAGGGCCTCAACCTTATGACGATGTGATTGAACTTATAGCCGGTGCGGAAGTTATTATTTTACCCAGTTATGCCGAAGCTTTGCCCATGACCTGGATAGAAGCGATGGCAATGGAAAAAGCTTTGGTGACTTCAGATATTGGCTGGGCAGAGGAAGTAATGATTAATGCTGAAACAGGATTTATGGTTTCTCCAAACGATCATGAAAAATATGCCGGGCGCATTCTGGAATTATTAGATGATGAGCAAATGCGAAAACAATTGGGCAAAAAGGCAAGGGAAAGAGTAGAAAGTCATTTTTCGACCCATGTGGTTAATGAACAAAATATTCAGTTTTACCGACAGATAATCGAAAAATGATACTCATCATACACGATACAAAATACGTCGTAAAAATAGAAGGATGTGGTATAAATGCGACAGCATATAAAGGGGTTAATATACCAGATGTGTTGTTTGATATTGCTACTAGATTTCCGGGTAAATTATTGGTATGGTGCAATGAAAATTTTGAGGAAAATCTCGCACAAGAAAATTTATGGAAGATTTTTCACCACAAACGCATAATGGCCAGTTACTGCGTAACCCAATATTTTATTTCTGACGAAATAGGATTTGTAGAAGGAACACCTTTTATAGATATCAAAAAAGATATCAAGTATCCCACGTGGATCATGAGCGGTGAAGTGGGTGGTATCTATAGTGAAACATTAGTTGTTTTTAAGAACATAATTCAACCAGTTGCCAACTTTGACTACTTTCTGAGTTCGCTTGCAAAAACAGGAATGAGTCAGGGTTTACTATGCTACTCCGCTCCCGGCTTGCTGAAATCAATAAAAGATAATGCGAAGAACAAGTGGACCAAAAATAACAAAGTTATATATTCTTTCATAGGTCAACATTATCGATCCAGATGGTTGTTCCTGCTACTTTTGCAACAGCTGATTTACACCCATAGATTCCCGATTTTATCTGTTATTTATGGACTTTTTAAATCGAAAATTAAGTTGAATACAGACTTGTGTTTTCCTAAGGTTGAATCGAGTCTGCAGGCAGTAATAATTAAGGAGGTAGATGTTATTATCCCCACCTTGGGAAGAAAAGAATATCTTTATGATGTGCTGGTTGACCTGAAAAATCAGACTGTACTACCCAAAAATGTCATAATTATAGAGCAAAATGAGGACTCGACTATTCCGAGTGAGTTGAATTATATCAAAGATGAAGTTTGGCCCTTTCCTATTAGGCATAACCTAATTCATATCACGGGAGCATGTAATGCACGAAATTTGGCTTTGGCGAAAGTAAGAACTTCCTGGGTTTTTATGGCAGATGATGATATACGCATTCCTGAAAATTTTATAGAAGAAGGTTTTAATTTTATTAGGCAATATAAGCCTGCTGCCTTTAATGTGGGCTACCTTCAGGAAGGGGAGCAGGAAAAGGTTTTAGACATTGTACAATGGGGTTCTTTCGGTTCAGGTAACAGTTGGATTAATGCAACAGCTTTAAAAGGTAAGCAATTTGATATGGGCTTTGAGCACGGCTACGGGGAGGATACCGACTTTGGGATGCAACTGCGCAAGGATGGTAATGATATTCTTTATAACCCCTTTTTGCTGTTGACACACCTCAAGGCTCCCATAGGAGGTTTTAGAAAGAAAATCAGATATTCATGGGACGAAGAAAGAGTACAACCTAAACCTTCTCCCACCGTCATGTTACATGCTTTAAAACATTTTACGAATAATCAATTGCTAAGATATAAAACTTTGCTTTTCATTAATTTCTATAATAAACAGTCTATCAAAAATCCAATTAAGTATATAAAATATATGAATTTTAGATGGCGAGTGAGTAAGAATTGGGCGGTTAAGCTAATGCATACAAAATGACATTATCCCTCATTATTTGTACATATCAAAGACCTGAAGCACTCAAGAAGCTTTTAGATTCTGTTGTTTTACAAACTAAATTTCCTGATGAAATTATAATCGTAGACGGCTCTAATGATGATTTGACAGGAGCAATGCTGGAGAAAGGATGTGTAGGAAACCTTCAATATTTTTGCGTAAGCGAAAAAGATCGCGGACTAACAAAACAGCGCAATTTTGGTATAGAAAAAACCGATTTTGATACTGAAATCATCGCTTTTTTAGATGATGATGTAATTCTAAAACCCGATTATTTTAAACAGTTAATTTTGGGATATCAATTACATCCAGAAGCTTTAGGAGTAGGAGGTTATATACTTGAAGATATTAAATGGCGTAAAGTTGCTGAGGATTACAAACCTGAACTCAATGAATTTTGCTATGATGGTTTTTGTAGGCCTGATGGGAGCAGATATGTGTTACGTAAGAAGTTAGGTCTAGATGCGGACCGACCACCGGCGCATTTCCCTGAATTTAGCCATGGGCGTTCTGTAAGTTTTCTGCCGCCTTCGGGGAAAATTTATGAAGTTGAGCAATTAATGGGTGGTGTTTCCTCTTTTAAAAAAGCTGTATTTCAAGTACACAAATTCTCTGAATATTTTGAAGGTTATGGATTATATGAAGATGCCGATTTTACGCTTAGATTAAGTAAAATGGGTCGACTTTTCGTAAATACAAATGCTCAACTATATCATTACCATGTGGAGTCGGGTAGACCAGATTTATATAAATATGGCCAAATGGTGATAAGGAACGGTTGGTATGTATGGAAAGTTAAATTCCCTAACCCTTCTTTAAAAAACAAATTAAAATGGCATACGACAGCGGGAATTTTAACTTTTATTAGATTAAGTAATGCGGTTACATCTTCAAAAAAAAAGGAAGCCTTTCTGGAAGCGATTGGGCGGATGTCTGGGTGGTTTAGTTTAATATTTAATCCCCCCAAATTAAAATGAGATTTGTAATAATTAGTCATGCTCCACATATAAAAAATGAAAGCAGATTATATGCGTATAGTCCTTATGTTAAAGAGATGAATATGTGGTTGAATCATGTTGATGATGTCGAGATTGTCGCTCCTAAATCAAATCTGAAACCTTCTTTAATTGATGAATCTTATGAAAAGAATGAACTTGAATTAACGGCCATACCAGAAATTTCATTAATATCTATTTATCAGATATTGCGGGCAATTTTGCTTTCTCCCATGATCATGTATAGAATTTCCATAGCAATGAAAAAGGCAGATCATATCCATTTACGTTGCCCGGGAAATATTGGTTTGCTGGGTTGTTTAATTCAAATTTTGTTTCCATCTAAAACAAAAACAGCAAAGTATGCGGGAAATTGGGATCCAGGAGCTAAACAACCGTTGAGCTATAAGCTGCAGAAATATATATTGAATAATACTTTTCTTACAAAAAATATAAAAGTTTTAGTTTATGGTGAATGGCCAAATCAGTCTAAAAATATTTTGTCATTTTTCACTGCCTCATATAGTATTAAAGATAAAGAAGAGGTCATTCTGCGTAAATATGATCTTCCGCTAAGGTTTTTATTTATAGGCAGTCTCTCGCAAGGTAAAAAGCCACTTTATGCCTTAAAATTAGTAGAAGGAATTATAAAATTAGGTTTACCATCAGAAATTCATATTTATGGTGATGGGGTATTAAAAAGGGAATTGCAGCAATACGTCAATGAAAATAAATTAGAGAAATTTGTTTATTATCATGGCACGCAGACCGCAGAAGAAATAAAAGATGCGTATAAAAAAAGTCATTTTCTAATATTACCATCAAAATCAGAGGGCTGGCCTAAAGTTGTAGCAGAGGCAATGTGGTGGGGCGTGATACCAATCGTTACATCAATCTCTTGTGTGCCTTGGATGATTGGTAATGGGAACAGGGGAATACTTCTAAAAGGCAGGTTGAAAAAAGACATCAAAAAAATAGAAAAGGAATTACAGAATAAAAATGCTTTACGCACAAAATCAAATAAAGCACAGTTATGGGCACGGAATTATACAGTTGAAAGATTTGAAAGTGAAATAACAAAACTGTTGTAATATGCGTATTCTACAAATTATTGATAGCTTAGCCATTGGCGGCGCAGAGAAAATGGCGATAAGTTATGCAAATGAGTTGCTAAAGTATGATGAAATAAAAGGTTCTTATTTATGTGCTACTCGCAGTGAAGGTGATCTTATAAAACAGCTCGATAAGCAAGTTGACTATGTATTTTTAGGAAGACAATCCACGTTTGATCTTAAAGCAATATTGAAATTGAGATCATTTATTCTTAAAAACAAGATTCAAATTATTCAGGCACATTCTACCTCATTTTTTATTGCTACAGTAATTAAAGCTCTATTGCCCAATAAAGTTACTCTCATCTGGCATGATCATTATGGCAATAGCACCTATCTTGAACAGAGACCTTTCAAAGCTTTAAAATTAGCTTCAACTTTTTTTGATCAAATATTTACTGTCAATTCTGACCTGGCCCATTGGTCAAGAAAGAAATTAAAATTTAAGAAGGTTCTTTGCATTAATAATTTTGTTGCTAATCCTGCGGAAATAAATCAGGATATTCAGATCTCAGGCACTCCCGGTTTCCGTATAGTGTGTGTTGCTAATTTAAGACCTCAAAAGAATCACCAAGGATTGCTGGATGCTTTTTCAATCGTTGTTAGGGATTTTCCTGAAAGTACTTTACATCTATTTGGCAAAAGTTTTAATGATGAGTATTCAAACAAAATTTTACACATTTTGAAAACAACCGACTTGAAAGAAAATATTTTCTATCATGGGGAAGTTGAAAATGTAAGAAGTTTTTTACCGCACTTCAATATAGGAGTGTTAGCTTCAAGTTCTGAAGGGTTACCATTAGCTTTGTTAGAATATGGTTTTGCAGGTTTAACAGTGGTTGCTACAGATGTGGGTGAGGTTAGAAAAGTTTTACAGGATAATGGAATTATAATACAGACCGGTAAAGCTGATCTTTTCGCGAAAGCCATCATAAAAATTTTTAATGATAAAGAATACGCAAAGGCTCTAGGAAGGAATTATAGAGAACATGTAAATAAAGAATATCTTGCAGATCACGTTTTGCCAGAGGTAATCAAGATCTATGAAAGCATTATTAGATAATCATTCTACCAGATACTTATGGTTAATAGTAGTTCATATAATTCTAGGACTTATAATTTATTTGTTCAAGCCCTTAAGTACTATTTACTTTTTATGCATCCTGGGCTACTTCATCTTTTCAATTTTCAGATCACGTAATAAGCAGAATCAGGCTCTTGTTGCGGCGGCTTATATGATGGGAGGCGAAGTCTTTTTTAGAATGACAGGCAGTGCAATACCCTATGAAGCAGGAAAATACTGCGTTATATGCTTAATGCTACTGGGACTTTTTTTTAGCGGGACAACTAAAAGATCGGCGCCTTATTGGTTGTACTTGCTTTTACTCGTTCCCGGTCTTATTTATTCGGCTCAAACACTTAATTATGATACTGATATAAGAAAAGCTATCATTTTTAATTTAAGCGGTCCATTTTGTCTGGGTATTGCAGCTCTATATTGCTTCGATAGAAGAATAACAAAAAAACAGTTCTATAATGTTTTATGGGCCATATTACTTCCTATAGTAACCATGACAGCTTTTCTTTTTGTGTTTACACCTGATACCAGAGATGTTCTTAATGGCACTTCCTC
>TARA_R110002020_G_scaffold175493_1_pt1 | contig 33832 bp, 57 predicted proteins | sample TARA_R110002020 | Tara Oceans TARA_R110002020 (sample SAMEA4396489) | marine metagenome | biome: Westerlies Biome; feature: [MES] marine water layer (ENVO:01000295) within the mesopelagic zone...; material: water (ENVO:00002006), including particulate matter (ENVO:01000060) such... | reverse complement strand
AGGTTACAGAGTTTATTGTCATCGTTAATCATTTCTTTCGGCATTGATCCGCCGCATCCTTTACACTTCATTGTGAGCCTCAAGCATTTTTAGAAATTGCGTTGTTTGGGTAAACCTAGCGGCACCAGCGGCAGAACTAGCGGCCATAGAAACTCCAGCGGCAGACACAGCGGCAGACCTAGCGTCACCAGCGGCAGACCAAGCGGCAGACCGAGCGGCAGACCAAGCGGCAGACCAAGCGGTAAACCTAGCGTCACTAGCGGCATCACTAGCGGCAAACCCAGCGGCAGACACAGCGGCAGACCTAGCGTCACCAGCGGCAGACCAAGCGGCAGACCGAGCGGCAGACCAAGCGGCAGACCAAGCGGTAAACCTAGCGTCACTAGCGGCATCACTAGCGGCAAACCCAGCGGCAGACACAGCGGCAGACCTAGCGTCACCAGCGGCAGACCAAGCGGCAAACCCAGCGGCAGACCAAGCGGCAGACCAAGCGGCAGACCAAGCGGCAGAATTAATTAATCCATCATTAAACAAATCTGCACCATCAATACAATTTTCGATACAATCATCATCTGGATATTCTTTTTTCCAAATATGCAAAACTGAACGCGCGCACCAAATAGCAAAGGATCTAGCCAAATAGTCGGAATCTTCAACAGTTGCCCGAAGTGCCCATACTGCATCCTCCACGCCGTTTGATTCTACAACATGGCTTAACGGTATTAAATCCGTTTTCTTGTGATCTTTAGGTAGTGACTTTTTTAGAGTTTTATACCCGTCTTTACAGGCATTATTTTCCTTGCAAAGTTTTAACGTTGTGTGTAACATTACTTTTCTCCTTTTTCCGTTTTCCTGAATAACCTTCTGATAATATAACTTCTGGCGTAGCTTGCAGTGAAGAATATGGACGTAGCCCCTAGCGCGAATTCAGCCGATACTCCAAAGATAACAAGAGTCAGCGTGTAATTGATTACAGCCCCTGATATCATTGACGTTAAAACTTCGGCATGATCGCGGCGTTGGCTCATCTCGGTAACATCACCGCAATTAGCCCGCTTATAGTGGTAACATAAACGCCCCAAAGTAGCACAGTAAGCGCCCTCTGGCTGAATTCTTCGAGCTTGCTAGGTTTATGTATGAGGTTTCTCATAATCCGACCCTGTGTCGAATGTAAGCGGAAACAGATTTGAATCCTTCGCGCTCGGCTAACAGTTTCAAGTGCCTGCGTTCCATTGCCGAAACTTTAAATGTTATGACGATGTCTTTTTTCATTGTGGAATTCCTGGTGTTGTAGCTATATAATTATGAAGAGCTATCTCTCTGTTAAGGCTAACAGCTTTTTTATTATAGATTTTAAAAAAATCTTGAAAATCATCTTCTGCACGCACCCTGCTTTCATGCCATTTATGAGCACCTCTTGCGCGTTTTTTAAGCCTCATTAATTCATCGTGCTCTGTATCTATTTTTTTTGCACGCTTACGGATGTCTGCCTCCCATAAATCAAGGAGGTTAATCATTTGTTGGTCTGTAAGGAATGGGTTGTCAATATCGCTTAATTCTATTTCAGAAAGCGCCTTATCCAACGCCCTCATTATCAGAGCCCCTTAATTATGTTTTGGGCGGCTTCTATACACTCTTCCCATTGTCTAATTCCATCTTTCCACTGTGCAACTTTTCTACATCTTGGATTCGATAAAGCTTCTTTTAAGGTTTCGATATTCTGCTTTGCTAGCTCAATTAGGTTTAATTGTGTTTTGATTCTTTGCTCTTTCATCTTTTTTCTCCTTGTTAAGTTAACCATAAAGTAATACCATTTTACTATCATGCAAGTAATACCTAACATTTTCTCAATCTTTTTTAATCATCCTCTCAAATTCTGCCCGCATCAACTTGCCTAACCGCTCCCTTTCACCATCATAAATGTATTGATCCGGCTCAAAATAAAACGTGAATTTCTCATCCTCGAATTTATGCCAGGCCACGGCCTTTAGGTTAGCCGTCAGCTCTGGAAACTCTGGAGAACTGAACGCCTTGTATACCTCGGCAACCTGCTCAAAGCTTGCCGGTGATACCTTCAAAGCGTGCACTGTGGCCTTGCGCTCCTGGTAGGTTCCGGCGGATAATAGGCAGAGCATGATTAAGGTGTTCATCGTAATTCCCTGTATAGCTCGAAAACTTGCTTGTATTCTAGGGTCATAAAAGATAAGAAATGAAAAGGTAAGACATGCGGCTCTCCTTTAGATACTTCATGTCCCATCTCAATGTCATACACAAAAAACACATCATCAGAATTGAAATCAACTCTAAATAATTGATATTTATTAGCATTCAGATTCAACTTAATCAGAACCGCTTTCTCGTTAGCCATAAACACATCAGTCATGGCCTTAATCTGGTTTTGTAATGTTTCGTGTTTCACAATGCAAACCTCAGTAGTATTTCCTTAATAATAACCGGCACTTCCTCCGGGCCGTTGCATCGATACCACGGCATGTCCTTAAGTAAACATTTTTCCATAAACTTAACCTCTCCTTTCGTCAGTTTCTTTTTTTCTCCCGTCTTAATCTCAATCCATGCCCATGCGGATTTATCCGGCGATGTGACAAAGATATCACAAAATTCAGTTCGTGCCGTCATATCTTCGGTGTGCCAGAATAGCGCTTCAAACGCCTTGACCACATCATGATGGAAAGTATCCTTCTTCTGGGCTCTCATACAGTTATTATCTCCTTATCTCCTTATATTCTGTTTTGTAATTTAGCTGCCGTGAACTCTTCAACCACATGGTTAAAAGTCTCAGCAAACGGTGTGGCCTCGAACCGCAGGAACTGTAAATAAATCTCCTTAGCTTTTTTCGTTACCGCTTCCGGTGCTTGCTGTATTCCCATTCCTATTAAAAACCAGTCCGGCGAGGTTGACGGCTCGGGCTCTGCGAATTCCATTGCGAGTAATTCGATGTCGAGATCAGTCATTTGAATAAATCATCCATCTCTAAAAATCTCCATTTGTTGAATCATAAAACTTCGTTGTTCGTGCGTTATATTTTACCGTTGCCATACCTGTCCGGCCTCCTCTGTTTTTTGCTATGAATAAATTGCAATCTTGGTCGTATTCTCCTTTGTATTGTTCGGCTAAATCACGGTCAATTAATATTATATAGTGTGCATCCTCCTCAATTCTGCCACATTCTTTTAGGTGTTTAATTTTAGGCGATTCTGCGCCGTCTCTATTCAATTGAGCTAATGCGCAGACGTGTACATCTAAATCAGTTGCTATGTCTGTTAGTATGCCGGATACCTTCATAATCTCCTCACGGTCATTACCTAGCTTTTGAATGTAGTCTATGAAAATAACTTTAAGTGATGGCTTCTTATTTTTCAAGCGTCTAATAATTGAGCGTATATTTCCTATATTCCTTTTGGTTGTTCTGATGATCTCAATTTTATCAGTCGTCTTCAACTGTTGAGCCGACTTCTTAAAAGCGTCCAGACTACCGGCAGACATCCGTCCAGATGCGAAATCATCCATTGATACATTAGACCGCATTTGCATGATTCGTTCTGCGCATTCATCTTCTGACATTTCCACCGATATAAAAGCACATGAAGTTCCGGCAGCAGCCATATTAGAAAGCATCGTTAAGCCTAAAGCGGATTTTCCGACAGAAGGACGTGCACCTATAACTGACATAGTTTTTGTCTTAAATCCGTGTATTAATCTATCGATTGAGAATATACCAGTCTTTATATAGTCCTCTGTATTGCCCTCAGATAGCCGTAAAGCTCTATCTATGACGATTTTCACTGCTTCTGGGAGTGTGATACCAGACTGCACCGCCGAAGCCTTGTCAATCGCTTCTATTGCTTCCCTAACAATATCCATATACTTTGATGATCCGTTTAGTTCATCCTGGCAGCAATTGATTATCACATTACCTAATGACTGTAAATGCCTCTTAACCGCATCATTGTAAACTTCACTGATATAATCCGGCAATTGTTCACGGAATCCACCGGCAGATATCACAGCCGTATATTTTGACATTGGAATATTTCGCTCCTGTCCTAATATCATCAACTGCTTTCTTTCAACATCGCCAGATTCAGCATATAATTTCTGCGCATCTTTGAAGATCCAGTTCAATTGCTGATCAAAGAAAGGCTTGTCAAGGTTTGCTATTAACTGACAATCGTTAATTAAATCCGGTTCTTTCATTAATAGCCCGAGCAATAAGAAGTCTGTATTTCTGTCGTCGTTCATATCATCCTCAATTAAACAGGTTATGGTCTTTGGGATCTTTCTTTTTTAAATCGTCTGGCTCGAATATACTTTTCCAACCATTGAGAATAGATCTCTTCAACTCTATATTTGCCTGACCATCCTTTAGCTTCTCAATTCTAATTAATTCATCCACTAATAAAAACAATGACCTATCTGTTTCAATCATGCCTTTATTTTTTCGCACTAAAAGAAAGTCACTCCATAAAGATGATTCTATATATTCAGGTAATTCCTGTTTAAGGTTATTAGGTTTAAGGTTATTAGGTTTATTTATACTAACAATGGAACTACAGTGCTTTGACCCGTGGGTCTTCAGTGCTTTTGCTAATGCTTTTGACTCTGCTCCTGACTGTGCTTTTGCCTTTTTTGCAATAGCAATAATATTAGAAGAGTATTGATTTTTACTCTTTTCAATCATAATTATAAAGCCCCATTCTACTATATCATTTAACGCACTAGAATAAGTTCGCCAACTCTTAACACCAATCGCCTCCATAGCCATTTGTGACGGAAAGCCGAATTTTTCCTTCCATCCCATTCTATTACAATGATCAATCGCAAAGAAATAAACCGCCGTATGTATGGGTTTTATTTTTTCAGGATTTTCAAAGCCATGATTAAACCAGTGTTTCGATAAACTATAAGTATCCATTAATCGTCATCTCTTAACGGAAAGATACCTTGCCAACAATTAATAGTAGATTGATCTAGGATCTCATTAGCCATAGACTCATCCAGTCTCTTCAGCTTCATTATTATTAGTGTAATTGAGCGCTCAGTTAATGGTTTTTTTATACTATAGCGCATATCAACAAAACCCTGCCAACATTCGGGCAGTATAAAGCCTGGTAATTTAGATTTAAGTGCTTGAGGTTTGGTCATGATATTATCCCAAAAAATAACCCGCTCGCCTTGAGTTTCGTGTAAGCTCTAAATGAAAAGCTTCCTCAAGGGGCGGGTAAATTGTCATTTAATTTGTTTTACAGACAACACGACTTGCCTCTATACTAATATATACTGTAAACTCTTTCACTTCAAGGACTCCAATTTGTAAGGCTCACCGTAATAGTTCACATAAACCCCGTCTGTAACTCCAATAAACTTAACATCAATATAACCTTCTAATATTTCCCCAGAATCATTTACTGGATATAAACCTGTATCCTGATTATAGATTTTAAGAGCTGTTTTGAGCTGTAGAATCTCAGCCTTTACCGCTTGCTCTGCTGATGAATTCATCGCCTTAATTGCCATGGATGAACCTAGTGATATTAAGATAATTAATATACCGATGACAAACATTAATTCTATTAATGTGAAGCGCCTCATGACATCACCGCTAAACAGATTAGCCTTAACACTGAAATCAAGAGAATTATTCCTAAAATTGGAATTATTTCTTGTAGTATTTTATTCATATCATTTCCCCTTTGCCACTTCAATCGGCACATATTTCGTCTTCAGCGTCATTATCCTCACGTCAGCCTCTATCCGCTTTCGCGCCTCAATCAATCCTTGGCGCTTGTAGATCCTGTAATACAGTTCTGATTTATCGCTCATTTAGAATAACTCCGGATGATGATTTTCTACGAATCTATCTTTCACTCCGCCTAAGTTCATAATTGCCTGGCGATAGTAACTGTCTTTAAGTTCTATACCGAGTGCTTTTCGGCCTAAAGATACCGGAGAATAAACCTCTGAACCTACGCCCATAAACGGCGTAAGTACTGTTTCTCCTGCATTAGAATAAAGCTCTACGATTCTGTCAACTACATCCAATTGTAACGGGTGTACATGCTTTTCATCGTCTTCTGTTTTGCTTTCTTTGTATTGTAAAACCTCATCAATTCTTATGTCATCCCAAACGCTAGATGCGTATCGTTGCCAGATATAATGGCTTAGTTTATTGCTCTTAGGATCTTTATGGTTTTCAAATTCAGTGTTGAGGTATCTCCATAATGTTCCAGTAGTGTGATTGGTGTCATTGGCGTTATTAAAAGCCCTTAGTATATTTGGTAAAACTGGAGTCTCTCCCGCATATCGGCTAAACCCGTTTTCGTGAGTCACTGGTACTTTATTCTCTCCTTTCTTGGTGAATATTAAAACATAATCCGGCATAGCCGTAAAGCACTTTGTAGAATCCTCAACTATAAATTTGTGCATTAGAGATTGTACCATAGTTCTCATGCGTACTTTTAGTGGCTCTTTCCATATTGTGATCCGGTTGCGATATTCAAAGCCATGTTTGATATGTAGGTTAATTACTTCATGTGGAAAGTCCCATAGTCTACAAGTGTTATCAAAAACGTCCGTACAGTGAACGGCGTTTATTCTTCCAGGTTTTGTGACTCTGGCCATTTCAGATATCAGATAGTCATATTGTTCAAGAAATTGTTCTTTTGATTCGCAGTTGCTGAAATCCCGTTCAGAGCTCGAGTAATTATAAAGCCCTGCGAACGGCGGCGAATAAACCGAAAGGTCAATACTGTCAGTCGGAAGCTCTTTTATAACTTCCATGCAATCCGAGTTGTATAGGCAGTAATCATCAGTAATTAATTGTTCTTTTGTCATGGTCATTTCCTTTAAATAAATGTTGGTAATTTTATGTTTTTGTTAAACTCTCTGTATTCGTTGATAAATTCGCTGTTTACGTTTTTAACTAGGTTTTCATACAATTCTTTAGCTTTTTTGGTTTTCTGTTGAATTGCTTCTATTACTCTCTCTTGGCCGTCTGAAGTTACCAAATCAATAGTTACCTCTTTAGTTTGTCCGAACCTCCAAAAGCGCCTAACAGCCTGATAATATTGCTCATAGCTCCACGTAGGGAAAAACACCGAATGATTACAATGTTGCCAATTAAGCCCCATACCGGTCATTTTTGCTTTAGTGATAAGCCGTTTTATTTCTCCCTTGGCGAATGCAATTAAAATCTCCTCCTTTTTATCTATGCTCATAGCTCCTTTTATTTGCACTGATTCAGAGTCTAATTCGTTTATTAAATCGCCCTCCTGATTTCTGTTTACCCAATATACGGAAGTTTTACCCATTGCTAAATGTGCAGCTTTTTGGCATCTGACTTCTATAGTGGCTTTCTCCTCTGCCCTGATTTCATGAAATCCTTTTGCCTTATTAGCGAACATTAATAACTGTCCATCTGATTCCATTAGTGTAGTATTTCTAACTACATGATCATTAAGTATTAATTTAGGTAGTTGATATCGCTCATCTGAGAAACCTATATCTGACGGCATTTTAACCATAATTGACCACTGGTTCACCCATGTAAAAAAGTCTTTCTCTGCATGAGGCTTTAAATAAAACTTTTCTCCTGCATGCTTTGGATCTATTGAATTTTGATTGTTTTTAAAAAACTTTCCGAGCATATCCATGTACCCCATATATCCGAGAGCTTCTGAGCTTGTTCCGAGTTCTATAAAATCGTTAGGTGATGGCGTCGCAGTGGATAAAAAACGGTATGGTAGTTTCCTAATAAATGAGTTAATCTGATTCTTTATTTTACCGTCAAAGTTCTTTAGTATTGAACTTTCATCCAGTAGCATACAGACAAAGTCCTTACTGTCAAAATAATGCAGCCTCTCATAATTACATATTACTATTTTCTTGGAGTGCTTCCCGTCCTTGGAATACTCTATATCATCTATGCCGATTTTATTAGCTTCATTAATAAACTGAAAGGCCACTGCAAGAGGAGTGAGTATTAGTACTTTTTTATTGGTATGTAATACAATGTTATAGGCTTCTGATAACTGTATTAGAGTTTTGCCTAAACCGGTGTCGAGAAAGTTAGCAATGCGACCCTTATGAATTGACTTATCAATAACATGCTTTTGAAAGTCAAAAGCTATTTTAGGCATCCATGTGGCATTAAACCCAAAGCTCCCTATACTGTGGCGTTTTGCCTCTAAAAATTCTGAGTATTTCATTTTATCTCCTTTTAAATTACTGTTAAATTCTGCCCGCCCCAATGAAATAGTTTAGGGGATTCGCCAGCGGGCGAGGATTAAGCTGATAAGTGTATTATTAGTTTAAAACCGCTGACTGGACGGGCCGAAATTGTTTTTTTATTTAAAGTACCCCTCCTGCGACATAGTCAAATACAACGGGCTGTAATCGTTTATTATCACCTTCGCCCTGACGTCCTTCTCGATCTGCTCCTGGGCGGCTTTTACGCCTTTACGCTTGCAGGTTCTGTAATAAACTTCTGAACGGTCTTTCATTTCTCATTCCTCACATTTTCAATATTAACAATCTCCGGCCAGTCTACCCGCAAATCCTCAGCGCTCGGCTTCGTGGCCTTAATCCGGTTGCAGAATTCACAGCGGCCGATTCTTTTCGTATTACTGCAATGATGACACAATTTCATGGCTTCCCCCCCATAACTAAAATTACAAGTATCGCCAAGATAAGCGATGCGGTTAAAATCTCTGCTAAGTAATTGCGTTTAATCTTAGCCTCTTGCAGCTCCTCTTTTAATTGAGCGTTCTCTTCAGTTAAACATTCACAAGCATTGCCGGTAAAGATGACATAAGCCCGCTGCGATTTAACCATTTCAGTTAATTCAGTAACACTGTGCACGCTTGGATTGAGTAAGCTCGCTTTATCACTAGCGGCAGACCGAGCGGCAGACCAAGCGGCAGAATTAATTAATTTCGTGTAGTCTTTCATAGCCCGTAATGCTCCTTTGTTATTTCGGTCATTTTCTCGAACAAGCTCGGCTCTTTTTCCCGCAGCTCTTCTATCTTATCAAAGAATACGCCCAACTCCTCCAGGATGTAAAGCGCAAGGTTCTCAGCCGTCTTTCTATCTAATTCGATATAACAGATGGATTTATCAGCCGGAAACGGTGAGCGGATGTTTAAGGCAATTGTGTCTGTGTCAATCTCGAATGAAGATTTTAGAATATCGCCGGTTGTGGTTTTGTAGGTGTTCATAATCATTCTCCCGCAAGCTTATTAATCTTTTCCAAAGCCTCGCCATCTTTCAAATGGAAGTTGCAAGGATTTACACTTTCACCATTTGAAGCTTTATAGATCTGGCTCGCCGCAAATGCACAAGATGTCAATTCTTCTAAATCGTGACCCTCTTTTCCCGCCAATTGCACAATCCAACCGGCCCAACAATGACTCGTGTTGCATGTATGCCAATTAGACATATCTAGAGCACCATCTTTCTTTACTGCTTCTGCAACTTTCTTATTAAGGTTTTCGACTTTGGGAATTTTGAAGGCTTCTTTTTTACCCTTTTTTTCAATGTAATCACTGCAATTACGGCAATTACTGCAATCACTGCAAGAACGGCAATTACTGCAATTACTGCAATCACTGCAAGAACGGCAATAATTGCAATCAATGCAATCACTGCAATTACTGCAATCACTGCAAGAACTGCAATAATTGCAATCACTGCAACCACTGCAAGAACGGCAAGAACGGCAATTACTGCAATTACTGCAATCACTGCAAGAACGGCAATCACTGCAATAACTGCAATAACTGCAATTACTGCAATCAATGCAATTACTGCAATCACTGCAAGAACGGCAATCACTGCAATAACTGCAATAACTGCAATTACTGCAATCAATGCAATTACTGCAATCACTGCAAGAACGGCAATCACTGCAATAACTGCAATAATTGCAATCACTGCAATCACTGCAATCACTGCAATAACTGCAAGAACGGCAATTAGTACAATCTTTACAATCCTCTAAGCTTTCTAGTGCTTCTCTTGCCTTATCCTCAGACCCAAAATATATAGTTGAAGCTTTATTGTTGTTTTCGTCTATTAGCCAGTGACCTTCTTTTCTTATTTTCATTTCATTCTCCGTTTATCGTTGGTTATGTAGATATGATATAGTGTAGAGTGGATGATTGCAAATTGTTTTTGCATGAATTCTACTTTTTATATATTTTCGTCCTTGATTTTATACACTTCCCGCATAATCTTTAATCATTGCCAAAACATAAAGGAGGCATTATGCAAGATAAATTAATCAGGACAGTTAAGCTAACTGAATCCGTTCACCAGAAGCTTATGGACGTTAAAAAGTCGACTAATTCAAAAAGCTTGAATAGTGTAATCGGTCAATTACTGGAGTGGAAAAAATGACAGAACTTATCTCAATTCAATCAGAACTAAAAGCGCCCAAGTCTCAGACTAACTCTTTCGGCAAATACAAATATCGTTCAGCTGAGGATATTTTGGAAGCGGTAAAGCCGTTGTTAAAAAAGTACGAATGTTGTTTGACCCTATCGGATGATATTATTGAAATAGGCGGCCGACATTATGTGGCTTCGTGTGCCACAATATCAAAAAGTAACATTGACATAAGTATTAAAGCCGTAGGCTGGGCCCGTGAGGCAGAAAGCAAGAAAGGCTGCGATGCAAGCCAGCTAACCGGCCTAACGTCGTCATACGCCCGCAAATCCGCTCTCAACGGGCTGTTCGCCATCGATGATACAAAAGATTCTGACGCATTGCCGCCGGAACAGGAGTCAAAAAAGACCGCTATGGAATATACGCTGATGATTAATGCAACTAAAACATTAAGTGAATTACAGGAACTATGGGGAAGTATACCGAAGGACATAAGAACCGAATTAGAGCTGCAGAAAAACGCCCAAAAATTAGTATTATCATGAAAGAAGCAGCCATAGAACGAATCGAAAAAGCGGAAACGCTTAAACAGCTCGGTGATATTTGGGTCGAGCTTTACCCGAAATATAACCAGGACAATGAAATAATTGAAGCGTTAAAGGATCGAGAAAAGGAGTTAAAGAAATGAATTGGCCACAAATAACAGTAATTATATATTGGTTGTTGATATTGTGCATAAAAGCTACTATGCACGATAAACCACTTGAGGGAAAGCACAACTTTATGCTTTATCTAATGGCTACCATCATAAGCGGAATAGTCTTATTTTGCGGAGGATTCTTCAAGCTATGAGCGCCTTTATAATCAGAGCTTCCGCCCTATCTCAAATCATGGGAAAACCGAGGGACTCCGGCGGGCTAACGGTTAAGCAGGCTGAAGATCTAGCTAAGCTTCAGGCTAAGGAGAAACGCACGGAGAAGCAAACTGAGACAATGCAGGCACTTATAATAAAGCGCGACACCCCGGAAGGATTAAGCGCAACGGCAAAAACATATTGTAGGGAGGACTATAAATATAAGTCGTTAAACCGTGTTCCTGATCAGATAGAAAGCAAGTATCTTGAGAAGGGCAACCGCTGTGAAGGTCAGGCAATTAACTTGTTAAACTCGCTATATCTGGAGAATTACTCAAAGCATGAAGGAAGGATCACTACGGATTATATGACCGGTGAGTGCGATATATTAGCCCCGCCGATTATCCGTGACACAAAATGCTCATATAGTATAAAGACATTTCCCTGTATTGGCGATAAACTAAAGGAGGAATATTACTACCAGATGCAGGCTTATTTAATCCTGTATGATTGCGAGGTCGGTTATGTGGATTTTTGCCTGGTGGACACTCCGCCGGACATCATAGAGAAAGAGGCATACTGGCGGGCAAAAAAGAATCATTTAGACTTTGAAGAGGTCTTGGAAGATGAAACCAGAAAACATACTTACGGAGATATACCGATTGAAAAAAGAGTTATGAGCTTTGAAGTAATAAAGGATAATAACATTGAAAAAAGAATAATCGAAAAGGTTATTGCCTGTCGTAAATATAAAGGAGTTGAATTATGAGTGAAAAAGTATATTTCGGAAATGCAAAAGAGGTGAATTTTCTTGCCGGCGGATCTTTAATTAGGATATCGTTTAACCTGGAAGACTTGCGGAAGATGAAAGAAAACTTAAATGAGGCAGGATATATAAATCTGAACTGTCAAGAGCGCTTAACGCCGTCACAGTACGGCCATACCCATTCTGTGGTATTGGATACTTGGAAGCCTCAAACGCAAGGAACGCCGAGCTTTCAGCAACCTGCAATGCCAAGCACTACGCCGGAGCCTTCAGAGGATTTGCCTTTCTAGAATTTGACATCATGACGAAGCGGTGTTATATACAAAAATGAGAGACTAAACTACATAAAAAGGAAAAAGAAATGAGCAAGCCAAAAACAATGATGATCGATGATGTAAAGTACATTCGGGAAGATGCAGTTAATACAGTCCCAAAACCAGAGGGTAGTTATGTAATAGTCCGGTGTAGAAATGCCGGTGTACATTCGGGATATTTAAAGCACCGAAAGGATGGGGTTGTAAGGCTTGAGAATTCACGGAGGCTTTGGCTTTGGTGGTCAAAGTTTTCTCTCTCTGGTTTGGCTATGTGTGGGGTGTTGGAATCTAACAAAAGCGAGGTACGTTTTGCCTGTGTATTGCCTTGGATTGATTTGACGGAGTTAGATGTTTGCGAAATTATACCATGTACTATTGAGGCAAAGGCTAGCATTGAATCTATACCAGAGCATAAAAATGATCAATTCGAAGATGAGTGAATCTGGCGATGGCGATGGCGATGGCTCTGGCTATGGCGATGGCTCTGGCTATGGCTCTGGCTCTGGCTCTGGCGATGGATATGGCTCTGGCTCTGGCTATGGATATGGCTCTGGCTCTGGCTATGGCTATGGCTCTGGCGGTGGCTATGGCTCTGGCTCTGGCTATGGCGATGGCTCTGGCGATGGCGATGGCGATGGCGATGGCTCTGGCGGTGGCGATGGCTCTGGATATGGCTAATTAAGTTCTAAAAAACTATCCTGATTTAATATAAGGGAATCAGCGGCTTTACTAGACAAAGTGTCAGTGAAGCCGTTTTTTATTTGTTCGGGCAACTGCGCAAATATATGCGGATTATATGGTAGTGCATATCCGTTACTATACTGAATGTAATTCAGGCTAAGAAAATCAACGTTATTAAGTGTATAATATTCATGGCAATGGGAGCTCCAACTCTGGACTTACATCATTGCCTGACGGATCACTGCCGGATATATCAGCACGATTCTTAACCGCTTCAGAATTATGATGTATGTGGTTATGTTGTTCTTTAAAAGTGATAACAACGCAGGACTGTAAAAACATAAGTGCGAAAAGTGTGAGTATTTTACATTTATACGTTCGTAAAAGTGTCATGCTACATCCCTTTTAGATAATTCTAGCGTGCATTTTTCCAACACTTTTCTATTGTTTATTATTAGTTCATTATTTTCAGCAATGACCTTTGTAGAGTCCTCCGCAATCTGTTTTAAGTCTTCCCTGCAGAACTTTTCAACGCCGTCCAGCCGCTTTTCTAATGCGTCTTTATCCTTTCTAGTCTGCCATAATAAATACAAAGCAACTGCGGCCGGAAAGCCAAATTTCCCCAATATCTCAACCCAGTCGCTCATTATTTATTCCTCTGTAAAAATTGGTGTATACTTTCTGAAACTTAACCATCCGCCAGTGCGAACGCCTCGATATAATAAATTTGCTTTGATCCATCCCACGCCGTCAGCTCTAAGCATATCATAAAATAGCTCATCAACTTCTAAACGGGTCATATCATAACCCCAATCATGTTGACCCTTGATTTTATAAAGCCAGTCATGAACCAATGCCGCAGCCAAATAACGGGGCGAAAGTGGATGTCCACAAATACGCCATAAAGCCCGTGGTATAGAGCAACCGTCAAAACAGAAGCAAGCTGGAATACGAATGTCTTTATTGCAACATACAATAATATATGACACCACCAAACGAAACATGGTGTCGCTGTCTTTCTTGCGGGCTATGACTGGGCTCTTAATCATAGAGTGTATTGTATTGTTGGCGGCGTAAAATCTTGATTCCATACAGAGGAGCCCAAGACAAAACGAATTCCATCAAATTTCCCGGTTGTGAAATCTGAATAAATAGGAAGTCTACCAAATTGAATCTGTGTCAGCGTTGGTAATCCATTGGAGCTTGTTACAGTGCCCTTCTGTGTGCCCCCGATAAACATTCGCCACGTGGAATCTTTTCTGGTGACTGCAAAGTGTGTCCATGTAGATTCAGGGAAGTTGTCAGCGTCTTTCATTTCACCCTCACCAGAACCTCCAAGTCTCTGCTCAAAAGCAACACGCTTGTCACTATTGCCCGTTCCCATCGTCCAACAATTAGAATTTGAGCCCGCTGTAAATTGTGCGATTCCTTGATTAGTTGCGCTTGTTAGATATATCCAAAAGTCAAGCGTAAAATCAGACGTCCCAATATCAAAAGATGGCGAAGTGCAATTGATACCACCGTCACCGGTCATATTAAGTGATCCGGTGCCGAATTTTGGGCTTGCTGTACTAACCTCACCAGCTCCCTCAACTGTAAATGTGCTTGCAGTCCCGCCCGTGTTATCATCGGGAAAACTGGTACTCTCATTCGCCCCGTCACACTGAAGTAATAAATTTGAAGGTCTATCAACCCCGAGCGCTAAAGCCCCGGCGAATATGCTAGATTGCCCAAAGAACATTTAAACCACCTCAACCGGCCACGGATTAACAGGGGATTGTGTATCAGCCTGAATGTGCAAAGACTCGATTTCATCAACTACGGAATCTTCAAACTTCGAAATCAGTTCAGAGTTTAAATCTATGCGCTTCTTTTCGCCTGTATTAGTATCAAACACTTTCCATTTAATAGACTTACTACGGCGGCTTAATGAGTCTTTAGCTTGATTTAAACCTTTCCGGCTTCGATCATCCATTAAAATTAAGTTGCCGTTATATAAAATGACAGCCTGGGCCTCTAATTTATCCCGCCTCAATTCATGCTTCAAAGAATCTAATACTGGTTGATACTCTAGCAGAATATTTGGCAATTCATACACTGATGGCTGTGCCTCATCATAAGGCCAGGATATAATTCTTTCACCGTTTTTAGTGCCTCTAGTATTCAAACCCTCGCGAAATCCATATTTATTAATAATTGCTTTAATTAAACTCATGGTTGAACCTCCCATACTGTCATATTACCAGACCTGGCGGCGCCTAGTTTTGCGCCCCCACTTCCTAACCAATTTGAGGTTCCACCGGTTTGGCCAAATCTCGCCTTATAAGTTCGCGCTGATGTACTTGACGCTGCAACCTTAAACATAAGACAAAACGCCCCGCCTCCAGTACTGACATAGAATTGTTGTGCTGCTATTGCGTCCGCAGTAGAATCTACGAAAAGAGCAATACATGCGGCATAACCTGCCCCATGAATCCACCCACTTACTTGAATAATTAAATCATTTGAGGCACTTGTGGGAGTGATGGCAGTATCAATACCACATGATCCCCCTTCTGTTATTTGTGGTATCGTGTCATCGTCCGGTATTGCCGTTGTAGTGGACGCGTAGGTACTTGTCTGGGTCGAAACTACTTGAGCAACAACTCCACTACCAGCCCCCTCTTGGGTAATTATAGCGTATTGAGTCGTGCTTGTATTGGCTACCCATACGGTTATATAATTGACTACATCCACAACAAAAGAACCAGAAAGAACGGTCACCGATGCTGGTAGGGTTAATTCCGCCGCACTGGATGAAGTTACTATTAATAAAGCCTCGTACCCGTTTGTTTCATTGGCAAAAGTGAATGTAGAATTCGTGGAAATGCTTTTTGTGAAAGTATTCCCCGCACTAAAGTCAATTTCCAGAGCGGCAACCGCAACAGTGCCAAGTGTTTGACCTGATCCACCGCCGCCAGTCGCAGAGCTTCCAACAAGTTTCCAATTAGTTCCATCATGGTGAAAATGATAAATTGTATTCATTACCATTTCAATATCTGTATCACTTGGTAGTAAAAATGTATTTGTTCCGGCTGCGTGTTTAATTGTTGGGACTTGACCAGATGCTGACATGGTTAAAAGTAATTCAGTTTGGCCCGTTGCTGGCACGATTGAATCTAAATCATCAGTAGCCGCCGCCGATTGATTGGCGATAGCGTGAACCGCTTGAGTTTGAGTCACTGCGCCGGTTGCAATAGTCAAAGTGGTTGAGGCCTTATGACCAACGCCAAGCAAAGATGATATTCTATTATCTTGAGCATCTAAGAAGCCGCCGAGTTGAGGCGTCGTATCCTCTGAAACTTCAGTCATCAAAGTCCCGTTTTTATCCGGTATTGTGATTGTCCTGGTTGTTCCAGTGGTGATACTTGAAGCGTCAAATATAGCTAATTTTGTATTGTCTGCACTATTCTTTACCAGTGCGCTGTTATCAGCAAACGGCGATCCGTCTTCTGTGCCCCATGCTGAACCATCATAACGCCGCTGGACATCTTCGTCTTTATCAAATAGGAAATCACCTTCCTGTGGTATTGTGGCAACCCATGCACCGCCATTATAAATAACTAAATTATCACTTAGGTCAGTTGGTGACAGCCATGCCCCAGTGGGGGATGTATCAACTAAATAGGCGTCATTGGTGGAAGGAGATACCGGCGGGGTGTTTAATGTGTCAATTACTACACCAAGGTTATTCTTACGAACAACATTAGCATTTGGGGCACTGCCGCCAGTACCACCAAATTGTGTATCATAAACGTTTACACCTTCATAAAATTCGAGGTATGTATCAGCGTCTGACATTATAACATAGAATTTTGCATTGCCTTGGCTTGTTTTCCCATAAGCGCCCAGATCATCAGGTATCTGATTTTTAGCAACGGTAAAAGTGACTTTATCCGTTGTTCCCCCACCACCGGCACCGGAGTCACTTAAAGCGCCAGAACCTAAGCTTACGGGTGTATAGTCGGGATCTTGATTAGCTGTCACATATAATGTTGCTGTTGCGCCCGAAACATCATATTGAGCAGCTGCCGCAGTTTGAAATGTAAGCGCTAGGATTAACGACTGTTGAGAAAGTAAACCCTTTGTCCCGCCAATTGATTGCGTCGGATTTGGAAAAGCCCCGAATTGATAGGAGCTATTTGTACCGCCGACTGTGACAATATCTTCATATGTTGGATCTATCATTTCATTACCTCTTAATTTACAATAGCTCTAAATAGTGCTTTTTCACGGTGTATAATACTCGAACGCTGAACCGTCATCTTTATTAACCTGTAAATAAACAGCGTGTGCAATTGTTGTTAAACTTGCTAAATCGATTGATAAACTCATGCGTCTCATACCAAAACCGTTTATTTCTGAATTGCCAGAAGTCGGTAGGGTTGGTACTGTTGGGTTCGTGAAGTCTGGACTCGCAATTTCAAGGTAATAATAATCTGATCCGTCAGCCGTCATTGTTACAAAAACAACCTCGTCCTCGGTTTCGTCGGTTCCAAGATTGTCGAAGCTGAAATTTGAATAACCTTGCTCATCATAAAATCCGTACATTTTGATTGTGGCTGTGAATTTGTTCGGGCTGGCAGCTCTAAATATATCTGGAATTTTAAAGCGTATACGGATATTTCTGACGGTTATCTGCATGTCAACTTCGTCATCTCCGTTCTGATTATCTAAGTCAAAATTTATTAAAGATTCAACCAAGAACGTCTCTGCATTTGTTGCAGCAGTGTACCAGTCATTGGTGGCAATTTCAGTGTCATACTCTCCTATAGTGTAATCTCTCACCTCTGTAACGGTCGACCATGGCGCCGACTCATTTAAGTCATTTGTGACATATACATCCACCGGCGTACTGCTCCCCCTTGGACTAGTAACAAAACATTCGCCTATTTGAAAAGTACCGGCAACCACATCATAAACATACCTTGTTGCTACTTGAGTATATTGCGTTTCAACATCGGTGACCCATTCAGACTCGGCTCCTCCTGTTCCGGCTTCTATTGGAACGACTTCATAATATTCAGGGTAATTCAGGCACTCAAACCACTGTTTCACCCATGCCATACGAGCAAGGCCAGAGCCAAAACCACTGGATGTATCGGTCATATGCTTTAAAGTGCCTGAAGCATAACCGAGTGGCCCAGTTAATAAATCCGAGAGAAGTAAGCTATCCGGAATATCTCCGACCGCAACCGTTCCGCCGCCTGTATTAATTGTGGATGTTTCGACACATGGGCGAGGAAATACAGCTTTTTCAATCTTGGCGGCATTTTTGGGAGTTCCACTACCGGCTATAAAAGCATCACCGGAATCTATCGGCCATGAATCATCTGCATTAAATCCGGTTGAATGACTCACTTCATTGAGTGCTTGACGTTCGTCTGCAGCTTCTTTCAAATCTTCAATAATTGTGAAAAGCGGTCTTTTAGTATCGTCCGACCAATCTGCGAAAGTCCAGAAATCTAGCCATTTTGATGCCATTTAATCACCCGTAAAATATTGAATAGTTAGTGATATGATAAACATCATTATCTGAGTCATAGGTGGCCCAAAAGCCTTGACCGGCACCGCTATCTGGAATTGTTCCGGCATCATGCTGCAAAGCTCTCACAGTAACGCCAACTTCAATACTTGTCCTGTCTATTGGGTTATTGTAGATAGTGGCCGTATACGTGCTGATATTAGTATCTGCGGTTATCTCTAAATAAACCATAGTAGACCCACCACCACGGGCGGCAACATATAAAGGATCGCCGTCTGTATCTCTTGAAGGGAAGGCCCTAACAACATCATCAGCAGAACCGCCACCCTCAACTAATACCGGCAAATCACTGTCAGTAGTTCGACCGCTTGTTATATCGTCCCAGACATTGGTCGTTGTATTATACTGAACTTCTTTTGAGTTCCACAAGTCATTATCACCGGCAATCTCAGCAGTAAGCTTTAGCATTATAAAACCAACACCGGCACGTGGCCCGCCAAAAGCGCCCCCCAGGTTAGTATCCTTTACCGCTTGAATGGTTGTTATTAAATCTTTAGCTGTGGAGTCTTTTAGTATTTTGCCCATTATTACCCCTGAAAACTTGGATAATTTAAGGGTAATCCAAACGTGGAGAAGTCGGCTAAATCATTAACGACAAATTGTAAATAGTCTGCGGTATCTTTGGTGAGTTCCGGCGTTCCATCATCTTTGAGCTTTTGCTGTGTTACACATGGCTCATTATTAAGGTATCTGCGGGCAATGGTGGTTAGGTCATTGGCTGTTTTTAATGCATTATAACCGGCGTTTAAGACCTCTTGTTTAAAGCCTATTTTTAAATTAGCCTTTTCCTTACTCTCGTTAAAATTCCATTTAACTTCATAAGTATTAAGACTGAAGAAGTTGCCGAATTCGTCATATTGTGGCACCGGTGTAAAATTGCTAAGTTGAGCGCAATATTTTGGAATGGTCAAACCAAGCATTTGAAAACTGGCATTATTAATACTGCCAACCGAAAAACACCGACTCATATTTGCGGATGTTTCCCGCATAGTTATGCGCCAACCAATGTTTGGGACAACCTCCATAAATGGCGGGTCAAATGGGTCGCCTGCTGAATTTTCAATAGCGTCACCCGTTTCCTTATCAATACTTACTACACGCTGATAAGACCAACTAAACGGCACAACCTCTGTCCTGTATGATGTTAAATCGGTATCTGATTTACTAGCGGTCGCACCCTTAATTGAATAAGTTGCTGAAATGGCCCATTCGTCACCGCCGTGTATAGTTTCGGCCTGTAAGCTTCCGTCTTCAATTGCTAACCATGACATTATTCTATGGGGCATTCCAGAATAAAAACCAGCTTGTGAAATGGCATCTAAACCACTCACTGGTGTAGTATCAAAAACAACTACAGCCACTTCAGTCTGTGACTGCTCTGTATTGCTCTGTGTGGCTTCAATTTCTGATTGTGGATAATCTATTGATGTGATAGCCATTAGACCGCCTCTAATTGATCAATTAATCGCTCAATCTTGCTTAGATGTTTCTCTGATTTCTTAGCAGTCGTATCTTGACCGGCTAAAATCTTGAATTCCTCAACACTTCCGGCCATGGCTCGCTGTGCAAATGCACGCGGATCTTGCTTTCGGGCGTGGTCTTTCAAATCGTCTATTCTTTTCTTTCGGGCTTTATCGGCTGCTTTTTCAAGGCTTTTCTGCATGTTGTCGATATCCTTGAAGATATTAGGGTCAATCTTTGCACCGCTGTTAAGCTCTTTTCCAAATAATTTGGCATTCACTTGCGCCTCTTTAATTGCATCTGCCAATTTAGCGCCATCTTTAAAAGATTGCTCTAAGGCGGGTTTCATGGCTTCAAATTCAAGCTTAGTAAGTCCGGCGCCTTTAGCAACATCATTAGCAAATTCGGCCGCCTGCTTGTCTTTAGCGAAATCAGTAAAAGATTTTAAACTTTTAATTTTCTTTTCTTCCTCTAGTAACTCTTTTGCAATCCTGAGCTCTTCAGCCCTACCCTCTTTTCCAAGTTCCTTTATTCTCCGGCGCTCAAGCTGCGCGGCGGTCATTGCGCCCTCTATAGCATCCTTAGAAGATGCCTCACCAGTATTATCGTTCGCAGGATCAAATTCATTAATACCTAGAAATTTATTTCGTAAGGCGATGGCTTCAGCGACGCCCTCATTAAAACGATTAAGGCCACTTGTCACAATTGGGAAGAATTCTGCAGCAGTTGCACCCATACCTTTCATGGTGCCCTCCCAAGCGTTTTTCATGCGATTAGTATTCGCCACTATACTATTTGAGGCGCTTTGAGCAGAGTCACCGAACTCTTTTCTTAACTGTGCGCCGAACTTCGGGAGGAAATCTTCAGAAAGCAGCTCACCACGAACTAGCATTTTATCTAGCTCTGAAGTGGTCATATTCATTGCACGGGCGGCAATTTGGAAAGCTCCTGGGATTCTTTCACCTAATTGGCCTCTAAGCTCTTCAGCCTGTACTTTCCCTTTTGACATAACTTGTGAAATTGCCCGCAATGCCCCTTTAGACTCATCGGCAGATAATCCTAATGCCGTTGACGCTTCAGCAACACCTATAAATAGATTTTTTACGCCCTCACCTTCTAATGTCGTTCCCTTGGCGGCCGCGGACACTTGCACAAATCCAGTTGCGGCAGACCTTAAAGAAAGTCCCAAATCTTCAGAGATATTCTTTAAAAACTCAAACTCTTTGTTCGCATCTTCGGCACTTCCGAAAACGGTTTTCAAGCCGTTGTCAATCTTATCATAAGCTCCGGCAACCTTAACAGACTCGGCCACTAGTTTAGTAAGGCTAATTGTAAACAATCCTGCTGCAACGGTAGCCAAATTAAACCCAGAACTAACACGCCTTAAGCCTTTAGTTCCATCTTGATCTAACTTTTTGAGGCTTTTGACCGAATCTTTAATTTTATTTTGGAAGCCATGAACGTCTAGGGTCATTTCCCATGATAAAACCCCGATCTTATCAAGTCCTGTTGCCATTATTTACCCCTCGAAAAATGCTCTAAGTTTAGCGGTTGCGGCTGCGGCTTTTTCCCGCTGAGTTTCAATCTTATAGTCCGGGATGAAGTCCGAAGGCTTAAGGCGTTTTGTTTTGGCGTTTCGCCCAATCTCCCATACTGCATAACAGACGTTAGCAAGCATTGTAGTGATCTGTTGATCCAGTGGCGGATGTTCTGACCAATATAAGAGGTAATCTTGTACTTCGTCATAATCTACTCTTTTCTTAGCCTCTCTTACTGTGCATCTTAATTCATGGGCGATTCTATGCCAAATTACTTCTTCGGCTTCAAGTCTAGTTTTTTTTTCGGTTTATTGAAATCAAGTGATTCGATATAAAGCGATGTGATCAAATCATTATCCATAGCCTTTAATTCGTCCGTGGTATAATTGCAAATCTTACCATTCTTATCACATAGAGAACGGCGGAGGGTTTCTAGACACCTCTCCGCCCCGTCCATCTCTTCACAATCGTCAACATCAGACGCTGACATTTTCTTTAAATAAACCTCGCCTTCCTCAAACTTTACCGTATGAATTGGGCTTGTGTATTTTCTTAAATCTAACATTTTTGCACCATATTAGTTAAGTTTATGCTGATTCCAGAACTGGAGTAATTTCACTGTCAAGCCTGATGTCAATTTCTTGAGTCATTCCGTCAGCGCTATCAGGTGAGCCGTCAAGCTCGCCAGTTGTAAGGACAAATCCATCCATGCTAAAAGAGCTTGCTGTGCCGCTTGAACTATCTTGCTTGGGGAGTGTGAACAGCCAAGTTCCTGTATCATTATCAGCAATGAGCTTTGTTTTGGCGTCGTGTCTGATAACAAGTTTTAAAATCTGACCCTTACGCTTTGAGGATCTCTTATATAATTCGCGTGTATCGGCCAAACCATCAACACGGAATTCATTATACTCATTTGACGGAAGTGTAAAGCCAACAACTACCCCAACGCTTGCAGCGTCAAGTGTTACTACTGTACCTTCCGGAATTATGCCGACTGATGTTGCTGACATTGAACTACCTCTTTATTTATTTGCTGTAAACCGTTTCGTAAATTATTCTATTCGCTAAGATTGTTCGGTTTTTATCAATCTGGAATTCTTCTTCAATACTGTTGGTGATTTCGGACGTTCTCACAAAGTGGTCGCCTAAAATAGTATTTCTTAAACCTTTTAAGTAAGTTTCAACTTCATCAAAAAGTAAATCAAGTTTTATTCTAATCTTGTTACGCTCTTTGACGACTGTTGTATTAAGCTTGCTTCTTAATGCCTTTACATGAACCTCATGAAATAGGCTTATTTGAATTGTACTAGAATATAAACAACTAAATTCAGTTAGGTTATTTTCTTGGGAGCGTGTAATTTGCTCAACTGTGATAATGGGGAATCTACGGGCATTGGCCGCTGTATTCTTCATATCTTCAAAGGTAAAGATAATCGGCAATATACGAGCGCTAACAATGTCACTTATCTCTGACTCTGCTAACATTCCGTCAATTAAATCTGCTCTAAAACTCGCCATTATCTCACTTTCAGTTTATTTTTCTTACCGGCAATCTTAAAAGAATCGCCTATTTCTCTCTTAGCCTGAACATTAAGTCTGTTTTTAATACTCTTAAATTGTTGATCAGCAAAGCCTGCGTTTTCCCCATCACCGGCATTTACATCATCTATATAATCTGTCCCCCACTGCATGACAATGGTTGTATCTTTATCGGCCCGCTCTTGTTTAACTGTGATACTGGCGGCGGCAGTACCGGATGATTTAGGAGTCGAAGCGGCAAATATAGGCACATAAGCCCGTGCAAGGTTTAAGAGCCGAATACCTGTTAGCATTTCGGCATCTGGGCCCGTCATTTTTAGCATTCTATTAGCTTGCTTGGTCAGATTTGATGTGATCTTAACTGACATTAAACGCCCCTCATCTGTGATCTTTTAAAAACTGTGCTATTACTTACGCTGTTTTCATCAGCGGAATTGAAACTATATGATATCGCGTCTGCTAATGGATCTTGTGTTTGTCCTGGCAATACCTCTAAACCGTCCTTCAATCTCTGTAATTCATCCTTTACTTCTCTGTAACGATCAACGACAACTGCCGGAATTTCGGCATCGTCAAAACGTCTATAGGCTTGATACTTAATTAAGCTTTCTGCATAGCCTCTCAATACAGCAAGCGCCTCAGTCCCCGTAATGGGGACTGCGATGCTGTTGTAAGTCTGTACAATGGCGGAATCTATTACACCGGTAACGAAATTAATATCTTCAGTTACAACGTCATCAGACGGCGTACCGGGATTTGTAAAATCATCATAAGCTGACTGGTAAAGATCGGTGCCCAGTGTCTGTTTAGCTTGTGCTAGTGTAATATATGCCATTTATAAACCTTACTTTTTAGGTGTTTTTTTAGCCATTCTTTCTACAATTGCATCAGCAACAGCATTAGACTTTTTAGCCTCATGCGCAGCCTTCTGCTTATCGTTTTCGGCCTTCATTTTAGCCTTTTCAGCTCTTTCAGTCTTTCGTCTTTCCACATGGCCTTTAGCGACCTTGTCAGCTTCTTTGACTTCGAGCGCTTCGGCTTCAAGCTTTTCTTTCTCAACTCTTTCAAGTTCTTTCTGAATGTGTTTAGCTTTTTCACGCTTAACCTTAGCTTGTGCTTTTAACTCTGCTTCAGAAACCCTACCGAGACGGCTGACGCGTCTTTGATTAGGCGTCAAAAACATACAAATTTGCAAGTAGTCTTTCATGTCAAGCTTAAGACTTCTATAGCATGCTTTTGCTTCACCATTGTCTTCGCCATTATATAGGCACTGCCAACCTTCTGCTGGGTGCTTGGCTGTTACAACTGCGTTTCTCATAATTTCTTTCCTTGGTTGACCTCAGACGCTTTGATGTGATCTCCGCGCCTTATGGTGCAATTTATTAAGCAGATACCAGGCGAGTAAGTGAAGCACTTCTCAGTACAGCCATTCCGTAAAGAATTACTGCATTGAGATACCAGCGGCCAGTTGAACGGCTGTAGTGTCTACGCAGTTGAATTCCAATTCCAGTATGAGGGTCAATTGAAGTGGCTACCTCAACTCCGCCATCAGCAGAACCAGTGAAAGCCGGAGTTCCAAGGCCCAGGCCTAGAGCCGTACCATCAGTTATAAATCCAACAACGTTTTCAGTACTTGGCGTTCCTGTAATAGATTTAATTACAGTTGAGCCAATTGTATTGAATCCGCCGATTATGTCAAAGCGAGACATAGAAAGATCAGGAGAAACATTAGCGGCTTTATTAGCAATCAATACACCGTCTTTCTTCAGATTAGCCATGTAAGTATTATCAACAACACAAAAACGATCATCACCAAACTCGGCATCATCAGCAACTACTTCAAGATCGACAACTGCTTCCCAGTCAAAAGTTGAAGCGGCTCCAACAACTTCTTCAGTATTAGTGTAAGCAGCTGCGGTAAGTGTGTTATAGTTAGCCAAAAGCATTTGATAAGCGCAAGAATGACCAAGGCCCATAAGCTTTTGAGAGATATCAATTTTGCTGAAATCATCTTCTTCGATGAAAGCAGTTTTCTTGATTTTCTGATCGAGTGTGATAGCAACGCCAGTGGTGACATCATCGTCAGAAGTTTCATAGTTATTGCTGGAAACGTTCCATGCTGACGCGTCTTTGGTGTAGCTTTCGACAAGCACTTTAACAGAATCGCCAACGTTCACGTTAGAACGTACACCGAATGCAAAAGAATTCAGTTCGTCCAATTTAACCATAAGAGCGCCGAGTGTAATATCGGCGAGTATGTTAATATCGAGGTTTGCAGTAGTTGAGGCCATTTTATGACTCCTTAGATTGTTCGATTATTGCGTCTTTATTTTTATTGAAAAAGTCCGTTCTGTCAGCGCCTTTCAGTGCTTGATACTGCTCATAGATGGAATTATTGAGGCCAGTATCTGGCTCCCCTTCGTTTCCACGCTTGGTAGCATTAGCGCCCAATTCAGCAACCGCCTCAACAACTTTGTTAAGTGGTTTTTCAGTGAGTTTCACAGCGTCAGCGAGGAGTATTTTATTGTCCTGCATCGCCTTGAAAATAATATTAGATTTTTCATTAACGTCAGCCTCTTCAGCTGAATTCTCAGCAAGTTCAAGAGCTTCAGCAGCAAGTCTTTCAGCGTTCTCGGCCTTGAGGGCTTCGAGCTCTGCTTTCAAGTCTTCTTTCTCTTGATCAACAGCAACTTCCTCGACTTCAACCTCTTCAACAACTTCGACTTCCTCAGTCTTTTTCATCCCTGAAACTGCCGTAAAAGCTCCTCCACAAGATTCATTTTTGAGCCATGCTGTAAACTTAGTAAACAGACCCTTCTCTTTATCATCGCTGATATTCTCAGCTTGTTCAATATCGGCCATTTTTAAAGGCTCCTTACTTTCGTTTTTGTTAAACATGGCAACAAGTGCCATCGCATTGATTTTATTAGTGGCAAAACCCTTTTCAACGGCTTCATCCGCCGACATAAAAGTCTCATTGTCAATCATCGCCTGAAGCATATCACCGGACAGACCAGACTTTAAATAAATATTAACTAGTTTCTGTTCGTTCTCGTCCATGCGATCCGCAACCGCTCGAAGTGTTTTCGCATTTCCGCCAACACCGCAAGAAATATTATGAATCATTAGTTCAGCATTATCGGCAACCTCACGAACATCACCGGCCATAAAAATAATAGACGCGATAGAGCAAGCTTGGCCCATTGCTTTTGTGATGATCGTTTTGCCCGATGCCACTAAAGCGTCATAAATTGCTAGCCCTTCACTAACAGATCCCCCAGGCGACATTATAATTACTTCTATAGTATCCCCTCCCTCGTTCTGTATTTGCTGTAAAACATCAGAAGCTCTGACATCTTCGCCAACTAATCCAAATATATTAATCATTCGTTTCGACCTCTTCTTTCTTGCTTATCTTTAGGCCTGTTTTTCTTTCGAAATCGTCTAAGTTATCTAATTGATAACCGGCCTCTGATAGCGTTTTGGTAAATGTTGCAAATTGGTTTAATTCATCAACGCCCTTAGTCATAAATCTAAAGTGTGGAAGCTCAGCGGATGGCCCAAAATTAGCCTCCATCAAAGGCTTGATAATCTGATTATTTACGGTTGCCTCAACAGATTTAACATCAGCTTCTAAAATGTCTTTTCTAACTAAGTTATGAACTTGGGCTGTGCTGCGGTTTGAGTTGTCCGCGCTACTAGTTGAGTCTTGACCGAGGATTAAGCGGAAAATCTGTTTTTCTGAATATTGTAAGTATTGGTCGAAAACCATTACATCAAACTTACTATTTGCGGTCGGAAAATTTAACTCCACATCGTTTTTAGGATTAACCATATAACCGTCATAGGTCATATTACCTAATGCGCTCTCGATCTTAGCTTTTTCCGTACTGTCTTCCCATAACCACGGAGCAACATTTGCCTGTATATATGGAACGCCGTACTTTTCAATGCCTCGTAGATATTCAATCAATACATGCCGTCTAAATGCATATAGATAAGCCAGTGGACGAACTAAACCAGATCTCAATGGCTCCATTTCCCGCGAATTTGTAGCCGTGTGATATATCCATCGAGGTGCAAAAATTGGCCGCTTCTTTTTGCCGTCATCTTTATCTGAATAGTAAGGCAATTCTGAGTCGACATAAGAAAATAGCGAATGTGAATAAGCCTTAAAGCCGTTTATAACAGCTCCGCCGTTTTGATAATCTGCTTGTGATATCGCAAATCCATGCAATACTGCCGATTGTTGAAAATTAAGCCATTTGCCGAAACCGATTAAACCGCTGTCAAAAGTGGGGCAAATTCCGTGTAGTGAATCAGCTATAAATTGTGATTGATTGCCGATAATCTCCCAGGGGCAGGCAGCAATACTAGAAACTCGGACATTCCACGCCTGAGAAATGGCGCCGTCTTTCTCTGTTAGTTCGTTGGCTAGTTTTGATTGTCTTTTTACGTTTCCGCCGTTGGCAGAGTTAAAAACGTTCTGCACTTCAAGCGGTGTGAGGTCTAGTGATACGTCGATTGTGTACCGGTCGACATTCCCGTTTGCTTTGAGTACTGCCATGAAAGTGTCCTATTTAATGATGTGTCTCATTTTAATACTATGATGCTTCATTATAATACACTTACATTCAAAAAAGAACTATTACAAGGGCATTTGTATGGGCAAAAAAATACCCCGGCTCCTAGCACCTCTTGCAAGGGAGAAGAAATTCGGGGTGTTATTTAAGCATAAACTCTCAGGAAATACCTTAGTCGTAACAGGCTAGATAGATCATCATTGACAGTAACACGAAAAGAATCTTGGGTAGCTTTATTAAAGGGGAGCGGTGGGTTGAACTGTATGCTAGTAGTCAAGAAACTGTTTACGCCATCATTAATTGAATTTTTGATTTCCTGGCCCTGAAGGAGATCACCTAGCGTTTTTATGGTGGATGTAAATTTCTCCTCGCCGTTCCTTATCGATTGAACTGTAATTCCATTATTCATGCTAACGCCTAAAAATGAATCATAAGAGAGGGTAGTTACATTATCAGCAACAACTACTGTGATGCTCTCAATATATCCATAGTCAGCATCCGGAATAACCTCATAAACGATAGGAACTCCCACCTCTTCTAACTGAATCGAGTCTAAAAAATAATCAGGCGGCGGCCCTCCGCCTACATCTCTAGTCCGTATCCTAATCTGATTGACGGTTTCATTTTCTGAAGAAAAAGCCGTCAGAGGTATTGTGAATTTTTGCCATGTATCGAAATCAAATTCATTGACATATGTTGATAGGTTAATTGAGTTACCAACCAGCACGCCATTTAGGCGAAATTCAATCTCAACCTCTTTTAAAGACCCCCTATCAGACCATTGACCAATATAAATCCAACCTGTCAGAGCTGTATAATCTGCTGAATCAATATTAGAAGTTGATAACAGTGCCTCATTATTGTTGGTAGTTCCAGTGGCATCAATTGACTTTGTCCCAGCCTGCGCTTGTGTTATACTGTCGAATACCCAAGATCCCGACAAAGCCGAGGCAGTCCAGTAGATGTTGTCTGTTCCATTATGAACGCCAAGCGGAGTTCCACTAAATGCAGCGTTTTGATTTAGATTAAAACCAAAGGACTCATTAGTCGCAAATTTGACAGCTGCATCCAATGTATGTAATGGGCGAGTATACGCAACCACACCACATGGGTCGCCATTTTCCTTGGATACTCCAGCACTGAGCCCGTTCGATCCGTCGTGAATCTCAGCGTGCAGCATTATTCAAAAAAGAAAAACATTACGCCGGAACAATCGCCGGTAGTTCCTTCATCATATTCAATTGCAATTGCAGTGTTTTGAACTAACCTCAATCTGTCAGCAATTCTAAATTCTTCATGACCATTGGCTGGAACATAAGCTAAATCAATCAATCCTGCATCAGTCAATCCAGTTATACCGGTTGCGGCTGATCCGCCTTCTCTTGCCGCACAATCAGCAGCATTACTAGAACCAAGATTCATATTAACCGGTGTAAGCTCATTACCATCCGCGGCTGTTCCCGTTACCACATTGAGTTTAACTTTTGCGTTTTGCTCGGCATTAAACCCCACGCCAGTTATGACAATTTGCTTTGTTGCTGATGTGTTTTTTAAATACATAACATGTTCCCCCGCAGAAGCGTCTTGCATATCCCATGCTATAGAATAAGTCTGCTTCTTATCACGTGAGTTATAATAACCCCTACTGTCAGACCTAGCGGATACATTAACTCTTCCATCAGAACCTTCAGCCTCTTCAGATGCTCTAGTTACATCATTTTTGTAATCAATTTTCATATATCATCCTTAAGATCAGACTCGTTTAGGTCTTCTTCTGTTATAATTTGCAGTTGTAGATTCATTTTTCTTAATTCAAAAAGAATCAATGAAAGTGTTGAGGATATATCTCTGGACAGTTTCGGCGAGTTGTCAATATAATATTGAGTTAAATCAAAAGTCTTACCGTCTTTAGCCTTTAAAAGACCATTGGCCGCAAGGTGGTTATTGCGTTTACCTTTTATTTCGTCGCGTGATTTGCTCATATAAGCCCAGTTTAATCCTCACCAATTTAAGTTTTCGTCTGTAATTAATTCTAAATGTAAATTCATAATCTTAAGTTGCTCAAGTATCTGGCCTTGTATTTCAAGATTGGCTCTCATCCACTCCGGCGAGTTGTCAATATAATATTGAGTTAAATCAAAAGTTTTACCGTCTTTAGCTTTTAAAAGACCATTGGCCGCAAGATGATTATTGCGTTTACCTTTTATTTCGTCGCGTGATTTACTCATATAAGCCCAGTTTATAGAAAGTATTAGTTTTATTTATAATAGTTTAAAAACCTTAGTAATCAAGGCCAATATATACACGGCACAACCGCAAGTGAATGCCAGATATAATACAAAACGTTCTGTGGTGTAATCTTTCATTTTAATCCCTGAGCGAATTCAAACAGCTCTTTTAAGTGGTGGCTTTTAGCAGAGTATGAAACGCCATTCCAACCGCCAGAAGCCGTCAATATAGCTGTATTAACGCCGATTAAATTAAAATTTTCATCCATTGTCGGCCCGCCACTAACACCGCCATTCATAGGAGCTGTGTGAACAATTAAGTCTTTATCATATTTTGACAGATAGCCGATACTAAAAGTCTCCTCATATCCGAAATGCCAACCGGCAGAACATACAATTTCACCCAGTTCAGGATAAGAGTCAGCAAACTTAAACGGTTTAACAGTGTCCGGTGTATCAATTTGAAATATAGCTATATCGTGGTGAACACTTGCAACTATTATTTTACATTCTTTACCGTTCATAGTTATTTCATAGAAGAAGCCGTTCGGGTTCATATCCATAACACAATGCTTTGCTGTTCCCCAGTAATTATTGCCGAGATAAAACGCGGAGCCCGATCCTTGACCATTAATTATTATTTGCTCTGTTGAATTCAGTGCATCTTGAGCAGAGCTGACATATTTTGAATCTTGTTTCTGGATGGACTGACAGCAAACCAGAAAAGTGCAAACGTACATTAAAATACATGCTTTCATTATCTAACCCCGTGGTATTTATCGCTTAATTTTTCGGCCAAATCAAAGGAAAGTAATTCCTGCATGATTGTTAGAAACTCTGCACGAATTTCCTGACAGGACTCCATATCATCACGCTCGCGGTATATTGCAAACTCAAGGCGGAGGCCTTTCATTTTAGCTCGTAAAGTATCCTTGTACTCTTCTGAGTCTAACGTTCTAATCTTGCGCTGTTCTGGATGATTAATCATACTATCCTCAACTTATCGCCCCATAGTTTTAACGTAACAGGACATTATGACAATTCAAAGGATTAAGAACATAAGAGGGTTAATTGGTGAAGTTTTAGCACAGAATGCACTGAAAACAAAACGGGGAAAAAAATTCCCCCGCTGTGGCTATTAAAAAAGACCCCAAGAGAACTGAAAACAGCGTCTTGAGGCCTTAGTAATTCGACACTACTAACATATACCAGAATCAATCTTTTAAAAGGCCAATATGGGCATAAAAGCCAATAAAAGTATTAAAAATGGGTTATTATATGGGCGTTAAAACCAATATTATACAAAATGATAACTTTATCAGTGAAGTTGTATTTTATAGGAAAGGGGCGCCCAAGTGGAAAAGGAGAAAACCAAGGAGAAGGACGCCCCCGAAAACTATTTGTAAATATACGGCTTAAAAGTTAATATTACTATGCCTAGGACGTTTAATTTGCTTTTGCGGGGTTGGCTTAATCTCAACACCTTCGGCCTCTAAGGTGTAGCGGGCTAATGGCCTCTGGGAAACAAAGGCTTCAAGACACAAAACCATTGACATAAATCTATCACCGTGGCCACGCTCTTTATGTGACGGGATAAAAAAGTCCTCTTTACCTTCTTTATTTATATAGCGTTCAACGCTTATAAAGTCCTCCCAAACCTCATTTGTATCTGGAATGTATAAACATGTATGTTTCCGGCGAATAAATGCAGACAAATTGGAAATCCATAACGGGCGAGTCACCCGGGTAATTTTTACTTTTTCACAATATCCAAAACGCTCCTCAAGTCTTTCTGCTATGCCTTCGCCGGTGTTGGTTCCATCAATCAAACACTTACGAGGTGACCATTTCTTTAATGCTGCAACAAGTATCTCTTCCTGTTCAGAAAATCGTTTTCTTTCAATAACTGTAATGTGTCTGGTTATCAATAAAGGCTGCTGACCTGTTGAGACATCCTCGACAACCCAAAGAACTGTTAGATCTCGGTTGCGTCCTACGTCAATTCCAGCATAATAACGACCGCCAGGACGGGGCGATTTTAGTAGTTCCGATTGTGGACGCATAATTCTATGTAGATCCTCTTCAGTAATAGCCTGTACTGCGTCTGCATCCGCAGGCTCACACATGTATTCTTGCAAAAACATGGCATCAGACGAGCTTTTACCTCTTTTCTCATTGATAAAATCGACGGGTGAATCATAAGTGTCTTGCCCCACTAGTAATTTTTTAGCGTTTACGCGATCTAAAAAGCCTTCATTTAATACATCTTCAAGGGTAACACGCATTAGTTTAGCGCCTGGTATCTCGCCCTTACGAACTCTGTCACATAATTTATAAAAGAAAGTTTGTTTACTTCTGTGAGTTGAGAAAATTGTAAGAGTGAACCCCCAAGTAGTACATGGCTCCGCGATATTATAAAGCGCCTCTGCATCTTTGTGAATCGCAAACTCATCTAGATAGAAATGGCCACGCTTACCTACTACCGCGTCAACCGAGCTTGAAAGAACATATAGATTGGCGCCATTGCTAAACTTAATTCGCATAGCCTGTACGCCGTTCCAGTCGATTATACTTTGCTTATATTTTAGGCCATGATTTGCAACCTCGTCCCAAACCTGCAACCACTGCAAGACATCTTGGAGAAATAGTTTAGCCGTGAATTCATCGCGGCTAATCCAGTAATGATCCAGTGGCTCTGGAGATGTCTCAACTCGCCTAATAATCTTATATGCTGAAATCCACGTAAATCCCTGTTGTCGGCCCTTCTCACACACCAATAAAGGGGAGTCGTCTAGAATATATTCAATCTGGCAAGGTAGGAAGCTGCTTGATAACATTTATCTTCTCCTCTATAGCCTTAACACGTTCAGGACTTGATCCCATAAGTAAAGCATCCACCTTTAAATAAAGCGGGATATTATCCTGCTCGGCTTCTCGGTTTTGCTTCTCTTCGATTTCGTCCATACGTTGAGTGAGTTTGATACTCTGCTCTGAAGCTTTAGCCCGCTCACTTGGATACTCGGCGTTCTCTGCATCAAATAGAGCTTGTTTGAGAAGACCTTTAAGCATTGATATCTCATTAAGTTTACCGGCTTCAAAAAGTGTTGATAATTTCTGGCTACTATCGCGCTTTTCTCTCTCAATGCGCTGTTTAGGTGATAGTAGACTAAATTCTGTAATTGCAACTTGGTAGAACTTTTCGGCAACCTTCGCTGACTCGTCAAAGATATCGGAGAATTTGCGCAAGGCGATAGATTTAGTTAAGGCAGTATCAATTAAATACTTCATTGTTTTTTTGCGGATATTTAAAGCTGTGTTCTTGTCGTCCGATTGCCGCAGCATCTTTTGATATTCAATAACAGATTGCGCATGGCCTTGTTTAACTAGGCTTATAAATTTCTGGTTGGCCATGTCATCACGGATCTGGCGGGCTTCGATTAGTCCGGCCTGGAAGTCATCCTCTGAACGGCATGAATTAAAGTCAGCTAAGCTAATGCCGAGCTCCTCGCAGGCACTCGAAATATCAAAGCTATTATCCTTTAATGATTGGATTAAAATTGATCGTGTATGTTTTGGCAAGCTCATATAATAATATACAACTACATTAATTATGATTCAATGTGGTTGCATCGTGCAACTATCCAGCTAAATAATATATCACTTTTACAGGTTGAGAAGTGACAAAAAACGACAAATGAACGTAGATAATTATCGGGAATTTTAGATGATGTCGGGAATTTTAAAGCCCTCTAACGCCGTTAGTTTTATTTACCATCAATTCATATTGGGCTATTACTCTAGTAGTGCGCATACAGCACCACTGTGATCTGTGTATTAAAGGAGGGTACCCCCCCATATTTTTTTTTGACCCGATCTGTGGGCAC
>TARA_R110002020_G_scaffold97701_6_pt1 | contig 33888 bp, 17 predicted proteins | sample TARA_R110002020 | Tara Oceans TARA_R110002020 (sample SAMEA4396489) | marine metagenome | biome: Westerlies Biome; feature: [MES] marine water layer (ENVO:01000295) within the mesopelagic zone...; material: water (ENVO:00002006), including particulate matter (ENVO:01000060) such... | reverse complement strand
TTCAGGATCTATTATAGGATTTGATTGTTTGAAGTTTAATATATTTTCTCCGCCTAGATAGATGCTACCCCAGCGAAAACCTCGGCTGATTTGGGCATTTAGCATAAAGAAATCCGGAGATTCACTGGGCTGCTGAAATTCTACAGGACTTTCGCTTGTATTTGGTATCCGCATCGGACCATTCCAGTTCACGGTCATGTCAGCTTTCCATTTGTCATACAAAGTCGCATAAGATAAGTTAGCAAATACCCGGTCACGACTAGTAAGAGGCATTTGCTGCAATACCCCATTTGTGGTCATCATCATTTCATAATGCTTGTAGGCAGCTTTTGCTTCAAGCCTTTCGGTGATTGGATAGTTAGCTTCTATCTGGAAACTATTGGCATAAGAACCTCTATGCAGGTTATTAATCACAAGTAATTCTGAACTGACATCTCGATCATAGACCAGTTGATTGATGAAATCTGTGTAGAAATAATCTGCAACAATTCCCAGGGGCCGATCATCGATCATAAAACTACCTGCCACACTCACGCCTGTATTCCAGGATTCTTCGGGTTTCAATTCAGCATTGAAAACCAATTCTCTTGCTGATATCCATACCGAACTGTTCTCCATTAAAGCATTCGGCGTACGGTATCCTTTTCCTACAGACCCTCTCAGAGTCCAGTTTGGGATAAACTCCCACCTGGCATGAACTCTAGGAGTGAAGTATGTGCCAAAGAGATTATGAAAGTCAGTTCTCGCGCCGGCTACTACAGTGATACGATCGTTTGGAATGAAGTTATATTCGAAGAAAAGACCCGGTACTTTTTCAGTTCTGTACATGGCAGTATCAAGTCCCGTCAGAGAATTGGAATCAAAGGTTTCTTCAAAATCATCGTATAGAAAACTTGCTCCGGTTTTGTATTGATGAAAGCTTGATCCAAGTACATTTTGATAAATGAAGTTTCCATAGGCTGTCTTTTCTATGCCTTGGTAGATTCTTCTTCCTGCTCCGCCATTAAAATCCTGATAAGAAAGGGAGTATTGAAATCCCCAACTCTGGGTCGGTTTATCGGGATAGATCATTCCCAATTTCCCAAAAACCTCAGCTTTTCTTGTGTCCATCTCATAGCCATACATACTACTAGTGGATAAATCGCTATTGAAATCAAAGCCTTTTTGTCCACCTGCATTATCTGACATAAATAAATTGACGCCGATTTGAGCCATTAATCTATCACCTTCATATTTGTAGCGATTCAGAAAGTTTAGCTGTCTAGCTTTTGGAAGATCCATAAAACCGTCGTCATTTCCATCGATTTCTGAGCTCAAATTACTTGCATGAAACATGACACCTGAGCTCCATTTTTCCGAGATAGGAATCTGATGATTTGCATTGATTTCCATTCTGCCAAAGGAATTTAGGTAGCCATTGAGGTACCAAGTATCCATGGATTCTGGTTTGAAAAGATCCACGTTGATCTGCCCAGTCATGGATTCGTAGCCGTTGATTACTGTGCCTGCTCCTTTTCCTACATCGATAGATTGAATCCAGGTGCCAGGGACGAAATTCATTCCAAGTCTGGAGTTTAAACCACGGATATTCGGGATCCCTTCTCTGCTAATAAGGACGTAGCGGCCATCCAAGCCCATCATCTGGATCATTTTGGTACCAGTGACTGCATCTGCATAGGATACATCCACCGAGGCATTGGTCTCAAAACTCTCAGAAAGATTGCAGCAGGCAGCTTTCTGGAGTTCATTTTCCGTAATTAATATGTTGAGAAAAGGTGCTTCATCTACCACCGATTCGGATCTTGCACGAACGGTCACACCTTCAAGTGCTTCGCCACTTTCTTGAAGAGTGATGAGCATTATTTGGTTGAAAACAGGTGCTAAGGTGTCTGGTTCGTAGCCAATATAGGTGACGACCAATCGGTCAGCAGGTACTATATTTTCTAAATAGAAGTTACCATCCAAATCAGTAATAGAACCTTGTTCTTTGTCAAGAAGCTTGATGCTTGCCCCGATGAGAGGTTCCTTGGATGCCGATTGTACCTGACCCTTGATGCTACTTTGAGCAAATAGAAGTGCTGGTGCAAGGAGACATCCTATAAATAGAATTATTTTGTTCATAAAGATTGCTTGTGTGTAAAGAAATTACAGTTCGCCGGAGGCGAATAAAAATCAAGCAGATCTTAAATTAAGAAGGATTGGTGAAGGATATTCAGATCGGGAATTGGTCGATCCGGGAATAGGTATTCTGGATTGGAAAGCTGAATAGTTTCCAGTTGGACTCCAGGTACTGTAAGTACATAGGCCAAAACAAATTCAGGAGATAACTGAATCTGGAATTGAGCTTTGCCAAAGTAATCATCTGAATCTGATGATGCATATTCATCCGTACAGCAATCAGGATCCTGGTTCATTTTGGCTCCGCAACAATCGGTTTTTTCAGGTGCGATAGAAACCTCTGTACTTTTTAGTTCATCGCCACAATAATGCGCCGCCAAAGTCAGATTGATCTGACCAGTCAGGAAAAATAGAAGCATTAATGATGAGATGAGTAATTTCATACTGTGGGCAAAGATCGGTAATTCTGTCTAAAAAGAAAAACCTACCTCCTGTACGATAAGTGAGGAGGTAGGTTTCAATTATTTTGAAATAGGTACTTATTCTGAAGATACGCTTGGAGGTGAGAACTTCACGACTTGATTCGATATAGGGTCTATTGTCTTTAGGTAGGCATAGATAGCTTTCAGATCTGCTTCTTTCATTCCGGCATACATCACCCAAGGCATTATTGTATTGAATTCTCCAGGCTGAACTTTTGGCAAATGATATCCAGAATCCAAATACTGCTTGAATTTACCAACAAACATATCCTCAGACCAACTTCCAATACCGCTTTGTTGATTCTGTGTTAGATTAGCAGATCTAACTGTAGATCCATCAGGAAAAGCAAATTCCCTACCTCCAGAGAATTCTTTTCCAGCAAGAATAGTCCCTTGAGCGTCCACAGGACTATGACACTCCATGCAAGCAGCAGCATTTGTTAGATACTTGCCATAGGCCAACTGGTCAGTCGTTGCTGGCTTAGGTTGAGGATCAGCGTCTTTTGGAATTGTTTTTAGAATGATGCTTACCGGGAAGTCAGCTTTTGAGTCTGGGATTTCATTTTCGATTGGATCCAAACTTCTGATATAAGCGATAATGTCATAAATGTCTTCAGGATCCATTTTGCCATAATATGGATATGGCATTAAGGGAAACATGGCCCTACCTTCATTAGTCACTCCTGTGGTGATGAGGCGGTATAATTCTCCATCTGTGTAATCAGAAATTCCGAATGGTGTAATATTCCTTGCATAGAACACTCCTGGAAATCCCATACTTTGATCGAACCTGTCTCCACCTGATCCAATTGTTCCCGGCTGAATTGGACCAGATAGTAAAGAAAAGTCTCTTGTAGAATGGCAGTCTACACAGACCGTCACGTGATTAGCGAGATAAGCTCCTCTTGCTACTCGGTCGGGACTGTGGTTAATGGTTAAATCTTGGGCAGGACTTACTTTAGGAAAGGTGAAGTTTACAAATGCTACTCCACAAACAATCAAAATAAGAACCACTCCAAGCAAATAAGCTACTACTTTAAAAATCTTTTTCATATAAAAATGTATTTGGTATATGAAAATTTACTGTTTATTCTAGTAACCTGATTATAAAGCAGTTAAAAAATTTTTTTTAAGAAGGAATTATTCAAAAAAATCTTGATATATTTTTAAAAGTTATTTAATCATTTCTTATTGGTTGTGTAAATGCAGGTGTTTTTTTGAAAATATTGAAATCCTCATTAAGCGATAAACTTAGGCCATTTTCCTTGGAATTGGCGAGTTTAAAATGAAATTTGAATGACAAATTTTCGAGAAATTGAAGAACGTTTTGAATAAATAGTCACAGCTTTAATCTGCATTTATCAATGCCTGTATGATTAGAATCCCTCTCACACTCTATCTGATTTTTTTAAGTATAGCTTTTAATCATGCATTTGCTCAGTCTCTTAAATCTGGAGCATCGAAAAATGATCGTCCAAAAATCGGGTTGGTGCTTAGTGGTGGTGGTGCTAAAGGTATAGCACATGTAGGTGTGCTCAAAGCAATGGAAGAGGCAGGAATCCGGCCGGATTACATCACTGGAACGAGTATGGGGGCTGTTGTAGGAGGACTTTATTCCTTGGGCTACAGTGCCGATGAATTGGAGGAAATTATTAAAGGTATTGATTGGGATTTGCTTATTTCCAATAGAGTAAATTTCAAAGGAATTGCTTTTGAGGAAAAGGAGTATTACAATAGGTATTTAGTTGAATTCCCGATTGTTAATGGTAGAATAGCTTTTCCTTCAGGTTTGATTCAAGGGCAAGTACTATCTGACGTATTACATTATTATACTTGGCAGGCAAATGCCTACGATACTTTTGATGATTTTCCTATCCCATTTCGATGTGTAGCTACTGATATTAGTACAGGTAAAGCTATCATTTTTGATCGAGGGTATTTACAAGATGCCTTGCGATCCAGTATAGCTATTCCTACTGTTTTCTCAGCTTTCGAGCTGGACAGCACCTCGGTGGTGGACGGTGGGGTGGTCAATAATTTTCCTGTGGATTTGGTACGGGAGATGGGGGCTGACATTGTTATTGGGATAAATGTGAGTGATGAGGATTTTAAGGATGCGGCAGACCTGAGCGGATTCGGAGGGATTTTGATGCAGATCGCTATGGCGCCTTCCTTGAGAATCACAAAGGAGAATATAGAAGCGACTGATATTTACATAAAGCCAGATCTTGGTATATATTCTATGGGGAGCTTTAGTTCTTATAATGAGATTTTGGAACTTGGGAAAAAGACAGGTGAGAAGTACTTTGATCAGTTTACCTTCCTATCTGACAGCCTAGGAAGAAATGATATTGTAGCCGGTTTGACATTTGAAACAGACTCAATTCAAATTGACAAAATTGAAATTTTGGGTAATACTCTTTTTTCCACCGATCTGATCAGATCGAAGATGAATATTGATGAGGGAGATTTTGTCACCAGGGAAGAAATGGAGATTGCCGTCCGTAGTATTTATGGAATGAATGGGTTTTATAAGGTGGACTATAGACTATCTCAGTTGGCGCTGAATAGATATTCTATGCAGGTACGAATCAAAGAAAAACCAAGCAATTTATTGAGTACGTCTATTCATTACGACAATCAATTTTCTGCGGGAATCCTGTTGAATTTCACTGCTAGAGAGGTTGTCGGACATAATTCCCGTGCGGTAATTCTGGCGGATATTTCGGAGAATCCTAAATTCCGGGTGGATTATTATAAGTATACAGGTGTAAAGAAAAAATTTGCATTTAATCTGCGAATGAATTACCTCCGGCAAGAACTTCCTACTTACGTTGAAGGCATAGAGGATGAGGTTCAAATAAGTCGAAATTCTCGTATTGAAGCTCAGATGATTTCCACTAATTCCCTCAAACAAGCATTCTATTTTGGAGGGATTTTTGATTCCTTCACTTCTAAATTTAGATTTTTATCAAGCTCTCCTGAGGGGTTGAAAAATGGCAGACAAAGCTATTTTGGTACCAGATTCAAATATTACAGAAACTCTCAAAACGATAGGAATTACCCTACTAGAGGTGCTGAGGCATTATTGGAAACTACACTCCATTTTAAAGATTGGTTGGCTATCAATCTAACTCCAGGAACTGATACATTATTTCTTGATTCAGATATAGGGAAAATACCATTTCCAAAAGATGAATTTGAGCAGTATGTCGATGGGTTGGTTCCCAATTCCTACCTCTCAGTTTATGGGAAATATTCAAAATTTCTAAGGGTAAGTTCTAAAGTGCAATTTCATCCAGAATTTGCAGCAGGATTAACTCTATCTTCAGAAGATGCTAGCAAAGTGTTCACAGATTTCTTTATTGGTGGGTATCAAAATGTGCGATTTAATGATACACGTTTTTGGGGGTTAAATTATGCAGAAGTTCAGACAGCAAATTTCATGAAGCTTGGCGCGGAATTCCAGTACATACCATTTAATAAAATCTATGTTAGAGTTGGTGCTAATTTTTTAGGATACAGCGACCAGATTCCATTTAATGAATCTAAATTTCTGAGCGATGTATTTCAGCAGGAAAGTTATCTAGGTTTTGGAGTAGATATTTCCTACCAATCGATTTTAGGACCAATCGGTGCAGGCATAGGAGGTAATAATAAGGATAGTGCTCTCCGCAGTTATATATCGATTGGCTTCTCCTTTAATTATTCGGATCGGTAGATTTAAAAATTTTTATAGAATTTAATACTCTGGTGAGTTAAAAAATAGAAAGAAGGATAAAAAATGTCATTGCCTTTCCTGAGAAAGGCAATGACAAATTAATTTATTCAGCCTCCAGCAAAGAGTCCACTAAGGCATCAATGTCACGAAGGTGATTTTGAACAATACCAGCGCTGTATCTAGAACTGGCTGCTCTAGCAGAACGTTGAATGGTTTTTAATTCTGCGCGAACGGCTGCACTGACGTCAGATCGACTTCTTGCATCCTGAGACATTAGTGAAGCTAGACGCTCCACATGAGCACGCTGGAGATTTCTTCGGAAAGCATCAATTTCTTTTGAGCCAGAAAGCTCTGACCAGATGCCTTTTCTCAAATCAGCTAACATTTGAGTCATAGAATAGGCAGAAGAACCATTCAAAGCCTCATTTTCTATCATACGCTCCAGTCTGTCCATTCTCAATACACTGCTGAGCAATCTTGATTGAAGACTTCCGATTGCGGAGATTGCACCGCTAGGCTCTATGTTATTCAAAATTTCTTTTTGAAGTAACCAATCAGGTGTAGTAAATACATTTTCATTCAAAAACTTCATTGCATTTACCTGTTCAGCTTTGGGAGTTGGGGTATAAGTAACTCCTGATTGATCTGTAGTTTTTAATTGCTCATACACACCACCAATATTGGTTACCACATGATTTGCAAATCGACTCCAGACACCTATCATTTCTCCATACAATTCTTCCAAATCACCATAGCCTTCGCCATCTGTAGCTGTCCATTTTGCAAGATTTGGAGCAACAATTTTCAAGTTTGCCAAACCATAAGTACTGGCTTTGATCGCATCATCACCCACGGATTCAGTTTGAGAACTTGGATCATAAGAATTACCTCCACTAAAAAGGTACATCGGGTCACCAGCTTTTTCTCTAATCCAGCTATTCAATATTGGTTTCTCAGCTTCTGGGGAATTTGCATTTGGAATATATCTATAGCCCCAATTAATCGCATAATTGTCATATGGGCCGAGCATTCTTACCCAGCGCACACCTTCATCACCCGGCTGAGCAACGTAATTATATCTGGTATAATCCATGATGGTTGTTGCCAATCCCCATTTTTGGGTGAAGGTAGCAGAACGTAAAGAATCAGTAGGATAGGCATAGGATGCTTTCATATTATGTGGCAATCCTAGTGCGTGACCGATCTCATGGGAAATTACTCTTCTCATCATTTCACCGATTTCTTCCTCTGGTGTATCGAGAGTTCTTGCTGCAGGATTTGCAGCTCCGGTTTCCAGCATGTAGCGGTTTCTATACGAGCGCAAGTGGTTGTGATACCAAACGATATCACTTTCGATGATTTCCCCGGAGCGAGGATCAGAGACGCTTGGTCCCATGGCATTTCGGGTGGTTGTAGCTACGTAGCGAACAGTAGAGTAACGCGCATCTTCTGCACTCCAATCTGGATCTTCCTCTTTTGTTGGAGCATCTTTTGCAATTATTGCGTTTTTGAAACCTGCCGCTTCAAATGCTACCTGCCAGTCTTCGATACCTTGGCGGAAATATGGTCTCCATTTCTCAGGAGTTGCTGGATCCAAATAGTATACGATTGGTTTTACAGGTTCTACTAATTCTCCTTTTGCATACGCTTCGGGATCTTTTGGCTCCAGTCTCCACCTTCTGATGTAAGTCTTTTCATCCGATTTTAGAGCTTCGGAACCATAATCAATCTGGCGAATTGTAAACCATCCCACACGCTGATCATACAATCTTGCCTGCATTGGATTCTCAGGAAGAAGGTACATGGATTGACTCATTTCCATAGAAATAGTGCCTGATCTAGAGTTGGATGGGGGAGTTGAAGCGTTGTATGTCATATCATGACGCACCTCTATGTTTTCAGGATAGCTGGCCATCCGGGTGATAAAACTTCTTTCTCTGTCCAGATTTCTGACTTGATATTCTTTCCGCATCGAGGAAGAAAGTCCACTGAGGGCAGGAATATCAGAAAGAAACAAATCCGTCACTTCTATAAGTGCAGCAGTAGAGTCATTATTGAAGGCTTCAATCTTGAAGGATGCCAAAATCGGATTATAATTATTGGCTTCGACAGACAAAAAAATCGGCAAAGAGTCCGCAGCTACATTGTCAAAAGAGATAGATCTAAGGATAATACTGTTTTGAAGTCTAGTCCAATGAATCACCTGTTCATTAGACTTAGAACCAGCCGTAGTATATCCGCCCCCAAGACCATCTGCTAGTTTGGATATCCGGCTTACGAGTAGCATGTCCTTATCAAATAAATCAAAGGGTACTTCGAAATAGTGTTTATTGTCTATGATATGAGACTTAAAAAGACCATCATCAGAAATAGCGTCATCAGATATGATTTCACTATACTTTTTGAAAGGACTTTTTTTGCTAGACTTAGCAGATTGATTTTGTGGAGCAGGTTCCTCCTTCGGATTCCTCTTATTCTTTTTCTGTGCAAAGCTAGCTATGCTTAGCATCATAAGAATGGCAGTGAGTAGTGTAGTGGTTTTTCTCATTTATCTCTGAATTGGTTTTCAGAAACAAAGTAGGGGAAGGCTCAAAAAAATAAAAGGAGTCATTTTCGGTGACTCCCTTTTCATAGGATGAAGGGTTAGATCTTGGTTTTACTTTCCCTACTTCATTGGACTTATTGTCTGAATACTGCCATCTGCCAAATGAGTCAGTGGCGCAACTTTAATGTTTCTAAGGTGAGTTTTTCCAGAAAGCTGGGTGTCATGGTAATAGATAAACCAACTACCGTCCACTTCTACTATAGAATGGTGATTTGTCCAGCCGTCGACTGGATTTAGGACTACTCCTTGGTAGGTAAATGGTCCGTATGGATCATCTGAAGTGGCATAGGCAATAAAGTGTGTATCACCTGTAGAATAAGATAAATAGTACTTATCCATGTACTTATGAATCCATGCAGCTTCGAAGAATCTTCTGTCATTGTCGCCATTCAACAGTGGATTTCCGTTCTCATCCAAAATCTTAATTTCCTTTGGAGTCTCTGCAAACTGCAGCATATCGCCACTCATTTTTGCCACGATAGGTCCTAAAGCCGGTTCGTTATCTGCAGGAAGTCCGTCCGTAGGGGCAGCTCCTTTATCATCGAACTTATTGTTTCTATATTTCTGTAATTGTCCGCCCCAGATTCCTCCAAAGTACATGTAATAAGATCCATCGGAATCCTCGAATACCGAGGGGTCAATGCTGTAACTTCCTTTGATAGATTCAGGCTGAGCGGTGAATGGACCTATTGGAGAATCGCCTACTGCCACACCAATTTTGAAAATATCCTTATCATCTTTTGCAGGAAAGTAGAGGTAGTATTTACCATCTTTCTCTGCTGCATCCGGTGCCCAAAGTTGTCTTTTGGCCCAAGGAATATCATCTGCTCCCAATACTTTTCCATGGTCAATGATTTTACCTGAAGGAGAATCCATAGAATAAACATGGTAATCCATCATGTTGAAATGTGCGCCAAGATCATCTTCGGGTACATCTGATTCCACATCATGAGATGGATAGATGTAGATTTTTCCATCAAAAACATGGGCAGAAGGATCTGCTGTGTAGTGATCAGAAATTAAGGGTTGGGAGAGGTAGTTGGATGTGGTATCCACCACATCTGCTGCTGTAGCGATTTCGGTGGTTTCTGTAGGTTTGCTACAAGATGCAACTGCAAATAGGGTGCAGTATACAGGTAAATACATCAATAGGTTTTTCATGTGTTTGTTTTTTAATGGTCAGATGGAATCTCGCATTAGTACTCGTTAATCCGGAAGGAGTAGTAGGTTCTGCTCGATTTCATAAATAGGTTTGATTGTTGAATTGACTTTGAATATAGAGTGAAAAATTCGGTTTTGAGCAATATTATGCTGAAGCATAAGTGATGACGGAATATTCTTGGGAAAAATTTCCACTGATGTCTAACTCATGCCTTTGATGGATTTGATTGGTAGGATGAAATGTAAAATCCTATATTAGAACGATAATAACCCAATCAAACCTATGAATAGAAGAAACACCCTAAAAATCCTGGGCGGTACCGCCATTGGGATTGCTGGACTTGTGCTGGCTGACTGGAAGTGGCAGCTGCTCGATGGCTTGAGTCACGAAGGCTTTTTCACAGCAAAAGAAGAAAAGCTGATATCCAGCATCGCTGATACCATCATCCCGGAAGGACTTCCCGCTAATATACCCACTCCAGATTCCAAGCCAATTGGTGCGTTAAGCACAGGAACTGATATTTACCTGATGCAGGTGTTTGAGCATTGCTATGAAAAGGAAGATCAGGATAAAATCAAGCTTCAGCTAGCATCTCTGGATGAGAAGGGATTTTTGAAAGCTAATAAAGAAGAGCGGGAAGCCATTTTAATGGCGTTGAATTCATCAGAAAGTGAAGCTGAAAGTGAGTTTTTTGAGTTGATGAAACGAGAGACGATCACAGGTTTTACCACAGTGAAAGAAGTATTGGTTGACTATAGAAACTATAAAGTGGCACCTGGATACTACCATGGATGCGTTGATTTACCTGCCCAAACCTAACCTGTGATGTTACAAGATTCAAAAGAGAAAAGAACCTACGATGCAATCGTCATAGGATCAGGCGCTAGCGGTGGCTGGGCTGCTAAAGAACTTACAGAAAAAGGCCTGAAAACGCTCGTGCTTGAACGAGGAAGAATGGTCAAGCATATTGAGGATTATCCCACCGCATCCAAAGCTCCGTATGACTTTGAGTTTCGAGGAGCAATTCCTGTTGAAAAACGCGCTGGAATGGGTGGCGGACGCTGGTTGCGAGAGGAAACCGCACATTGGGCATTGGCTGACGATGAGCAACCGATTATTCAAGAGAAGCCATTTCGCTGGTTTCGTGGATATCACGTAGGAGGGAAGTCCCTACTATGGGCTAGAGCTACACAGCGATGGAGCGATTTTGATTATGAAGGTCCCGTTCGTGATGGTTTTGCAGTGGATTGGCCGATTCGATATAAAGACTTGGAATCTTGGTATACCTATGTGGAGAAATTCGCAGGAATAGCGGGCAGCAAGGATGGGCTTGCCGAGCTTCCTGATTCGGAGGTGATGCCAGGCTTCGAGCTGAGTTGCATTGAGAATTACTACAAAGAGCAACTGGCTTCCAATTTCGACAATCGCTATTTGATTCAAGGTCGCTGTGCCCATTTGACTGATCCGCAGGAAATCCATAGACAACAAGGTCGAAACAAATGCCAGCATCAAGCGATGTGTAATCGCGGTTGCGTCTATGGAGGCTATTTCTCTGCTAATGCTTCTACGTTGCCTTGGGCAGAAAAGACCGGAAATCTTACGGTGCGTCCTGACGCAGTGGTGGAATCCATTATTTATGACGATGCCAAAGGCAAAGCCACAGGAGTTAGAATAATAGATAGAAATACCAAGGAGGCAATTGAGTTTTATGCAAAAATCATTTTTGTAAATGCCTCTACAATAGCCTCAAATGCTATTTTACTCAATTCTAAATCTTCCACATTTTCAGAAGGGATAGGAAATGCAAACGGTCTGATGGGGAAATTCCTCGCTTGTCATAACTATCGTGGAAAAGGAAATGCAAGCTTCGAAGGCTTTGCTGATAAATTCAATGATGGCAGAAATCCTGGTCATGCCTATGTGCCGAGATTCAGAAATGTATTTAAGCAAGACACTGATTTCCTTCGGGGTTATTCGATTGGCATGTCTGGAGGGAGAGGTTTAGGCTCGGATACCAGCATGATTGGGGATGAACTTCGCGATAATCTTCTCAATCAAAAGTACGGAATCTGGCACATGGCTGCATGGATGCAAGGAGAGACGGTTCCGGTCGAGGATAATCACGTGCGACTAAGCACTGATATGGTAGATAAATACGGAATTCCACAAATTATACTTTCTGTAGAGTGGAAAGAAAATGATGATAAGATGGTGGCAGATTTCGTGGAGCAACAGACACTGATGTATGAGAAAGCTGGATTTACCAATATTAAAGTTGAAGATTCACATTCAGATCCAGGTTCCGATATTCATGAAATGGGCGGAGTTCGGATGGGACATGATCCCAAAACTTCACTTTTGAATAAATACAACCAGCTGCATGAATGCAAAAATGTCTTCGTGACTGACGGAGCGTGTATGACGAGTACGAGTACTCAGAACCCAACCTTGACTTTTATGGCATTGACAGCTCGTGCTGCTAATTTTGCTGTGGATGAGTTGAATCGACAGAACCTATAAAAAGAATTCATGAATTCTAGGTTTCAAGCTAATCTTCCAATATTTCAATTATCCAATTCTATAATTAAAATGAAAAAACTTATACTAATTCCACTTGTCCTTTTGATGCTGGGAATAGCTCCTTTAGCATGTTTTGGACAGAAAAAAGGAGATCCACTTCTGCAGGTGCCCCTAGGTGTACAGTCTTACTCTTTCCGGAATCACTGGGCTAATGGAGTGGAATCTACTTTGGATATTATTCAGGAAATGGGTTTTACTGAACTGGAAGGTGGAGCGCCAAGAGGAACTTCGACAGCGGAGTTTCTTACCCTTTGCTCAGCCAGGGGCATCAGTATTCCTTCTACAGGAACCAGTTTTGAAGCCTTGGAATTAGATCCTCAGAAAGTTGCTGACCAAGTAAAAGAATTGGGTGCCAAATACGTGATGGTGGCTTGGCTGCCTCATAATGGAGATTTCACCAAAGCAAACGCAGATCGAGCTATCAAAGCTTTCAATGAGGGAGGTAAAGTCTTAGCAGAAAATGGAATCACGTTTATGTACCATGTCCATGGCTATGAATTCCAGCCTTACGAAAAAGGAACGTTGTTCGATTATATCGTGAAAAATACTGACCCGAAATACGTTTCCTACCAAATGGATGTAATGTGGACTCATTTTGGTGGAGGTGATCCAGTTGCTTTGTTGAAAAAATATGGCAAGAGGTGGGTTTCACTACACCTGAAAGACTTCAGAAAAGGGGCTCCAAAAGATATGACAGGATTGACTGGACCAGAGAATGACGTGGTGCTCGGAACTGGCGAATTGGATCTTCCTGGCATCCTTCGGGAGTCCAATAAGATTGGCATCAAGCACATGTTTATAGAAGATGAAAGTGACGAAGAGCTGGAGAATTTGCCTAGGAGTATCGCTTATTTGAAAAGCTTAACCTACTAATGACTAGTATTGGATCATGTTAACTCACTCAGTTTTCTTCAAACTTAAATTCCCCAAGGGATCTTCGGAAGAACTTGAATTTCTTCGTGCAGCTGCTAAGCTAGAGAAAATACCGGGTGTTCAGAATTTCAGGCCTTTACGTCAGCTTAGTTCCAAAAATGACTTTGATTATGGCTTGACTATGGATTTTGACGGTCAGGAAGAGTATGATAGTTATAACCAGCACCCTGAACATAGGGAATTTGTAAATGCCAATTGGGGAAAATGTGTAGCTAATTTTATGGAGATAGATTACGAGGAAATGGTTAGGTGAATAATAAAAAGTGCTTTCTGATTTTGCTGGTGTAAATTCGGTGTTTTGAAAAGACTTAGTTGGTCTTAGGCGATATGGCATGCCTTCTCTAGTCGAGGAGTAGTATCCGAGATTTAATTGGTGTCCTGAAATTGTAAAATCGAATTAATTATTGAGTTTAGAGTACTTCATTTTCTTTGACTTCAGAAGGCAAATAGCCAAACTGCTCCTTAAACAACTTCCTGAAATGCTTGGTGCTGGTAAAGCCGACTTCATAGGCAGCTTGAGCTACTCCAAGATTTTCCTCTTTTATCAGTAAGGCAGCTTTTGAGAGTTTCACTGTGCGGATGTATTGATTGATATTTTGACCGGTAAGCGCCTTTAGTTTTCTAAAAAGTGAGGTTCTGCTCATTCCCATTGCTTGCGAGATGGTATCTACATCGGTGGTATGCTGGGAGATCCCGGCTAGTATATGCTTCTCCAGTTCTTTTAAGAATGTCTTTTCCCTATTAATAGCGAATTTTTCTGAAGGACTAAGATTAGTATCCTGCTGGTCTTTGCCCAAATAATAGGATCGGATTCTGATTTTTGAGTCAAGCAGATTTCTAATTCTGGATTTTAGAATTTGGCCATTAAATGGTTTAGTAATGTAGTCATCTGCTCCTTTTCCAAAACCTGAAGTAATGCTTTCGGTGCTGTCTTTTGCAGAAAGTAAGATTACAGGAATGTGGGTAGTTCCCTGCCTTTCTTTCAAAACCCCACATAGATCAATCCCATTTTTCTCAGGCATCATAATATCCGTGATGATCAGGTCCGGTATGAATTGGGTCGCTTTATCAAGCCCTTTCTGACCGTCATTCGCATAGATGATATCATATTCCTCGCCCAGTAAGTTGTTCAGATAGTTAAGTATCTGCGGGTTGTCATCTATGATCAAAAGTACCTCTTTGTCTTCTTTCAGATCAAAATTGACGGTGGAGTGTAGTTCTGCTGGCTCCTGCTCTGGTATCCATTCATGATTCCCCGATTTCTCAGCAGTAATAGAAATGATTTCATTTGCTTTTTTTGGAATCAAAATCGAAAAAGTACTACCCTTTCCAGGGTCGCTAAGTAAGCTGATTGATCCTTTGTGATCCTCTACCAACCTTTTGGTAAGTGCTAAGCCTATTCCAGCTCCCTGCTCTTTTGTGTTTTCTCCACTTTGATAATACCAGTTGAATATTCTTTCTTGATCTTCAATTGGGATTCCTGGACCATTGTCACTAACACTTAATTCGAAATGGTCAGTTTTTTCTTGAATTGTGACGAGGATTTGATCTTTTGCCTGGCAATATTTTAATGCGTTTGAAAGCAGATTATTGAAAATGATGTGAAGTTTTTGAAGGTCAACAGTTGCCAGAAAATCGGTCTTCGGCAGTTCATGACTAAGTTTTATTCCTTTATGACGGGCAAGTGGTTGGTATTGCTCAATCCACTGTTTTAATGGCCTGACGATAGATTGGGGCTTAAGGTTAATTTCATTTACATTGAGTTCAGCATTTCTGAATTCCAGTAGTTTGGAAATCATCTCATGAAGATACTTCGCGTTTTTTTGCACCAATTTCAGGCCTTTGAGATGCTTTGAATTTTTGATTTCCAATAGCAAATCTTCTATCGGAGCGATGATAAGTGTTAGTGGTGTTTTTAGCTCGTGTGAAAAACCAGTAAAAAACTGCACCCTTTCTTCATTAAGTTCATGCTCTAACAGTCTTTGCTTTTTTTCGAAAAGGAGCGAATTTTTCAGTCTTAATCTTTCCGCGTAGTACCGCATTCCGATGGAGATCAAGGATACAAGCAAAATAATGTAGAGTAAATACGCTGGCCATGTTTTCCAAAAAGGTGGTGCAATGACGATTGCTAGTTGATTTTCGGATATGTCTCTGGTGCCAGAACTTGCCTTCACTTTCAAAACATAGTCTCCAGGCGGTATATTACTTAGATTTGCCGTGCCAGTATGGTTAGTCTCTATCCACTGACTGTGAAATGGCTCAAGTTTATAAGCATAGCTCACATCCTTTCCAACTGGGAATTTGAGCGCTACAAAGTCAATAGAAATCAAACTTTGATCATGGTCTAGTTTCAGTTCTTTAAGGTAAGGGAGGCTTCTACTGAGCTGAAAGTTTTCAGCATTGCTTTTTACTGGCACCTTTTTGTTTAATAACCTTAAATCTGTGAAAATAAGTGGGTAGGAGGTTTTTAGTTGGTTTTCCAAAGTCACGGGATTGAAGACATTAATGCCTTTATTCCCTCCCATGTATACTTCTCCTGACTGAGTGACCAAGGAAGCGCCGATGTTAAATTCACTTTGTTGAATGTTATTGTAAGGATTGAGATTTCCAATTGTATTCGTCTTCGGATCGAAATAGCTGATGCCGCGATAGGTTCCAAGCCAGATTTGACCATCTTTTCCTTTTGTCAGACTGTTGATAGAATTATTGCTGAGCCCATCTTCATCTGTAAAAAGAGTGAATTTTTTACTTTTTGGGTTTAATCTGATCAATCCTTCATACCTACTTCCGGCCAGCACGTCGCCATCATCTAGAACCTCAATTCCAAAAACTACTTCCACAGGAAATCCGGGAATAGTTTTTTCATTGAAGAGCTCCTGCTCGCCTGTGAGGTAATTGTATCGGATTATACCTTCACCGAATGTTGCCAGCCAGAGGTTGCCCAATTCATCTTCAGCGATATCTCTTATATCAATTTTCCCAAGTTGCTTTACGTAGTCAAAATCATCAATTGGAGGATGGTAGCGATATAATCCACCTCGATTCGTGCCTACCCAGATCTGGCCATTTTTTCCCTCAAAAATTTTGCGCACATCATTCCCATCTTCCTGATTACCCTGAAGGTAGTGCTTGCTTTTACCTGATTCAGGGTCTAGCAAGTTCAGGCCGCCTTGGTAAGTTCCCACCCAGAGATTTTTTTTACTGTCTTCCAATACAGAGATGATGTAATTGTTGGAAAGACTTTGCGGGTTGGCTGGATCATGAACGTAGCTATGTACTTTTTCAGTGTTGGGGAAGTAATGATCCAGTCCGCCACCATCTGTTCCTATCCATATGCTTCCATTGTTAGCTTCGGCTAATGAACCGATTCTATCATGCGAAATAGTTTGGTTTTTGGAGAGGTTTCTATGGATCAGTTTTATCGGGTCTCCTTGCGGGTTTACAAAGTTTAATCCAGTGCTTGTTCCTATCCACATATAGCCATCAGCTGTGAGCTTAAGCGCAGATACAGTCCTGTTAAATACGCCAGATCCATCTTGCCTTGATTCAAACCATTTAAGTTGTAGTGATTGATCCTGTAGGAATTGAGTCGGATTCAGAATATTCAAACCGCCATTTCGGGTGCCAATCCATAGGTTTCCCTGCTGGTCTTTTTCGAAGCAAAGCACATTACCATCACTCAATCCATTTTCAGGTGAGTTTGCTGAGTTAATTTGCAAGGTGTCTGAACTGTTGGTAATGACATGGATCCCTTCGTTTGATCCTATCCAGAGGTTTCCGGTTTCATCCGTGTAAAGTGAGTTTATGTTTGCAGGGAACTTAGGGTTTGTGCTAGATACATTACTTAGTGATTTTTGCTGCAAATCAATTTTGTCCAGCCCTTTGTCAAAATGGCCTACCCACAAAATCGAATCGCCTTGAAGGGCCAATGATGAAACTCGGGCAGAAGAAAGTGAATTAGGATTGCCGGGTGAATGCTGATAGAACGCAATGATGCTGTCAGACTTTGTGATCGCGACGCCTCCTTCATAATTAGCTATGATTTGTGCACCATTGGGATGATTGATTACATGACTTATTGAATTTTGGGATGATCCTTCTAAATGACGAAAAAAATCTTTCTTAGGATCGTATTCGCTCAAGCCTTTGTTGGTGGCTAATTGAAGATTTTGGTTTTGGCTAAGGTTTATATGTTCTATATAGTTGTTCGCGGGTCCGGAGGTAGGGTTGAGATTGCTTTTCCTGTAAACTAAAAAATCATGTCCATCGTAGCGGTTTAACCCATCTATGGTAGCGATCCAAATAAAGCCCAATGAATCTTGCTCGATGTGGTTGATGTAGTTATTGGAAAGTCCGTTTTCTACATCCAGCAAGAAAAATGTAAGATGGCTTTGATCCGAAAATATGGATTCCGAATTAAGTTTTTGTGCATAGCCCGTAAGGGAAATACAAAGAAGAGTGATGGCTATATAGATGGGTTTCATCAGTTCACAATGACGAAAAATGTATTCATAAATACCAGTATTATTCCAAGGGAAGGCGTTTTGCTCATTTTATACCCCTAAAATTGCTGATTTGTGCCCCTTAGTTCAATCGTATTTTTTTGAACATTGTTGCAGGATCTAAGTGATACGTCTCACTTATTTTTCTATTGAGTGAATAGTTTACAATAAACCTAAAAAACATGCTAACACAATTACCAGCCAGGGCATGGCTGTATTGTATGTCATTTATGCTACTAATGATATGCAGTGTGCCCAATGCATTTGGACAGGAGAAAATTTCGGGCCAAATACTTGACGAAACCGGAACAGGACTCCCAGGAGCCTCCGTTTTGCTGAAAGGCACCACTACAGGTGCTGTGACAGATTTGGATGGCAATTTTACTTTGTCCTATGCTTCCAAAGAAAATGCTATTTTAAGTATATCCTTCATCGGATACGTCACTCAGGAATATATCATCCAGGGAGGTGAGAGCATTATCACTATTGAACTTGAACCAGATTCCCAATCGCTTAATGAAGTGGTAGTTGTCGGGTATGGTGAACAGAAAAAGGCAACTCTTACTGGCTCTGTGTCCCAAGTTGACGGCAAAGATATTCAGAGCAGTCCCCAACCTAATATTTCCAATTCCCTTTCCGGAAGATTTTCCGGCGTGATCGCCAATAACCGTGGAGGTGAACCTGGATACGACGGGTCTAGTATCAGCATACGTGGTCTTGCGACCACTGGAAATAATGATGTACTAGTCGTAGTGGATGGAGTGCCTGGACAGATCGGCGGTCTCGAGCGTCTCAACCCTAACGATATTGAAAGTATTTCGGTGTTGAAAGATGCCTCGGCGGCTATCTATGGTGCCAGAGCTGCAAACGGTGTGATTCTGGTAACTACGAAACGCGGAAAGTCCGGAAAACCGGTGATATCGTACAGCTTTAATCAAGGGTTCTCTTCTCCTACAAGATTGCCGGAAATGGCTAATGCCAATACGTACGCTCAGATTCGAAATGAAATAGCTTACTATAATAATCCACAAGGAGGATTGAATCAGGTGTATAGTGATGAGGAATTGACGAAGTTCAGCGATGGATCTGACCCGCTTAACTACCCAAATACCGATTGGGCTGCTGCTGCACTGAATAATACAGCTTTGCAAAGTCAACATGATCTGAGCATCAGAGGTGGTTCGGATAATGTGACCTATTTCCTATCCTTGGGAAAAACGGGTCAGGATGGCTTGTACAATGATGGAGCCACCCGATATGATCAATACAGCTTCCGGTCAAATGTAGATGCGGATATTACTGAGCGTTTGAGTGTGGGATTGTCTCTGGCTGGTAGAAAAGAAGATAGACAATATCCGACCTCAGGTGCAGGAGATATTTTTCGTTCAATCTATAGAGCTTACCCTACAGCATCAGCAATCTATCCAAATGGCCTACCTTCCACAGGTATAGAAAATTCCAATCCTGTAATCATGGCCACAGATCAAGGAGGATTAAATCAAAATCCTAAGTACGTCTTTAATGGTATCCTAAGAGGTAAGTATGAATTTGGGTTCTTGGATGGACTTTCTGCAGAGGGGTTTTTCTCTGTTGATGAAAGTTCGGATAGATCAAGAAACTTTAGTAAGCCTTATACCTTGTATAATTATGATCGCACGGCAGATTCCTATAATCCTGTAGTAGTAGGAGGAGGGCCAGATCAGCAGCCGACACTTTCTGAACAGCACTATTCTCAGTCTATGATGGTATCGAATATCAGGTTGAACTTCAAGCATTATATTGGAGATCACTTTATCGATGCGTTTGTGGGCTATGAGCAAAGTGAAAATAGAACTCATACCTTGGGTGCTTCCCGACTTCATTTTCCTACCGCAGAAACTCCTGAACTATCCCAGGGTGGTGCAGCTGCGTCAGATTATGACAACTGGGGAAGTAGCTACAATTACACAAGAAAAAGTTACCTAGGTAAGTTTGCCTACAATTATAATGAGAAGTACTTAGCGGAGCTACAGATGAGAGTTGATGGATCCTCTAACTTCCCATCGGATAACAGATATGGTTTTTTTCCATCTCTTTCTCTAGGCTATAGAATCTCAGAGGAAACTTGGTTTAGAGAGAAAGTAAGCTTTTTTGATGATTTGAAATTCAGAGCGTCTTACGGTAAGCTTGGTAATGACAACGTAGGTCAATTCCAATATTTTGACAATTATTCTTTCAATAACCGATACGTACTTGGAGATGTGGTTCGTACAGGTATAGATCTTACCCGCTTGGCAAACCCAAATATTACTTGGGAAGTCGCTACCAAAACTGACATTGGATTCAATGCGGTTTGGTTACAAAAATTCACTACTGAGTTTATTTATTTCCAACAGGATAGAAGCAAGATTTTGACAATCAGAAATGCTTCAATTCCTGGATCTTCTGGTATTGTAAATCCATACGATGCAGAGTCTTTGGTGCCAGCGGAAAATATCGGCGAAGTGAAAAGCCATGGTTTTGAATCCACTTTAGGTTACCAGCATGAAGGCAATTTCAGTTTTGGGGTAGCGGGGAATTTTACGTATGCCAAAAATGAAATTGTTTACATAGATGAAGCTCCAGGCGTGTTGGACTACCAGCGCCAGACAGGAAATTCTCTCAATACCTATTTGCTCTACAATGCAATTGGAATTTTCAGAAGCCAGGAAGAACTTGATAACACGCCACATGTGCCGGGTGCAATCGTCGGAGATCTGATATATGAAGATTTTAACGGAGACGGAGAGATCAATGCAGACGATATGACCAGAACGAAATATGGTAATATCCCTCAGATCACTTTTGGTGTCACATTGAATGCAGCATGGAAAAATTGGGATTTCTCAGCCGTTATTTCCGGACAATCCCAAGTGAATCAATACGTATTACCTGAATCAGGAACTGTTGGTAATTTCTATAGCAGCTGGGCTGATAACAGGTATTCTCCATCCAACCCAGACGGCACTTACCCAAGAGTGAGCGAAAGAGCATCTTCAGCAGTAAGTGGCGGACTATATCGCAATAATTTCTGGTTGAACGATGCCACTTTTGCCAGATTGAAGAATATTCAGCTAGGCTACAATGTACCTCAGCCGATATTGGAAAAGCTATCAATCAGTAGCTTGAAGATCTATGCAAATGCCTTCAACCTCTTCACGTTGACTGGTGTGAAAGACTATGATCCAGAAGGTTCCAGCGAAAGCGGTCAGTTCTATCCGCAGCAGAAGATTATCAATCTTGGCGTTAATATTCAATTCTAAACCCAACCAAAATGACTACTAAAAATATATTTAAACCATTCATTGGGCTGGCGTTAAGCAGCGTTTTGCTGGTCAGTTGTCAAGAGGATTTTCTCGATGTAGTGCCGACTGACCGTGTATCTGATGCTTCTATACTTTCAGATTCTACACTATTTGAAGCTTATGTCATCAATAGATACTTAGGTGTGAGATTGACCAACAAAGAAGGAGATGCTTACCAGCCAGGATTTGGGCGTGGTTTTGAGTACGCTATGTGGAGCTCCCTTACTGATGAGTCCATTTACAATAACGATGACAATACCTGGTTTATCCAGCAAGGTCAGCTTTCTCCTCAAAATACTGGGATAGCTGGGACTTTTTGGGGTAGATCTTACAGAAGTATCAGAGAGGTCAATTATGCATTGGAAAATATCGGTGAGCTTGAAATGAGTGAGTCAGGCAAAGAGCTGTTGATCGCTGAGCTAAAGTTTATTCGAGCATTCCGCTACTTTGATTTGATCAAAAACTATGGAGATATTGTCTTCATGGGAGATAACGTAGCGCAACTAGGTGATGATTTTACAGATCCCTCGTTTTACAACAAAATGCCAAAAGAGGAAGCAATCACCTATGTTGTACAGCAATTGAATGAGGCTGAAGCGGTTTTGCCCCAAACGAATAGTGGTACATGGCTAGAAGGTAGAGCTACCAAAGGAGCTGCACTGGCGCTAAAGTCCAGATTGTTACTTTATGCAGCAAGTCCTTTGTATAACGACGGCGGTAGCGATGCGCAGAAATGGCAAGAAGCCGCCCAAGCGGCAAAAGCGGTCATGGATCTTGGTCAGTATAGTCTGTACCAGAGTGGTTATGGAGATTTATTCTTGACTCCTCAGAGCAATTCTGAAATTATTTTCGCCAGATATTATAATATCAATGCGCGACATACTGCGCTGGAAATCGCCAATGGTCCCAATGGATATGACGGTTGGGGAGGAAATGTACCGCTTCAAAACCTGATCGATGATTATGAAATGATGGATGGCACGCCGTTCGACTGGAATAATGAAGAGCAAGCAAGTGCTCCCTATGAAAATAGAGATCCGAGATTTTACGAAAGCATCTTGTATAACGGAGCTCCTTACAGAGATAGAGAAGTTGAGACTTTTCTTCCGAATGGAAGAGATAGCCAAGGTGGACCATCTAATTGGAATACGAGTAAAACAGGATATTATTTAAGGAAATTTATCAATGAAGATCTGCCTATTAGAAATCCTTGGGAGGTAGCAGGTACTCAAAATTGGATTTACTTCCGATATGCTGAGATTTTGCTGAATTATGCCGAAGCTCAAAATGAGGCTGTGGGCCCTGAAGGAAGTGTTTATGATGCTATCAATTCAATTAGAAGTAGAAACGGTGTGGAAATGCCAGATTTACCAACTGGCTTGAGCCAAGATGAAATGAGAGAAAGGATCCATCATGAGCGCAGAATTGAACTAGCTTTTGAAGAGCATCGCTACTATGATGTGAGAAGATGGATGACGGCAGATGAAGTGGAAAATACACCTGCTTATGGTATTGAAATTGTGAAAGCAGCCGATGGTAGCTTGACTTATACGAGAAAAGTATCTTTGAGCGGAAAGAAATTTGAAACTCAGAATTACTGGTTGCCAATTCCTAGAGCTGAAATATTAGCTTCAAATAATCAGCTGGAGCAGAACCCTGGCTATTAATCAACTATAGGGGAAGTCAAAAACTTCCCCTTTTTTATAAATTTCAATTTATGACAACTAGAATAATGATAGGGAAATCACTCTTTTTCAAGTCTTGTCTATTTTCATCTTTTGCACTTCTCTTTGCATGTCAGACCTCAGGACAGGAAAGTCAAGTCGATACAATTACTGAAGAAGCTATACAAATAAATATCCTTACTGATAAGACCTTTCAGACCATAGAGCATTTTGGCGCATCGGATGCTTGGTCCACCCAGTTCGTAGGACTTTGGCCTGATCAAAAAAAACATGCAATTGCCGAGCTGCTTTTTAGCAACGAGTTAGATACTGAGGGAAATCCAAAAGGTATAGGATTGTCCCTATGGAGATTTAACGTAGGAGCAGGAAGCGCCGAGCAAGGGGAGCAAAGTGGAATTAAGGATGAGTGGAGGAGAGCTGAGTCGTTTTTGAACGCTGATGGTTCATATGATTGGTCGAAGCAGGCCGGTCAAGTTTGGTTTGCGAAAGCGGCTCAGGAATTTGGAGTAGGTAAATTACTGGTTTTCCCAAATAGTCCACCGGTGTCTTTGACTAAGACTGGAAAAGCATATGCTAATGAGGGAAAATCAAATCTTTCCGATGAAAACTATGGCGCTTTTGGAGAGTATCTAGCACGGGTTATAAAAGGATTGGGAGAGAAAGGACTGCATGTGGATTATGTAAGCCCTGTGAATGAGCCTCAGTGGGATTGGTCAGATGGGGGCCAGGAGGGAACGCCGTTTTGGAATAATGAAATAGCGGGAATAGTTAAGTCAGTAGATGATGCATTGGAAAGAAATAATTTGACTACCAAAATTGATGTAGCCGAAGCAGGTAAAATAAATTACCTTTTTGAGCAAGCTGATAAAGAAGGCAGAGGGCAACAAATTGCGGATTTTTTCAGCCCTGTATCGTCAAATTTCATTGGGGATTTGAAGCATGTAAGTAGGTCAATTTCCGCACATAGTTATTTTACTACTTCGCCTTTTGAATCGGCTGTACAACTTCGTACTAACCTCAATTCGGCCATAAATACAATAGATGGTTTAAGTTACTGGATGAGTGAGTACTGTATTTTGGGAGATAACGGAGGTGAAATAAACGGCGGTGGAAGAGATTTGGGTATTGATCCAGCGCTTTATATGGCTAGGGTGATCCACAATGATCTGACCATCTCCAATGCAAGTGCATGGCATTGGTGGATTGCCATTTCACCTTATAATTATAAGGATGGCTTGATTTATATTGACAAGGAAAAGGCAGATGGTAATTTCTATGAGAGCAAAATGCTTTGGGCGTTGGGGAATTACAGTAAGTTTATCCGACCTGGATATGAGCGTGTTGAAGTAGAGATAGGTGACCAAAAAGAGCAATTCCCAGACCTGTTGGTTTCTGCTTATCAATCTGTAGATCAGGGTGATATGGTGGTGATTTTAGTGAATTCTGGAATAAAAGAGGTGCAAGTAAATCTGTCTAAGGATGGCAGGGGAAATACTATTGATAATCTTTACATCACTTCCAAAAATATGGATTTGCAATCACTAGAGTTAGAATCGCCCGCAGAGAAAGTGACAATACCCGCTAGATCAATTGTCACTGCGGTAATTAAGAATTAGAAGACTCTTGGATGATTTAAGCAACTAATTACACTTCCATCCATTTTCACGTTATATAACAGGTCTGGAATCCAAAAAATGCTCCTAAAAATCAAGCTTCAGACCGTCCTTATTTGGGGTTCAATTCGCTTTGGTTGGCTTGTGTGACTATCTGCAAGAAATTCAATCATTCCAGCTTTTTGACTTTCAAGCTAGCGAAACCGTAAATACAAACAGCTAAATGTGATCTATTCAATTGCGAATTGATCAATGCCTAAAACATCTGTGCACGGGTACATTTCCTCGATATAAAAGATGCCATCGAACATTTTTGTCCAATTGAATTTGTTTGGTGTATGAATTAAACTTTTCATCCAAAACCTTGGGTTTTGGTTTCCATCAAAGCTATTTCCTCTAAAATCGATAAATGCATACTCCGCATCAGTTTCTTCCATAAATGCTTCAAAGCTATTTCTATTTGTTGGGCGTAGATCATATTTTTCTTTATACAACCTACCTGCCTTCCCTCTATTTGAAGTGAATCCCAGAACATATAATTCATCCTCAATTTTGTCTGCAATCAATGTTCCTGCATTAATGGAGTCGCTAGGGTGAATGGAGTAGGTCAAATCTCTATAACCTTTAAATAGGTGTGAGTTGCTGGCCCAGACAATTATTTTTTCCTCAGAGAACACATTGTCTTTTAACCACAAAAAATTATCACTCATTTGTGCATCTCTGGCATTATTACTCTTAGATGTATCTAGTGCTGAAAGTGCGAATCCTCTAAGACTTCGCAATGACTGGTGCAAATAAGAGTCAGGTTTAAATTTACTTTCTGCTATTTGAAAGAAATTCTCCAGCGAATCTATTGCTGAAGAATTAAGTGCAGCCTGATAATCGTCTTGTACCAATGTTTTAAGAAATCTTGTTATATTTTTCCACTCCGTACTATCCCTAAAAACATTATTTCTGGCCAAGTCAGAAATTAAGTAGTCTATAGGAAAAGGTCCTTCTTCAGAAGAATAAACTTGTGGGTCCATTCCAGAAATTAGAATTGGGTTGTCTGTTGATTTTTTGGAGTCTATATAAGTAAATAAATCGCTACACTCTCTACAATTAGTCCAAATAGGAAAAATAAAGTCTTTATACTGAGCACTTGTTGAAAATAGTAATTCCTCAGCATTAGCTAATGACCTATTTAATCCTAAAAAGTTACTTTCAAAAACAAGTACATTGAAACCCATTTTTTCATGTAAGTATTTGATTATTTTGGTTTTTGCTAAAAATGTTGGAGCGTCTCCATGATCTTGTTCACCGAGGAATACCACTTTTGAATCACCTATGGCAGCAGCTATTTTCTCGAATCCATTATAGTTTTCATTTCCAGGGTCAATGTTTTCTATTGGTGAGGACGATTCAATGACGAATTTTTTAAATTCCTTGTCATAAGGATATAAGATGTCAATCTGAAAAAATCGATACGCACCCCAAATTCCTAGACCCAGGAAAAATAGGATGAGAAATAATTTTTTTATCTTCATATAATTTAGTTAAAAAGTTGAAACGATGATTGCAAGTTATAATTGTATTGGAAATTTCGACTTTCAGTTTATAGGCTAATTGTAAGAATAAGCAAGCAATAATTGTTTGCTGCTAGTTATTTAGGATTAAATAGAAATTATGTATATCCGCTTTTCTACCAGTAAGGTGGCAAAAGCAATGTAAGATCTGTTAAACTTAAGATTTGAGGCCACTTCTGCCTGTCCCGCCACTGCGGGAGTCTTCGGTCTTCGGTCTTCCAACCTGATTAGCAAAGTATCAAAGGTGTCTGGCATCATTGCGGATAATGATAATAGAAATAATCATTGACCATTTAAGAGTTAACCTCGGGTAAAGCTGATGCGTTATGCTGGAACCTCTAATTATAGTAATCATTTTCCTTGGTGCTGGATTTTCACTTTCTCTCATCCAGAGCGCACACATGAAAAAGCCATTTCTCTCCAGAATGGGCTTTACAATGGTTAGCGTTAATTCGATATTCTTTTTCCTATTGGGATCTTTCGCGTCTTTGAAGTTCCTTTTTGGATTTTAGAGTTTGTTCAATATTTACAGGATAAGTTGCTCTTTATCCAGCTCTTTTATTTTTTTTTTTGACCGCAGGTTGGCGATATAGATACTCCAAATTCCCCATGCCACAGCAAAAAGAGGTTTTCTGCTCCCAAAGCGCCAATCATGGCAAAAAAGCTGATGAAAACCGTCCCTTGAAATTTTATTACTGACCACATAATCAGATGGTTTTGTAAAAAACTTACATACTCATTTACAAGTAGGGTTCAAAATTGTTGCGCCTAAAAGTGCAAATGAGTAAAGGTGTATTTATAAATGGATAAGGATGATTTTAAAGGCAGCTTTTCCTCTGCGTTTTTAAATTTTCCTACACTTTACCTGAGCCTTTTAATTTGAAAACAATCGTTTTCTGATTTTGATTGATAATCTATTCTTAACATCATTATTTCTCAGGTCAACATATCTAAGGGTAACTTTACTACAAACACAAGTGCATGAATGCTCTCCTAAACGAACAGCTGCTTCTCCTGAAAATCCAGAATGAGGATGATGATTCATCCTTCAAAGTACTATTTGATGGCTACTGGGAAATGCTGTTTCTTCATGCCCTCAAAAAGACAAAATCTCAGGACTTGGCTCAGGATCTGGCGCAGGAGACATTTATTAATTTTTGGAAATACAGAAAAAGTCTTGGAGAGATTCAGAATCTACGGAGCTACTTGATTACCATGATGAAGTATCAATTTTTTAAGTGGATTGATCAGGAGAAAATTGTATTTGACGAGCTTGATTCTGTTGTACCAAACTCTGTTAGTATTGATCATTCAGATGGGTTCAAAATCATGGAGTTTAATGAGCTCTATACTTTTCTAATGGATAAAATTGACGAATTACCTGTGAGAAGTAGGCAGATTTTTATCCAGAATAGATTTGAAAATAAAACGGTTAAAGAGCTTGCAGAGACTTACAGCATTGCTGAGTCTACAGTGAGAAATCATTTGAGTCAAGCTAATTCTAAACTCCAGGCTCAGCTTGAAAATAACCTTATGGCTTTAGCAATCCTTGCCACAATTATCCATTGACTTTATTATCGTTTTGTTATCAAGTAGAATTTTTAATTCATGATTCTATAACTGGTTTCTACTAGATGAAAGTAATGAATCGGGTCTCTTTAGTAGGAAGAGACAGTTTATGAATTCACAAAAAATCAAAGATCAGTTAAGGAATCTTTTTTCTAAAGAAGCGAAGAACCAACAAGAAATTGGGGAATTGAATCACTGGTACGAGTCCCTGCAAGAGACTTTGTCGAAGCCTACTGATTTAGCCCAAATCAAGTCCAATTCCTGGGAAAGGATCAAAAGTGAAATAAAGATTCCTCAGAGTAAAAATGCGAAAAGGAGCAAATCATTTTTTGGAAGCTGGATGTGGAAAGCTGCAATCTTCCTTTGTATTTGTGGGGCAGGGTATGGATTGTATTCTGTACTGCCTGAAAAAGCTGACAAAGTCAAAATAGCATCTGGGTTCTACACCAATGAGGTAGGGAAAGTGTCCACTTTTTTGCTTCCGGATGGTTCTAAGGTTTGGTTGAGTACTGGTTCTACAGTTGAGTTCGCAGAAGACTTTCCTAGAAATCGTCAAGTGAATCTATTTGGAGAGGCATTTTTTGAGGTTATCCCTAATCCTAAGTCACCTTTTAAAATTACCACAGGTTCTATTACTACGGAAGTCCTTGGGACATCCTTCAACCTGAAATCTTATGATCAAACACGTGTTGAACTGTCTGTTTATTCCGGTAGGGTGAGGTTTGCCGATCATCGATCGCACATCCATTCCGAAGACCTACTAAAAGGTGAGCGGATCAGCTGGACCGCCGAAGAGGGACTTTCCGAAATTGAGCTTTTCGATCTCAACCAACTACCTGGTTGGCGTCAAGGCAAAATAACTTTTAACAATGCTTCTATTGATGTGATAAAATCAACTCTGAAAAGATGGTATAAAGTAGATATCGAAGTTGAAGGCAATGCGGAAAATTGTCATTACAGTGGAGAATTTACACAAGCTAGTTTGGATGAAATTCTAGAAACAATCAGCTATACCTTAAACCTAACCTATAAAATTGATGATGCCGATGTAACAATCCATGCTAACTCCTGTGAATAAAAAATCCGGTGATTCCTAAAACCACCGGATGAAAGATCGAATGATTTAACTGACTTGAAGCTGTACAATTTTGGCGATGCGGCAACTTCAGGTCTCAACCTTTTACTTATCAAAATTATGAAAAAAAAATTACTACAACTCATGTGGGATACATCCAAGTGCCTCATGGTAGTCTTCTTGATGAGTTATTGCTTCAGTGGTCTAGCTGTAGCGAATAACACCTATGGGCAACAGCTCAATAAGACACAGATTACAATCCAGTCGAAAAAAACTTCAGTGTTGGAGTTTTTCAGACTCGTGGAAAAGCAGACAGAGTTCAGATTTCATTTTAATCCTGAAGCGCTTGAAAATAAACGAATAGCTCTTTCAGGCAATACCGACTTGGAGACGTTGCTTTATGAAGTGGCTGCACAGACCAAGCTTGGCTTCAAACAAATCAACGAATCCATCGCGGTCAAACCTTCTGTAAAGAAATCCCAGGAAGCGATTGAGGTGAAAATTATGATATCAGGAAGGATTTTGGATTCTGAAACGAAAGAACCCATTACTGGAGCGAGTGTATTCATCTCCGAAACTAGTCAAGGGGCAGTTACTGATTTGGATGGAAACTGGTCCATAGAGATCGATGAGTCTTTGGTAGGGAAAGAAATCAAAGCATCTGCTTTGGGATATAATCCGGAGGTAATCGCAATTGATGAAAATGGGATGACTTTTTTCCTGATTCCACAGGAGTTGGCTGAAGTGGTGGTAGTAGGTTATGGTACTCAGAAAAAGATCAATCTGACCGGAGCCGTTTCACAAATAGGTTCTGAGGCAATAGAAAATAGACCATCTCCGAATTTGACCAGAATGCTTCAGGGGACTTTGCCAAACTTGAACATCAAAATGGTGGATGGTAGCCCCACACGTTCTGCGGCTTTTAACATTCGGGGAACAACGTCAATCGGCGCAGGTGGAGATGCTTTGGTTCTGATCGATGGTGTAGAAGGTGATGCTAACCTAGTGAATCCAAACGATGTGGAAAGCGTAACGGTATTGAAGGACGCTTCATCTGCTGCGGTATATGGCTCTAGAGCTGCTTTTGGAGTTGTCCTGATCACTACTAAAAATCCTACTGCAGGTAAGACTAGCTTGGATCTGAAAATCAGCAGATCTGTAAATGAACGTACAGTTGTTCCAAATCTCGTCACCAATGGATATGAATGGGCAAAAAACTTTGATGAGGCATTTTTTGCTTGGTACGATTACAAGACGCACCCGATTTCTGTCAATGCAAATTTCCCTTTCTCATTAGAATATTTAGATCGTCTTAAAGCACATGATGAAGATCCTTCCTTGCCTAAAATTGAGTTCAATGAAGAGCTTAACCGCTATGAGTATTATGGGAATACCGACTGGTTTCAATTACTACATAGGGACAAAATGCCTGCTTTGGAAGCTTCTTTATCCGCTTCAGGTGGGAATGATAAGGCTAGATATTTCATATCCGGTTTGTATTATCACCAAGACGGTATTTTTAGATATTCTCCGGATAAGTTTGACAAATACAACATACGTGCAAAGGGTGAAGTGGACTTAAAGCCTTGGCTTTCCTTAGAAAATAACTTCGACCTCAGCACCTATAAGTATGAATACCCATTACTGGCTAATGGTGATGCGGGTATCTGGAGATACATGGCAGTAGGAGGATTTCCTATGGCGATGATGAGCAATCCTGACGGGACATTTACCCAGCAAGGAGTGAATACGGGTGCATCCTTCGTAGAAGGTAGCAGTAAATCCAATCAGTCTAAATTCTATGTGAGAAACACACCTAGCTTGACGGCAATGCCTTTTGGGGATTTATTAACTTTTAAAGCAAATTTCACCTTTGCAAAGACCTTTAATACCGACAAGCGTTTCAACAACTTTATCAATTATAGTAACGCGCCTGGTCAATCCTCTAGATTTGGCCAAAGCCTTCTGAGAGAGCTTTCTGATGAAACCACCTATTGGGGATCCAATATTACCACCGAGCTAAAGAAGACTTTCAACGACGCACATAATTTTACATTATTGCTCGGCTACAATGTAGAAAGTAACCTATACCTCAACACTGATTCTCAGCGTGATGGATTGCTTGTTCCTACCAAGCCTGACTTTAACCTACTCGATGGTTTGAACTACAATATTTCCGGTGGAGGAAATGAATGGAAATATGTAGGTGTATTCTATAGACTCAATTATGCTTTCAAAGACAAATACCTATTAGAATTTAACGGCCGATACGATGGCTCTTCTAAGTTTCCGAATGATCAGAGATTTGGATTCTTTCCCTCCATGTCTGCGGGTTGGAATATTTCCGAAGAAGGATTTATGGAAGATACCCGTAGCTGGTTGGACAATCTGAAAGTTAGAGGTTCCTACGGTACTTTAGGGAATGGGAACGTGGCTCCGTATCGCTATATGGAAACTATGTCGGTAGGTAAAACGAGTGTAATTCTTGAGGGTGTGCAACAAGGCTACACCTCATTGCCTGGAGTAATTCCTACAGGATTAACTTGGGAAAAAGCTACTACATTGGATATTGGGTTGGATGCGGCCTTCTTCCAAGGCAAGTTAAGCATGACCTATGACTGGTACAGCCGTGTCACTACTGATATGTTTACCTATGGGCCTCCTTTACCAAATGTATTCGGTGCTACGGAGCCGTATGGTAACTACGCGGACCTGACTACCAAAGGCTGGGAGTTTTCGACGACTTGGAGAGATCAGTTCAATGCTGGCGGAAGTCCTTTAAATATTAGTTTTACTGGTTCCCTTTGGGACAATCAATCTGAAATCACAAAGTTCAACAATCCTGAAAAAATCATCAGCAGCACCTATTACGTAGGGAGCAAAATTGGTGAAATCTGGGGCTACGAAAGCATGGGCTTTTTCACTTCTGAAGAAGATGTGGCCAATCATGCCGATCAGTCCTTCTTGATCAATTCCAACAATAGACAATGGCTTCCTGGAGATCTGAAGTTTGCAGATGTAAATGGAGATGGTGTGATCAATCAGGGAGAAAATACAGTGGACAACCCTGGCGACCGCCGAATCATTGGTAATAATGCTCCACGATACCAGTTCGGTTTTAATTTTTCAGCCAATTGGAAAGGTTTTGGGATCAGTGCTTTCTTCCAGGGGATAGCTAAGAGAGACTGGTATTTCGCTCCTGAAGCAGATCTGTTTTACGGGCCTTACAATAGACCCTACGGTTTCCAGCCGGAGATCATGATGGATGACTATTGGACGGAAGAAAATCCGGATGCTTACTGGCCAAGACTTCGTGGATATACTGCTTTGGGTACCAACAGATCTTTGGGTGCTCCACAGACTGGATACCTACAGGACGCTAGCTACATGAGATTGAAAAACCTCACATTGGATTATACATTTCCTACTCGATGGGTAGAAAAAGCTGGGATGAAGAATGTAATGCTCTATGTGAGTGGTCAAAATATCCTGACTTTCTCTGGTCTTTATAAGCACACGGACAATTTCGATCCTGAAATCATAGAAAATCCAGCTGGTGGCATGACCAATAGTCATGGCCAAGGCGATGCGTATCCGATGCTGAAAACCTACACTGTCGGACTCAATCTTTCTTTCTAAACTATTGACAATGATGCTGAAATCGAGCAGGAGACAAGCTTCAGGATCTGGAGTAATTAAACTCAATACTTGATTTCATATGATTGCTGAAAATAAATGATAAACAGATGAAAAAATCAATCTTAGTCATATTCGTCCAACTGCTCGTAGCAATCGCATTCACTTCTTGCGATGAATTTCTCGAGACAGAACCTATGGACAAGCTAGTGCCCAATACCTTTTTCCAATCAGAAAAAGATCTAGAGCTTTACACCAATTCCTTTTATCAGCGCATGATTCCTGGTGGTCTTGAAGTGGTTCAAAGTGATGAGTTGGGAGAATTTACTTCCAAAAATCAGAGCCCAACTTTCATCGCAGGATCTTATTCTTCCGTGAATGAAGGAGCCTGGAGCTGGACGGATTTGCGAAACATCAATTACTTTCTAGAAAACTATGACAAGGAAGTGATTCCTGAAGAAGCCAGAAATCATTATGCGGGAATTGCACGATTTTTCCGTGCTTGGTTCTACTTCGAAAAAGTGAAGCGGTATGGAGATGTGCCTTGGTATGACAAAACACTTTCAACTGATGATGAAGGATTATTCAAAGCCCGAGATCCAAGAGAAATGGTAATGGATAATGTGATGGCAGATCTAAATTTTGCAGTTGAGAATATCCGTGACAAAAAAGATAACAGTGCGTCCATAATTACCAGACAAGTAGCACTGGCATTCAAATCACGAGTGGCTCTCTTTGAGGGAACCTATAGGAAGTACCACACTGAATTGGGGTTAGCTGGATCTACAGATTTGCTTAGAGAAGCGGCAAGCGCAGCGAAAAGTGTAATGGATGCTGGACAGTACAGCCTATACACTACGGGATCTCCAGAATCTGATTACCGGAGCCTATTTATCTCAGAAAATCCGGTAAGCCAGGAAGTCATGCTGGCGGTGGTTTATAATAATGCACTTAGAAGATGGCACAACATCACCTGGAAATTCAACTCTGCTACCTATGGCGCTAGATGGGGTTTAAATAAGCAGTTTATAAATACTTATCTGATGACGGATGGCTCGAGATTTACAGATCAGGCTGGTTTTGATGAAAAGGTATTCGTAGAAGAGATGGCAAACCGGGATTATAGATTGGCTCAGACTGTACGTTCTCTTGGCTACACTCGAAGCGACGGAAGTGCAGCACCACCGAATTTTGGATATACGTATACCGGATATCATCTTCTGAAATTCAGCTTGGATGATAAGAGGTACGATGGGATTAGCGAAGCCTACAATTCTATTTCTCTCATCAGGTATGCCGAGGTTTTATTGAACTATGCT